>Ga0180434_10003130_pt1 | contig 21262 bp, 16 predicted proteins | sample SS_ome_7_FD_132453 | JGI IMG/M metagenome (GOLD analysis project Ga0180434, IMG submission 132453) | Hypersaline lake sediment archaeal communities from the Salton Sea, California, USA - SS_1_D_2 metaG | ecosystem: Environmental > Aquatic > Non-marine Saline and Alkaline > Hypersaline >...
AAGACGACGCAATCTCACACACACGACACGCGGGAGCTTCTTCAACGGTTTCTGAACTGCTACTGGCTGCGGCCTGAAAACGCGTTCTGGATGGTGCTGCGCAGCCAGGTGTTGAGCCAGTTTGATTGGGTCAGTCCCGCCATCGATGTGAGTTGCGGCGACGGCATCTTCAGCTTTCTGCACGCCGGCGGCGACTTCGATCTTGATTTCGATGTCTTTACCAGCGTTGGCCGACTCGATGAAGTGCGCGACGAACACCGCGACATGTTCGATCACATCGACGACAACTATCGCCCCATCATCAACCAACGCCCCACCTACAACATCGCCGTGGGCACGGACTGGAAGCAGAGCTTACTCGACAAGGCCGCCCGTCTCGATTTCTACGACAAACTTATTCAACACGATAACAACGAACCGCTACCCTTCGCAGACGATTCGTTCGCAACGGTTTACTGTAACTCGATCTATTGGGTAAAGGACATTGACACGTTTTTACGCGAATTGAAACGCATTTGCCGACCCGATGGGCGTGCCCTGTTGGAGGTGAAGCTCGACGCCGTCACACGCTATACCCTCGCACCCTTCGCAGACAAGCTAGGACAACGATGGCTGGACATCATGGACCGGGGCCGGGCTGCTACCTGGCCGACGATGGCGGATCGGGCGACGTGGGAGAAGCGTTTCACCGAGGCCGGCTTGCGGATCGCTCATGCCATACCCTTTGTAACACGAACACACGCTCACATCTGGGACATCGGCCTGCGCCCCATCGCACCGATGCTCGTCCGGATGGCCAACCAAATCGACAGGAACACCCGCCGAACCATCAAGGCTGATTGGATCGATCTTTTTCTTGATTTGCTCGAACCGATCACGCGGGAGGATTTTGAATTGTTGTCCGGCCAACACGAACCGGCCGAGCTGCTGTTCGTTCTTGAGCCGACGCCATAATCACGTTCGATCGTTTCATGGGCGCATCGGCTTCTGCGGAAAACAGTCCGCCACCTCGAATAACAAGAAGCCCCCTTACTGCAAAACGGTGTTTCTTGACATGACCGGCTCGCCCATAAGGCCCCCGTTTGCCTTGCGATGTCCGCTTGAAACTGCTACAAACGCGCTATGCTTACTGTTGATGGTGTTGAAGGATTGATCGTATCGTCACGACCGAGCGGCCGGCTCCTGCAGGGATCGACCATCGCGCTTCTGGGCCTGTCGATACTACTCGGCGCGATCATCGCCGACCCCGACCTGATTCCCCACCATGGCCCATTACCCTGGCTATTGCCCCAGATCGTTCTTGTTTTCTTGATCATTCTCATCGTCCGAAACAGCAAGAAGCAGCGTAACCGATCACAGCTCATGACGGATGCTTTTGAAGCGGTACAGTTGCAGCAATGGGAACGAGCACGGGCACTATTCAACCAGCTCCTTCGATCACCGATCCGGTACCCAACCGCGCGGGCGGAGTCACTGCTGGGACTGGCGGCGGTGGCTGAATCCGATCACGCGTATGAAGCCTCGCAACGAATCTATGAGTGTCTTCTACAAGAAAAAACCGCCGACCCCATCCAACTCCACACCGTACGGGTAGCGATGGCGGCCGCCATGCTCCGTACAGGACAAACAGCCGACGCGGTGGCCCTCATTGACCGCTTGAGCCGAATGAAATTACCCGGACCGCTGCGCGCCCAAGTGGAATTGTTGCAGCTATTTCGAGAGGTCACGATGGGCCACGGTGCCGATGCGATCGAATGTGCAGAGGAGCGTCGCGAATTGTTCCGACAGTTCCTAAGTACGCGAGCGGGATATGGGTACGGGTTGCTGGCCGCCGCTTTTGATCGTGCCAATTCTCCTGCTCAGGCCCAGCGATGCTGGCATGACGCGACGCTGCTCGTGCCTCCAACAGATTTGGTCAAACGCTTCAAAGAACTTGACCCGATTAGGCAACGGTATGTTGCTGCGGAGATCCGATTGTGAATCCATCGAGCCTTGATCTGCTACTTCGCCGATTTCGCCGCCACATGGTGGGCATTCGTGCGGCACGTATCGTTTTGATCCTGGTCGTGTTTCCTTGTGCCGTCGCATCGGTGACTTTGCCGGAGCTCCTAAATCGACGGGGATTGTTTCTGCTGATTGCTGCCGGAATAGCACTTTGGATCTTCCTCCTGGCGAAATCTTTTCAGGCGGCGCGCCAAGTTCAAACCGGCAGTGCGTTGCTTTCGATCGGACAACTCAACAATGCCGAAACTTGGCTTCGTCGTGCCATCGAGCACTTTTCGCTGTCGACCCAGTCAAAGATCGTCGCGTGTCAGCACCTCGCAGTACTCTTCTTTCAGCGCGATGCACACCAGGAAGTCGTCCTCATTTGTCGGGAATTGCTTCGTAGCCACATCAAGGGGTTACGACATATCTGGGTCAACGTCCGACTTCTTCTGGCCGACAGTCTGTTGATGTTGGACAAGGTGGCGGAAGCTTACGAAGTCATTCTGCCCGTATACAATATCCCGCTGAATCTAGCTGACCGAATGAAACTGCTACCGGTTCGACTCCGTTGCGAACTGGCGACCGATCAGACAGCCGGTTCTGTCGAAGAACTCTGTGAAAAAGTGCAGATTGCCGAGCTGCTCGACGCACCACGTGCCGCCCTGGTTCACGCCTTACTCGCTGAGGCGTGCCGTCGGCAATCCATGCCTGCCCAGCAAGCGTTTCTGGCCGAACGGGCTCGTCTGTATCATGATCTGGATAGGCTGGTGGATCGGTATCCGATCATTGCCCCGGTCGCCTACTCGAATTACCCGCCGACTCCGGAATAATCAGCCGACGCTGATAAGCGATAAGCTCAGGCCCCACATTTAGCATATGTTCGGCCAGGTGAGTTTCCCGTTGACCCGGAAAAGGCCAAAAGGATACAATAAGCAAAATGGGAACCGGCAGCTTGCGGGAATGAAGTCGTACTGAGCAGCATGGTGAGCTGGCAGATCGACTCCCGTCAGGCTGTCGCAGAAACGCTTTTCTTCGACCCGCATTGCGGGAAGCTAGTCGGTTGGAAACAGATCAACGAAAAGATATATCGGTTCGCCAAGAACGTGCCATCCTTGTCACCGTGGAATTCCCCGACGCCGACTTTGACGCGAAGGACTCCCTTGCCGAGTTGAGCGAATTGGCGGTGTCGGCGGGTGCGGAAATCGTCGGTACGATGTTTCAACGCCGTAACCGCGTTGATGCAAAATACTACATCGGTCGCGGCAAAGTCGAACAATTGCTTGAACGTGTCAAGGCGACACAGGCCGACGTGGTCATTTTTGACGACGACCTCTCGCCGGCGCAACTTCGCGAAATCGAAGCCGTCTGCGAATGTAAGGTGATCGATCGAAGCGAGTTGATCCTTGACATCTTCGCGAATCGGGCTCGGACGCATGAAGCAAGGTTACAGGTCGAATTGGCCCAGCTCGAATACACCGCTCCTCGCCTGCGGGGCATGTGGACCCACTTGGAACGAATTGCGGGGGCGGGGGGCGGCACCGGCGTCGGTGCGGTCGGAGGGATCGGAACACGTGGCCCGGGCGAACGACAGATCGAGATCGACCGCCGAATCGTCACGCGCCGCGTCACCATGCTCAAACGACAAATTGCCGAAATTGACCGGCGCAAAGTACGCCAAGTCCGTGCGCGGGACGAACACTTCAACATCTCGCTGGTCGGCTACACCAACGCGGGCAAAAGTACGCTGATGAACACGTTGACCGATGCGGGCGTCCACACCGAAGACCGCCTCTTTGCAACGTTGGATACCAAGACACGACGATGGAATCTTGATAGCGGCAGCTATGCGCTTATCAGCGACACGGTTGGCTTCGTGCGTCGGTTACCGCACCATTTGATCGCTTCGTTTCGTGCGACGTTGGAAGAAGCGATCCACGCGGATCTCTTGCTCCACGTGGTCGACGCATCCTCGCGCGTGGCTTGGGAACAGTACAATGCAGTGACCCATGTGCTCAAGGAACTCGATTGCGAGGATCACAGCACGCTCGTTCTGTTGAACAAAATCGACGCTGTCGAGGACGAAACACTGATCCAGGCCCTGTCTCATCGTTTGCCCCAAGCAGTCTGCATTTCAGCCAAGACGGGCCAAGGGTTGCCCCAACTCATCGAAGCGGTCCGCGAACGCGTTGCCGGCAGCGCCAAGCAGGCCACCGTTCGCCTGCAAATGGCCGATGGCCGAGCCATCGCCTTCTTGGAAAAGCATGCGGAAGTGCTCGACCGGCGCTACATTGACCACGCGGTTGAAATGGACGTTGTCGTAGGTCATCGAATCCTCAATCGGTTACAAACCAATTTCCCATCATCACAAATCCTTGCTTGCGCATAAAAATGACGACCCCCAACAAATGACGTCATGTGTGCGACACGAAAAGTGAAATCAATAGGCGCCGCGAGCGCGGCAAACGGCAGGAATCGTCTTGAGCAGGTACTTGACGTCTTCGAGAATCGAATAGCGGCTGATATACACCAACTCGAGCCGAATCCGTTCGTCCAGCGAGAGCGCCCCCCGGCCGCCAACCTGCATCGGGCCCGTGATACCCGGTTTGATGCACAAACGTTTACGGTGCCACAGCTGGTAGTTGTTCACGACCGACACCTGCTCCGGCCGCGGCCCCACCATGCTCATATCCCCCTTGAGCACGTTGAACAACTGCGGCAATTCATCGAGGCTGCTGCGGCGAAGGAACTTACCGATGCGTGTCACGCGCGGATCATTCGGAATTTTGAACATCGGCTCAGGTAGCTTCTCAATCTGGACCAATTCCGGCAATCGTTCTTCCGCATCCTCCACCATCGAGCGAAACTTGTACATGCGAAAATGCTTATTGTTCTCGCCCACCCGTTCCTGCGAGAAAAGAATCGGGCCGCGTCCGCGTGAGTCGATCAAAATCGCGATGGGGATCAGAACAAAAAAGGGCAAGGCTAAAACCAAACAGAATGACGCCACCGCGATATCGAAACAACGCTTGACGATACTCTGACAACCCGTGATGACCGGATCACGTAAGCCGATCAACGGAATGTCGCCGATCTCCGTCAGCGTCGCCCGAATCATCACGACTTCAAAAAGGTCAGGCACCACCCTGAGCCGAAGGTTCTCGGCTTGGCACCGATGGGCGATATTGAGGATCTCCTGGTGCAGATGCCCAGGCAGCGTAACAATCACTTCTTCCGGTTGCATCCGAGCGATAATTTTTTCCAACTCAGACAGCCGGCCGAGAACATCCGGCGTCGAAGCCTCGTCGTCATTCTGGCAAACGAAGCCCAAGAACCGGTACCCCAGGGAATGGTTCTCACGAAACGCCCGGGCAAGCTGGTCAGCGATCTTGCCACGCCCGACGATAATCGCGCGCCGAACGCCAATGCCCCGGCGATGAAGGCCACGCTGGGCGGCAAGCTTGGCCGACCGGGACACAATCAGCAGGACTGACCCGATCACGGCGTAAAGAATCATGCCGTATCGCGGGTAAATAAAGAGCCGCGTGAAGTAGACATACGTATTGAAAAACGCAATCGTGATCGCCAACGCCGCGATCAGACTCACGATTTCCGGGAAAAGCGGACGCTTGAAGGTGTAAATCTCCATCGCACTGCAGACACCAATCCAAATCAGCGCGACCACAGCAAACGTATGGAGTACCACCTGGACGGAAAGGGGCTCGGTCCGAACCCCAATACTGAACTGCTCCTTGATCACGTAAGCCAAGGTCAGCGCAAGTAAATTGATCCCGACGTCAAGAGCTCGGTGTAGCAGCCGGGATCGCACATTGTCGCGTCGGATTTTGCGCGTCATGGCCACTCAGGAAATGTCAAAACTTGTAACGAACCCAGAATCACATCCCTCATGACCGCACCAGAGGCAACGTGATCCATATTGTCTACAACAGATTGTACCGGAACACAGGCTGTCGAATCAATCTATTTTGGACCCATTTATGGAGAGGCATCAGGTCGATCCTGTTTGGGAACCAGGGGGGCAACCAACACTGCATCTCCAGAGGCGGCACATTTTCCAGCTGACGTTCGCTCCGTTTTCACGTTAATCAGGGCGTTGGCGCCCCGCTCGCTCGCGTCGGCCTTTAAAGCGGTCAGAGCGTCCTCGGGCGATCGATAGCCCTCCACGAAGACGGCCTCCACTTGCCGGACCAGCCGATAACCCACCAATCGACTCCCCGTTGAAGTCGCAATGATCCCCGCCGCTTGCTCCCGCCGCTGGCGGTTCAACTCAGCGTAGTCCAGGTTGTACTTCTGAAGCTTGGGATGGATGGTGGGCGGACGCCGCCTCCGCTGCCAACGTGCCATTCGCTGCCAGGTCCGCTGCAGCAACCATAGTGCCACCAACGCCACTGCAACCCAAATCAACGCCCGCCGATGTGCCTGAACGAATTCCAACCCCTTGGCCAAGTTGATCACCGGCAAAAGAACGTCTCGCATCGAATCGAACATGGGGGTTATTATAGCAATTTAAATTTGAGATTGCCGCATCGATAACCCGCAAAAGCCCTTATTTGTTGTGTTTTATAGCTTTGATACCAGACATCACAAATAGAGCTTGCTCTATATCACGAAGGCGGACGGGCGACGTTCTGGCCACGGTACGTCGTTCCACGCCACGTGACGGTCGTTCGGCCATTCAATTTCAGCATCGCATTGATCAGCATGCCGATGCAAATCGTCGCCCCAACGATGAAGGTCGGCGCGAGCCAGGGACTGGTGTAGCTGAGCCGATAGAAACGGGCGATCACCGATAACTGAAACAAGACCGCCAGTACCGACGTCCCCGCCACCCAATGCCATCCTGGATTCGTCGCGGACCAACCCGTGAAAGCCACTATAAATGCCGACAACAACAAGCTGGCGTAAGGGAATACATTCATCACGGTCAACATCAACATCGAAATGCGCAATCGACGGAACGTGCCAAAGCAGCCGTAGAAAATTCGGCTCCAGCCTTTCCAGATCTCAGCAAACCGTGAATACATCCGCACGGTATACAAATCGTCGTTTTGAAGCACGAAAAGACGCTGACGCTTTTCCTTGGCCAAACGGGCCATGTGCATGTCTTCGTTGACCTCGGTTTTGACCGCATCATGTCCACCGATGGTTTCGTAACAGCGCTTTGTCATGAGCATAAACGCGCCATTGGCGTAAGCGGCCGTGTGATTCGGGTCATTGACGCGCTTCGGGTTGAACCAAAAAACCATCACCGCACCACAGGCAGGCTGAATGATTCGCTCCCACAGGCTCTGCGTTTCGAGTCGGGGTAAGACGGACAAGAAGTCCACTTTCTTTTCGATCGCGTGCCGAACCGCCATCGATAGCGTCCGCTCAGAAGTCTGCTCACAATCAGCATCACCAAAGCAAAGCCAATCGCCCCGGCTCTGCTCGATACCTTCGCGCATCGCATTGTTCTTGCCGAACCACCCTTCGCGAAGCTGCTGAACATGAATAACCTTGAGCCGACCGGTCGAATCGGACGCCTTGATCGATTCGAGAATCTCCGCCGTCCGGTCGGTGCTGCGGTCATTCATGACGATCAACTCGAAGTTGGGATAGTCTTGCCGCAACATACTGCGAACAGCTTTGTCGATATTCGCCTCCTCATCCTTGGCCGCAATGAGAACACTGACAAAGGGAGGATCATCAGGCGGGCCCGGATAACTCGTCGAGGAAAGCGGAATTTGCTCGCGTTTGGCCAGGTTGATTTCGAGGTGCCGAGAGGCCCAAACCAGAGCGATAAGACCAAGACAGACAGACCAAAAAAGCATGCCAATCATTCAAGACTTTCAAGAAAAGAAATCGTAACCACATTGAGGACGACAACGACCACGCCAGATAAATCCATGCCCTACGCATAGATAGCGTTACGTCTTGTCGCCAAAAGCTTCCGCCGTAAACAGGTAAACCTCGGATCTGGGATCCTTCCACGCATCAACCGGCAAGCCCGCCTTGCCGGAGCAACACCGCGAAAGAAATTCCTCACGATCCCAACCCTGTTCTGTTGCCACCTGAGGCAAAAAGCAACCCGCCCGGCCCCCTTGGCGAATATAGATGCCATGAACACCCGGCTCGAGCGACAGGGGGTCGTCCGTTCGTTCCAGTGACGAAAGTACCGACACTTCGATTTCGATGGCCGACAACTCGCTGCATGTCACCGGCCAATCACGAAACCGCGGATCCGTCAAAGCGGACAAGGCCACCTCTTGCGCGGTTTCCGCCAAACCCTTGTCGGGCTGAAATCGCCCCATGCAGCCACGCAGTCTTCCGGCATGGCGAAGCGTAACAAACGTGCCGCCAAAATCCTCCGCTTTGAGGGGAATCTGAGGCAAGACGGGTAACGACTCCCCCGCCAGCTTGGCGCGAATCGTATCGCGCACCAACTTGAGCACGGTCTGTTGCTCTGCCTCGTTCATGAGGTTGGCCTCGCTGCTCTAAAAGGCGTCGCACATACCTGTAACCCTATGGCCAGTCTACCCGGCATATTTAATGACAGCGAACCCCCCAATCAACAGCACCGTAAACAACACGCATAGTAGATTGAAGTATTTATCGATTAGCGGCGCAATCCGCGGACCCAGAATCCCCATTAGTCCGGCCACCAAAAAGAACCTCGCCGACCGGCTCGCCGCTGACGCAATACAAAAAATCAAAAAGTTGATCTTGAACACACCCGCCGAGATCGTGATGACCTTGTAAGGCAAGGGCGTAAAGCCAGCGGCAGCAACAATCCAGAAGTTGTACTCCTTGTACAAGGCCCCCACCTTGGTGAAGGGGCGTACATGCGCCGTCGTCACCTCCTGAGCCGCCAGTGACACCTTCTCTCCGTCTCGCGTGGTCAATGTGGCAGGATACGTCACCTCCGCTTTCATCATGGGGGGCTTTACCACCACGTTCTCACCGTCGATCATACCGGCCAGTTCCCGCCCATCGGCCATGACGACCTGATCGCGGTCGAAACCTGGCACACGGTCGTGGAAAAAGTTGCCAACACCTACCCACAGAAACATCCCGATCCCATAGCCCAGAATCCCCCCGATAATCGAAGCCACACTGCACATGGTGGCAAAACCAACCCATTTTCGCCGGTTGCCCAGAACCAACGGAGCTAAGAGTACGTCTGGCGGCACCGGGAAGAAGCTCGATTCCGCCAAGCTCATGACGAAGAGTGCCCAACCGCCGTAAGGCGTGTCCGCCCAATGAAGAATCCAGTCATAAAGCCGACGATGCAAATGCCAGGCAGGTACACGGGGCTTCGCTGTTCGTTCCTGGTCAGACGGCACGGTCGCTTCCGGGCACGGGTCGTTCGTAGGTGACTCCAACTCACATCTCCTTCATCGCCGCTGCCCCGCCGACAGATTCCTTGCCCGACGCGAAGCCACGAACCCAGACTTGAAGTGACGATGGTTCTACCCGAAATCGGCCCTCGCGAACAGACCAGCAACCCTATTGCCAGCGGAGCCGCATAACACATCACCTGACGGCCGTGCCTTGCAACAAGCCCAACCGCCACGTCATCAGCAATACAGCAAAAGCCTCCACAAGCCTCCTTCAATTACTCATCGCCCACTGGACACTGCTGAACCCCCCATACCGAACGTCCGATAGGCGTATCCCTTGCGTTTACCCGCCGGTACGCTAGGATAAAGCGACTCAACCGGGGCGTAGCTCAGCATGGCTAGAGCGCTGCGTTCGGGACGCAGAGGTCGCTGGTTCAAATCCAGTCGCCCCGATTTTCCTGGTAAATAAGGCAGGATAGATGCTGATCTGGATCCGGTGTTGAGCCGGATCTGCGTCTATTCGATGTAGGTACAGGGCAATCAGTTCTTTCTTTTGCTCCAGTTCGCCGCCTTCCAGCACCTCTTCAAGTTGATCGAAGGCCACCTTTGCCCTGGTTCGGATTTCCTGTTTGCTTGCCAATGTCGGAAGTTCTGCCGAACACTCGGACAACCGTCGCTCGACCTGTGTTTTCTCTTCAGTGATCGCCCGGGCCTCGTCATACAGGCCCATCGACCGAGCGGTGTTGCTGTCCAGGGCCAAGAGGTGATCCCGGAGCTTGGCGCTCTGCTGGTCCAGTTCAGCCAGCCGTCGCTGCTGATTTTCCAGCGCGTCGGACTGATGGCCTGTGATCCGCTGCAATTCTTTGGCAATGTAGGTGTGCATTTGTTCGTCGTCTCGTAGCTTCTCTAGGTCAGCCCGGATCAAACCAAGAATATGCTGCTCAACCATTTTGGCTGGAACGGTATATCGATTGGGGCAGGGACGAAGTCATGCTCCCACTGCGTCGCATCGGGTGACATGACCGAAGCGGGCGTAAAGCGCGGGCATCACGAGGAGGTTCATCACTGTGGAGGTGAGTAAACCACCGACGATGACGATGGCCATTGGATGCTCGATTTCATGGCCGGGACGGTCTCCTCGCAGCATAGACGGACAGCAGCACAATGTCCGGCAATAACAGCTTGGCAAGGGTAAGCATAAGGTTTAGGCTTGCTGTTGAGTGGCGCAACTCGCCGCACGGCATCTTCAAGGCTGACTCGACGGCCGTTCGGGCAGAATACGAACCGGGCACCCATCGGGCAGACCGTACCCGCCCTCGGTCACCACTAGGTCCCCTGCCAACAGCCCCTGGGTCACTTGGGTGTATGCTCGGGTCTCAACACCGAGCGTCACTTCGATTTCATAAGCCTTGTCGCTGCGAACAACCGTAATGACTGGCGTTCCCGCACGATCGGCAACGGCAGCGGTCGGGACAGCGACGGCATCTGCAACCTCGGGCAGCCAAACTCGAACCCGGCAGGCAAGACCGGGACGCAACAGACCACCCTCATTAATAACTGAGGCGAAAGCGTCCATATCTCCGGTATTAAGGTTGGCCTGTCCGCTGAGACGGGTGATGCTTCCGTGAAAAAGCCGGTTCGAAAACGACACGACGCGGGCGTCAATAGCGGTACCCGGTCCCACCTTTGCCAGGTAAGCACCCGGTACGCGAAAGCTCACGAACAGGCTAGAGAAATCTACGACGGTGCCCAGGTTGGTCGAGAGGTCGACGGACATACCTTGTCGTGCGAGCAGTCGGTTGATCACCCCGTCGATTGGGCTGGTTATTCGGCAGAATTCCACATAGAGCTGGGCCGTATTGAGGTCAGCGCGGGCAGTCGCCAGCTGCGCTGCTGCCTCGGCGATCATCTCCGGGCGTGTGCCTGCTTCTATGAGTTCTAGTCTTGCCTTGGCTTCGGCGTAATCCGCCTCGGCAGCTTTCAGGGAGAACTCCATCTCCCTGTATTTTACTTCCGACAGTTCATCCCGGTCGTGGAGTTCCGCCAACGCGTTTACTTTTGAACGTAACGCCGCCATAACCGTTTTTGACTTGTGTACCCCCTGACGGGCAATTTCGACTTCCTGAGGGAGTGGTCCATGTTTTAGCCGGTCGATGACGGCCTGCTTCTCGTCCACCAGAGCCTTGGCTTTCCTCAGTCTCGCTTCGGCGAGGCGGGGATCGATACGCACCAGCTCGTCACCGGCATGGACCGCATCGCCCTCTACGACGGTGACCTTCTGTATCCGACCGGCCAGTTGAGGAGAAACCGAAGCCGTACGCTCGGGAATCGCCGTGAACGTACCGATCCGGTCGATCGACGGTCGGAGCGTCATTAATGTGGCACTTTCCGCGCGGACCGGAACCGGCGTTACCGGCGGCGTGGTCTCCTCGCTTTCAGCCGGAGCGTCTCGTCCACAAGCGGTTGTCAAGAAAAGAACCACTGCCGCCAAGGCGAGCAGCGAGCCCCTTCTTCGGATGCATCGTGGCCTCTCAAGCGGCGTCATGGACCGTTCCTCACTGTTTTCTGTAGGCCATTGAAAATCAAGCAACGGAGACCCCTTTCGATCCGTCCAAGCGGAGTATGCGCATCATCAGGTAATAACACACAGGGGTCGCCACCAGTGACAGTAATAATGACATGCACAGTGCTCCGATCACGCCGATCGCCAGCGGTTTGAGCATGTCGGCTCCCGCGCCAACACCGTACGCCAGCGGAAGAAGCCCCAGGAACGTTGTCAGTGAAGTCATCACGACCGGACGGAGCCGACGCCGCCCAGACTGCACCAATGCTTCAAACAGCGTCAGGCCCCGAGCCCGAAGATGACCTACAAAATCAAGCATGAGGATGCCGTTCTTAGCCACAATTCCAACACCAATGATGGCTCCGAGAAACGACACGATATTGAAGGACGTTCCGGTAAGGCGCAGTGCTGCGACGACACCAAAGAGGGCAAGAATCGCGCCTGCAACAATGGCCAGCGGCTGCAGAACCGATCGGAACTCCACCAGAAGCACGGCATACACGAGAAAGACCGCCATGACCAGAACGAACGCCAGGTTGCGGAACGATTCCTGTTGCTGCTGATACAGGCCCCCGTACTCGATCGTGGCTCCCGGCGGCAGCTGGACGGTTTGGGTGAGCCTCTCCTTGATCGCGGCAATGCCCCTGCCCAGGTCCAAGCCCGACAGACGGGCGGAGACGGCCACCAGCTGGCGTAGATTCTCCCGGTGCATCTCGAGGATACCGGGGATATGTTGCGTATCGCTCACGTCGGCCAGGGTCAGCATCGCACCGCTGGGCGATCGAATGGGTAGTTCTCGAATACGGGCTTCATCACTTCGAGCATCCCCAGTGAGCACCACGCGAATGCCTACAATTCGGTCGCCCTGCAACATGTACGACGACGCGTTTCCCAGCAGAGCGGTTTCCAACGCTGCACCGACCTGCTCGACGGTCAATCCGGCGTGAGCGGCCGCCGTCGTCCTTACGCCGAACCTCAGCGATGGCCCGGCGACCACCAGGCCATCGTTGACGTCTACGACACCTGGAATGCTCTCGATAGCTTCGGCGATTTCCGTCGCCTTGGCCTTGAGCAAGGCGGTGTCCGTCGAGAATATTTTGATTTCGACCGGATCGGGTGACCATGTCAGATCACCGATCAAGTCACTCAGTACACCGGGGAACTCGGTGTTCAAAGCGGGCTCGGCCGCCTGGATGCTTTCGCGGAGCTCGTCGATCACTTCTTCCGTGCTGCGTTCGCGATTGGAGCGGAGTTTAACCAAAAAGTCGCCGGTGTTAGGCTCGGCGATGGCCAAGGCCAGCCGGGCCCCAGTCCGGCGAGAGAAGCTCTCCACTTCGGGGGTACTGGTGAGGATCTGTTCGACGTGGCACAACATCCGATCCGTTTCGGTCAGGCTGGTCCCGGGGCGCGAGAAGTAGTCCAGCACAAAGGCACCTTCATCCTGTGCCGGTAGGAAGTCCGTTTCCAACTGGAAATAGAGCAAAACCCCACCGACCACGAACACTACCATACACACGGCGGCAAGTCCGCTGTGCCGAAGTGCCCGACTTATGGCCCATTCGTAGGCAGCAATGACCCGCTTGAGTAACGGTCCCCCCTGGTCGAGTTCGTTCTGCGGCGGTCGGTCTCGATGACGGATCAATAGAGCCCCGAGCGCAGGCGTCCATGTTACCGCCAACAAGAGGGAAGCCAGCAAAGCAAACACCATGGTCAGTGCCAGTGCCCGGAAGAACACGCCAGGAACACCGCCGAGAAAGGCAAGAGGAATGAAAACGACGACCGGGGTCAACGTACTTCCAAGAAGGGGCCGTCCCACTTCACGGACCGCCAGATCGACCGCTTCCCGTGGGGCATATCCCGCGCCAACCTTCGTATGGATCGCCTCGATGACCACAATAGCATCGTCAATGATCAAACCGATCGCCGCAGCAATGCCGCCCAAGGTCATCAGGTTGAAGCTCATGTGGCAGAGACGCATGCCCACGAGCGTGATGAGAACCGTCACCGGGATTACGGCCGCCGCAACAAACGTGGTTAAAGCACTCCTGAGGAACAGATAGAGCACCAGGACAGACAACGCAAGCCCGAAAAAGATGCTTTCCCAGACGCTGCGTACGCCTTCTCTCACGAAAACCGACTGATCGTAGAAAAACGCTGTTTTCATGTCCGGCGGTAGTTCCGTCCTGAGTTGTCCGAGCTCGTTGTGCAACGCGTCGGCGATCGCTACCGTGTTACTATCCGGCTGACCGTAGACGTTAAGCAGGACGGCTTCGGTCCCGTCCGCCGTGACGATGTTGAATTGCGGTTCGGCGCCGGGCCGTACGGTGGCAATATCCCGGACAAGAATGGGAGACGGCCCCGACCAGGAAACGACAATGTCCTCTATTTCGGTCGGGCTTTTCACCCGGCCATCGACCACACTGAGATAGAGCTGGTGCTGTTCCTCGTGCATGCCGGCGGAGGTGAACTGGTTGGTCTCGGCCAGTGCCCGGCTGACCTGGTCGAGGGTCAGGCGATAGGCTTCCAGTTTGACCGGGTCCACAACCACGTGGTACTCCGGTACCCGTCCGCCCACCAAACTGACACGGGCCACGCCCTTGATCCGCAGGAGCCGTGGCTTGATGTCGTACCGGGCCTTTTCCCACAAGTCAGTGATGCTTCGCGTCTTGCTGGTAAGGCTGACCCCAATGATGGGAAACGCGGAGAATGTGAGGCGATGCACGGCAATCTCGGCGGCCGGGGGCAAGGTGCTGCGAATCTGGGAAAGGCGGCCAAGTACGTATAGCTCGGCCTCGACCATATTCGTTGACCAGGTGAAGAAGACATTGACCTCCGCGGAGCCCCGTCCCGTGGCGGATCGGATGTTCACCGTCCCGGGAATGTCCTTCATGACCTCTTCAACGGGACGGGTGATCGTTGCCATCATCTCGTCGGCCGGCATCACGCCGTTGTCGATCAGGATGACAACCCGTGGAAAATCCGTTTGCGGAAACACCGACGCAGGCATCGTCAACGCCGAGTACACACCCGCCAAGCACAACGCGGTCGTGAGAAAGAGGATAGCCTTATGGTGTCGCAGGACGAACCCGTCTTGCCTATGCCGATCAGGAGGATGGAGGCCCGCAAGAGCGGGTTGCGAATCGATCTGTTCCTGCCCAGCCATTAGCCTCAATGACCTCCGATCACTGTGTCTGCTTGTAGGCGAAGCGAGTACGCCGGCGATTGCTAATCACAGAATGAGCCCCGCAAGCATCTGGCGAGCAAAATCCTGAACGAAGAATTGCAGCATTTGAATGCCGGTCTCCGACGCCGACGATACGGAATCGGTCAACTCGGCAGGCAACTGGCATCCGCTCACGAAAAGGATAACGCCAAGAACTGGCACCCATCGCCTTCGGTGTATTTGTCTCGCTTCACTCATCGCTTCCGTCTCCTCGATCTGGCTGTGTTGTCACCGGCGTTGTCAGTGCCGATATGCCTTTGTCTGGCCCCGGCAGGGGGCCACCAACCGCCTGCTCCAGATCCGCTAGCGCGGTAGCGCAGTCACGGAGATCATCAATATAGCTCCGCTGCTGCACAATCAGGAATCTCTGTGCGTCGATCAATGCGATAATACTATCCTGGCCCGTCCGGTAGACACGGCGGGCAGTTTCAATGCTTTTTTGGGCATGGGGCAGAATCTCTTCTTCGGACATTTGAGTAAGTCGCTCACTGCCTCGGACGGCGGCGGCAGCCTGCTGCACTTCCTGAGCCACGACGTCCAAAAGGTATTCGTATTCCTTGCGCTTCTGCTCGACCGCAAACCGCGACTTGGCAATTCGGGCTTGGTTCTGATCCCAGATGGGCAGCGTGATCTCGAGCGAAGGTCCAAGCAGTGAATCAATGATTTGACGCCGCTCAAGGTTTCGCTCAGCCCTCGACTGGATCGTCGGTGCGGTCAACTGGCCATTTCTGAGAGAATCGCGTGCGGTATCGGCCGCGATCTTGCGCCCGGGCAACGCACGGCGTTCGGTCCGCTCCCATTCCGTTCCGACCACCACGCTGGGCACGACATTCAGGCACTCGCGTCTGAGCTCGCCCTCAGCTGCCTGTACCTGTAATGCGGCCACCCGGGCTTCCAGCCTTTGGTGCATCGCCCACAGAACAAGGTCGTCATCTCCCATGATGGCCACCCGTCGGGGCAGTTCGTCAATTAGAGCCCAGTCGGTCCGCCTTCTGGATAGCCCTATCAGCCGTCCGAGCACCGCCTTGGCCACCTCCTGGTCTCGCTGAAGCGATGCCAATTCGCGTCTCACCGTGAGCACATCGGCCCGGGCCAGGTCAACATCTACAAGGCCGATCTCACCGGCCCTGAAACGATCTTCCGCCAGTTTCAGCGATCGTTCGACGAGATCGATGCTCGACTTAGCAATCCCTTCAGCCCGCTCCAACGCCAGAACCTGATAGCAGCCGCGCTTAACTTCCGCGGCCAGTTCAACCGCTCGCCGGGTGATCGTCAGAACCGTTTGCTCCAGGTGAGCCTCGGCGATTTCCCTGCGCATGGGGATCTGCCACAGGTCAACCAGCTCCTGCCCGAAGCCGAACGTTAGATTGGAGCGCCCCCCGCCCTCCGGAAAGCGGGCCAGCAAAGACAAGGAGGGATTCGTGAGTAATCCCGATTGGATAACGTCGGCTCGCGACGCCCCAATCTCCTGAAACAATGACTGGAAGGCGCGGTTATTGAGTAGCGCAACCTGAACAGCCTCTCCGGTCGTGAGACCGTTGGCCAACAACCGGTTCACCTTCTTCGCCACCCATTCGTCTTCGCCGGGCAAGTACACCTCTTCGACGCCGGTCCGCTCGGAAATCAGACCGGCGGTCTTGGCGAAGTCAGGCTTCGGGTCAACCGTGGAACAGCCAACAACGGCAAATAGGGCAACCGCCAGACTTAGCGCAACGATTTGACGAAATGTGGGAATGATTCCAATAGTAATATCCATTCGGGCGGAGGACAAGAACAGGAGTCGCCGGGCATAGTGTCTCTGGACATCGTTATACGATTTTCTTCTGATAGCAGCGTTTGATATCGTGGCTGATGCCGTATTACTTGCCGAAGGCCGGGAAGTTATCGAACGAGTAAACGTAGCTGATCCCGAATCCGAAGTTTTCACCAATACTGTCACCATCAATCCCCGCGCGGGTTACAAAGCCAAGCCCCTGATTGGGGGCGAAATGCCAATCCAACCCGACTTCCATGGTGTGTTGGTTTCGTTCGCCCTCGGTGTCGCTCGTTTCGTGAATGTAGTCCATGTTCAAAGCCAAGTTCTCGGCCAAGCGATAGTCAGCACCAACGATGAAACCCCATTGGAAGTAACGATGATCCTCCTCGTTGTGGCCATTGACCGATTTCAAAAACGGGTTCAAATGGAGCCGGAGCTGATCCGGAATAATCGACTTTGTCATCAGACCTCGAAGTTCATAATCAACACCACTCGAATGGTATCCACTCGGAATACGAACGTAGTTCCGCAGCGCGAACGCCGGCAGAATCGCCTGCTCCTCCCATAGTCGCCAATGCCAGCCCAATGTAATATCTACGTTGCCGTTGATTCCTCCATCACCGATCTCGACCGGTATTTCGAAGATCAACTCGTGATTGGGGGCGATACCCCATTCGATTTCCAATTCGTACTCGAAGTCGTCGTCCGTGCTATCGGATGATGTGCTGTAATCAAAGATGTTCTTGATTTCTAATTCACCCGTGGGTTCCGGGTCTGCACTCCGCATACGAACGGGACCCCAGATGTCCCAACCTTCGGAAGTCGCGGCAGATCGTGATTCGACTCTGGTCGAAGTCATTGTGGCTTCTTCTTGCTCCATGGCCGCTAAAGAAAAACTGGGGAGCTCTCGGGTTGCCTGTTGGGAGACGGCCGGGTTCGCCGATGCAGAGGGCGGTGTCAATGAAAGCTCTAGTGGCTGCCCGCGTTCCTGACTTGGCTCATGTGCTTGGGCCGAAGTGCCTAACAGGAGGCAGCCGCTCAATACAATAACACCCACTCGTATGGAAGAGAGCATCGGACGCATGGTGGAGAACTCCTGTCAAAAAACAGTAACCCGAAGAATTGAATCGTCCCGGAAACGGACAATCGTCCTAAAGGAACACGTGGGTACCCACGGTTTCGCGCCAAACAAATGAAAGCTTAATTGCCGGTTCATGCGATTTCAATCCAAAAAAGATTAAAAAGTTGTAATGTTGGCAATGTTACTGCCTATGATTCGCGACCGAGTACGCCTCCCCCCCCCCGGGGGGGGGTGTCCAAGCGGTTCGGAGTGCCTTTGCGGAGGCTCTATGTAGAAATGAGTCCGCTCGGCCTCCCCCCGGGTTCAGAGGCACCACCTCAATGTAAGGAATCGGTTAGGTCCCCAATCCTAGCCCCAAGAGCCCTATCGCGCCGCCAGCGAGCGCTGCTGGCCACCAACTGTCAAGGCTGCAACCGCTTGCCAAAAGCAATCCGGTACTCGCGAATGCGATAAGGCGAACCATTTTCATCTTCAACATATCAACATGCTCCATGAGACGCGGGACCTTAGATCTCACTCGCCCTCACCGCTCCGCGCCGTAGCAGATGAGCAAGCTTAAAGATCTCTTTATACAGATCGCAGATGACAAAATAATTGCGCCAAAATGACGTTCTTGTTATGTTGTGTCCGTCGGGGCGGTAGCAATGAAACAAGCCTTCCAATGTAGCAGACGCCTAAGACCCACCGGAGCGCAAGCGAGGGCATTCCCTATCGTGTCTAAAAACCAATGCCGTCCTGAGTCTTTCGTCTCGTGAAAGATAGACGGACAAATCAGTACCTCTATGTTGGCGGTGGTGCCAGCCGATTAAAGAGCTTCATCTTCTTCATGATCTCTATGAGTTGCGGCTGACTGTGCGCCAAAAACGAGGATTGGTCAGCGACTGGTTCGTCATTCTTAGTGGTAATGATCTGCTGCATAAAACCGTATGCATTGATAGGGAAGACCGCTTTGTAGCTGGAATCGACATAGGCGAGACTTTGCCAGTTACAGAGCACACTGTACTCGCGGACTTTCGTACCGAGCAGATCATAACCAAGTGAATAGTCCTCAGGTGGATTGGTCACGCCAAGGAGGGGCATGAGCGTGGCGGGGATGTCCATGTGACTGCTCATGTGTGTGACTTCTCTGCGTGGTTTGCCCGGCACCCACAGTACGAATGGCGTTCGGGTTTGTTCTTCGTCGAATGTCGAGTTGTGGCCCCAGTGCCCCTTCTCCATGAACTCCTCGCCATGGTCTCCGGTAACCACAACGATGGTAGATTCGATCAGGTCGTGCTCCTGCAGGTATTTGTAGATGCGGTTAAACTGTGTGTCGAGATGATTGCACGCGTTGATATACCGGTTCTTGATGAGTTGGCTGTCCTTCTTCACGTCCATCGTGGCGTAGTTCAGGTCTTTGACATATGGCGTGCGGATAATCGTGTCATTCGGAAAGTAATACGAGGCATGCGCCGACTCGAAAAATAAGAATGTCATAAATGGCCGGTTGCGGTCTCGGTGTTCGATGAAATCCAATAGTAGAGCTGTGTTTTCCTGATCCCGGCGCCATTTGGGTTGCGCCGCGCCTTCATGCAGGCGCTCGCGAGGAATCCGAGCGAAGATGGTCTTGTCGAACTCCGGGTAGGTGAATCGGGCGCTGGTGAACATCTTCATTTGATAATTCTGATCAATCAGCGTGTCGATGAGCACCGGCCCCCGATTCTGTTCCAGAAACGAGAACCAATAGGAGCCGTACATGCCGTAGAACATCGAAAACATGGCCATGCGGGTGCCATTGCCGCCGCTGTAGTGTTGGCGGAACCAATTTGCTTTCTGGGCCAGTGCCCATGCTTGTGGCATGATTTCCGGCTCAAGCATGTCGGCGCGGAGCGACTCAGCCACCAGAAAAACAATGTTGTAGGGTTTAGAAACCGGTTCCCAGCGAATTGGATGGAGAGGATATTGGAGCCCTGTGGTCTGCGTCTTGAAGTGCAGGTTGCGTTCCTCTTTGGACGCGATGCCGAAGGACTTGGCCAATTTTGCGAAGGTGGTTGGCTGGTAGAGTGGAAACGCGTTCGACGCAAGCACCGGAGGTCTGTAACCCCGCAAGCGACAAATCCCGTACGTGATTCGCTCGAACCCGCCGAGCGCTACCGCCAGTACTGCCAGGGCAATGATTGCCCGTCGAGTGGAAAACCGATCCAGATTTCTGCGCAGGCGTGGCCATGCTAGAACAAGTCCCAGCAACAAGGCCTGAACAAAAAGGATGCCGACAATGATCAGGGTGAAGGAGATGGTTGTTGACCCCTCGCCGCCGAGCGACTCGATTCCGCCTCGCGTGTTCAGGAGATTGTACACAAACCCATTGATGTGGAATCCGTACATGTGAAAGATGAAGTGGTTGCCAAACAAGATCACCTGGACCGCGCCGAAAGTCAGAACTGCGGCACAACGAACGATCCATGCGGAAGCGATTGGTGTACGTCCAAGCAAAGCCCGGACAATTCTGAGAAAAAGCAATCGGTCTAGGCACAGCAGAAAGGCCAGTGCCGGCAGCAGGTAGAGAAGCGCGTAGGTGAGGTAGACCGCGGCGACGAAAAACAGAGTCACCCGACCGCTGTAGTCGATCTCCTGCAGGTAAGCCGCTACATTTACAAGGACTGCAATATAAGTCACGAGGAAATAGTGCCAGAGCAGGCGGGTCTGGTGTTGATTGTGCTGATTAGTTTGTGTAGTCAATCACGTTCCTCTCAACGAAATATTTGGATGAGCAATGCCAGGATGGCTTGGAGTGAGAGGGTCTTCAATCCCGTCGTGTTGGAGCCAGCGCTCACGTCGGACGGGACGTCGTTGGACTCGCCCCACTGACACGGTTAAACGTCTTGGCCGGGTAGTTTTTGCGACGAATCGAGAGCTTCGTTTCGGAGACGGAGAACTTCACGGGCCGCATCCATGCCTGTGCACTTCCCTCACCGAGGTATTGCAGCTGGAGCCGTCCTTTCCGAACGCGCCAACCCCACTTCTCCGTTTTTGTTGGCCGTTCGTTTGCATCCGACTCGACGGTGTAAGTGAGCGTACCATCAGCCCTAAAACTCGCCTGTTCGTCTTTGACACCCTCCGATCGCTTGTGGAGCGCGCCGTTGTTGGGGTCGATAGCACGCCAAGTCCCGACAATCGTTTTAGCGAGCGACTCGTCACTGCGTGGCCAAGCCCAATAGGCGGAGATGACGGCTATTCCTGCGATCAGCAGCCCAAGTACAATATTTCGCTTCATAGACATTTCCCTGACCAACTACCATGAGACGCGGAAGTTCTAGCCAGAGCAACGCCCTTCCTT
>Ga0180434_10003131_pt1 | contig 21260 bp, 21 predicted proteins | sample SS_ome_7_FD_132453 | JGI IMG/M metagenome (GOLD analysis project Ga0180434, IMG submission 132453) | Hypersaline lake sediment archaeal communities from the Salton Sea, California, USA - SS_1_D_2 metaG | ecosystem: Environmental > Aquatic > Non-marine Saline and Alkaline > Hypersaline >...
GTGGCCGGGTGTGGCTTGGCCGGTTTTTTTGGAGGCATTTTTTGAAGTGAATTTATTCAATTGAAACCACCGAAAAAAAAAATTTAAGTGGTCAAGGACGACAAATCGGCAGCTGACATGCGTGGCGCCTGCTGGCTTCTTTCTCCGGGTGTGGCGCCGCCACGGTTCACGTACACTTCATTGGCGGGTGCTTTTTTTACCTCGCCGCCATCGCCTTGATGCCCACCACCGCGGTGGGAAAAGGAGTCCGTGTAGTGCTGTTCGTCGGCCTTGGCCTGCTGGAGGGGGTTGTGCACGGTGCGGCGTCGCCCCAACACACGCTCGCGAATGCGTTGCTCGGCTTCAGCTTTAGCCTCCCCGTCTTGGTCTTCGGGGACGGTTTGGAGGGAGGGACGCACTTCACGAATGCGAGGGTAAAAGCTGGGGGGAAAGCCGGGGTGGGGGTTGTGGTGACCCGCTGGGGGTTGAGGTGCACGCGAGGCCTCCGCGTAGGTCAGGGGTGGAGGGTGGTGGTGTGTCGTTGGAAGCGCCGTGGTTGCGTCAGGGGTTGTGTTAGAGATTGCGTCAGGTTGTGCTACAGGTGGCTGCGATCCATATGGTTGTGCCACGGGTGGTTGTGATCCATACGGCTGCGGCACAGGTTTTGTGGGTGCTTCATCCCCCTCCCCCGCAGAGTGAAACACAAGAGGGGGAGGCGTAAAGCCCGCATGGCGCAAAAGCTCTGTCAACATTTCCTTTGCGCCCCGCACCTCATCCAGCTTGCGCGCCGTTTCCTCCATGTCTTGCTCAATGGCCAGGACCTTGGTTTGGAGAACCTCCATAAACTGGGAAACGTTTTGCTGGGTGGACGCCACCATGGCTCTCAACCGGTCGTCAGACATTCTTGTTTTGCTTTCATTCCAAGGTTATTGTGGGGTCAGAATGAACATGAAATATGGAATCAAGCCCTGGACAGGGGCATGGGTTGGATGCGGCCAGAGGTCATGGCGTCGTCCAAAGACAGGGTGTCAATTTGAAGGGTGAACTGCTCCCTGTACGACACAACCGACTCGAGGCGGAAAAGCCCGTAAGACTCCTCGACGGACACCCGCACGCCCCTGGTCGCATTTTCCAAGTCGTCCATCATTTCGCCGCCAAGAGCCCAGTAACGCAACGGATTGCCTTTGACCACGGCTAGCATTTTGCGGGGCATCACCGCGGCCGGCAAGATCATGGTTTGCATGCACAAAAAAGTGTCCTGGTCAGAAAGGAGTATGGGGGACATGACATGCGTCGCCAAAAACGCAGAGGCAAACCCCAACAGCGCTTCCACCATGGCGGCTGTGCAAAGGGTGTCGTTCATAAAGGCACGTGTCAAAATAAAAATTTGAGAGGTTAAAAGGTCGTAGGTGGTTGAGGAACCCTTGTGGGTTTCAAGCAGGGAGCGAATGGTTTCCATCAGGGGTGTCGCCCCCACCTCATGCGCCATGGAGGCCTTGAACCCAGTGTACGAATAATAAAAGGTGTGGCCCTCCAAACACGTAAACCCCAAATCAAGAATTGAGCGCCCCGGGAAGGGGTGGGATGGGTCCTTCACCTCGGGGTAGCGCAGCAGCGAAAAGGTGTAATGGCCCTTGGTGGCCAGGGTGGACCCCCGCACGTGCACAAAACAAACATTTTCGTGGCCTGGGAGGCCAGAAATCCAGGACTGGGTCATGGTTTGCGGTGTGGTTCCGAAATTCTTGAACAAGGTTTGGACTTATATAAATAGTGGGTTGAAAAGTTAGACAACAGAACCCTGCCAAGAAATAAATGCATTCCTTTCCTCAGGGCCCGAGACTGCCGTCCCAACCAGCCGCCCTGCCACCCATGGACGGTTACGGCATGCCGCAAGCCATGCCGTCAGGCGCAGCCATGGGGGGTGGCCCCATGGTATCGGGATACGCGCCACCTAGTGGGTCAGGGAGGGGGCACACCGGCGCCATGCCGAACCCCTCAACCTTTTACTCCTCCAACCCGCACTTTGCGCCGGGTGTGACCATGCCACCCGTCCCCGAGAAGCCGTCCCCCATGGCGGCAGACCCGGGGAAGCTTTGGGAAATTAATGCGCTCAAGGCCTTGGGCACCCACCCGCACACCTACGCCACCCGCGGCTCCACGGCCATGGCCTGCCCGGACTGTGATGCCCAAGGGGTGACCCTGAACTACGTCCCCACCGAGTTTAGCCACGGACCCCTCAAGTGGTCATCCCAGCTTTTGCACTTTGTGGAGGCTCATGGCCACGACTTGCCGCTTCAACTCCGGCAGATGTTGCCTCAAGTCCTTGACAACGCCAAACGCGTGGCACAAGAAGGACCCGAACCAAAAGCCTGTCCCATGTGTGGGGCGGCCTTGGACATGTCCCTTCAGGGGCCACGCGAACTCATGTGCTTCAAGTGTGGCAACACCTTTCCACCCCACGCAGCCAAGGCACTGGCCGCTTCAAAGGACGCTTCAAAGGGCACGGCAGCCATGCCTCCCCCTGACGCCATTATGCACCCGCCCTCCAATCCCCACTTTGCGGGCTACCCGTCGACGCACCCCGGGCAGTTCCAGCCTGACCCAGCCATTGGCTACGCGCCTGACCCTGAGTCGTTGACCCACGCAGGGCACCCCTCCAAGCACCGCCAACGCTACATTGACTTGTTGGCGGAAATGGAGCAGGGGCAGGGAGTGCGCAAAACACTCGCGCGAACGGGGGTGGATTGCCCCCAGTGCCTGGCCGTGGGGTACTCCATCAAAATCCCGGTGGGGACCATGTCCTACCGGGGTGTCACCTGGGGTGCCCACCTCTTGCACAACTTGGCCGTGCACGGGCACCCCCTGCCTGACGACGTCAAGCTGGCTTTGAAGGCCTACAAACGCGAAACCCGGGCCCTCCCCGTCCACGACCCTTCACGCCACCTCCCGGACAGGGGGGACGGGCGGGTGGCAGGCGGCAACCCCTTTACCCATTTCCAACCCCAAACCACCGCAGAAAACATTCACAAGTTCATTACTTAACGCAGGCGTGTGGTTGAAAGGCAGCGTCAAGATTCTAAAAAGGAAATAAAAATGTCCTACTGTGTTTTCACCGCCATGACGGGGTCATCCCTAGACGCCTTGCGGGACAGCCTGAAGCCGCTGGCACCACTCACTCCTGAGTCGCCGCGCCAGGATGCCCTCAAGGCTTATTGCTTCACCAACCTGGAGGCCTACAGGGCACCTGCAGGGTGGACCACCATTCTCGTGGACACCTCGAAAATCAAAGACTGTGACGTTGCAGAAAATCAAAAAAACCGTATGCTGGCACGCTCCATCAAGATACGCCCAGACTGGTACATTCCCTCCTACACGTCGTTTGCGTACACCATGTGGGTTGACGGCAATGTGGAGTTTTTGCAGTCGCCCCTCGTGTTTTTCCAAGAGGTCGTCCCGAAGGGCACCAGGGCACGCCGCGATCCCTTTTTTGCATCCTTTACCCACCACGAGCGCACGTCCATGTCCCAAGAACTGGCGGCCATTGTCCAAATGCGGCCTGACGAAATTCGGCACTTGGGGGCCCTTCAAGCCAAGTGTCGTGAAGTCAAGTTTAGGGACGACATGGGGTTGATGGAAACCTGTGTCGTGATTCGGTCTGTCAACCGGCACATGCAGCGCTTCAATGACACCTGGTGGCAGCTCCTGGTCATGTCTGGGTTGAGGGACCAAATCACACTGCCGGTTGCCCTCCACATCCACCGGGAAACCCTGGCCGCGACACCGCTTGTCTACAGGTGGCGTGCCTCGGAGGCTGCCGACATGCACGTCGTGGATTGGCCCAAGGCGCCTTGGGTCCACCGTTTGGCACACACGTCAAAAGTTTAAAGTCATACCCAAATTTTGAGATTATTGAATAAAGCATAAATGAATGTGCGGCTTTTGGTGGTGCGGGCCCTCACACCGTGGACGTCCTTTGTGGAGGACCTGCAGGCTTCTGCGCGGGCAGAAGGGCGCCTCCTGGACATTGTTCAATGCCACCCTAACCTTCACCAGGTCCAAGAAGCCATGCGCCTCCACGACCCCCAGGTTGTGCTGTGGTGCCGTGTGGCCAAGCCGTTGGTGCCTCACCTCAAGGCGTGGCACCAAGGACGCACCTTTCTCATGTTCAATTGGGATTCCCCCACCCTGTTTGGCCAACGGACACACATGGTCGACGTGTTAAAGGACATGGACCATGTGTTTACGACAGACCGGGAAGATGACGTCATGACCTACCTCCTGCCGCCCGTCAAGTTGGCGGTTGACGTCAGCAGCCCGTCCCCGTACCCGGCCTTTGACATTTTTATAGGCGTCACAACCCTTTACCCGGGTGCCCTTGAGGACGGCGCCATTGACCGCCATGAACTGTTTCGTGTGCTGGACAAGTCGCCCGTCGCCTTTGGCCTGTACGGCCCGGAGGACGTCCTGGCTTCTCACTACCCACGATCGTTTCGGGGGTACTTGCCGCCCCAAGACTTTGCCAGAGTGGCGTCACGTGCGACGTTGTGTTTGTCCCTCCATCCCCACTCGGCGCGCGGCTACCTCAATGAACGCACCTGCCGCATCCTTGCCTGCGGGAAGCCCCTGGTGACGGACTGCACCGCGGGCCCCACAAGGTTGCTTGACGGCATTGCGTTCTTTTTGGATTCCAAGGCGGGCCCCCAAGGGTGGCTCGCCAGCATTCGCCACTGGTTGGAGCCGTCCACGGAAATGCAGGCCGTTCGTGACACCATGGCGGCAAGGGGCAAGGCGTGGATTGGGGAGCGGGCAACCTGGTCCCACTGGTGGGCAGCCGTGGAGCCTGCCCTCACCCCGGCGCTCCCCAAGGCCCTCGTCCTGAAGCCCTATTGCGGCCTGTGCAACCAACTCATTTCCGTGTTTCAAGGCATTGCTTTAGCCAAAGCCTCCGGGCGCCGGCTTTGGATTCAGGGCTTCCAACCCGCCTTTAATGTCTACCCGGACTACGGCCGCAAGGCCATTGAGGACGTGTTTGTGGTGGAGGAATTGTCCCGGGTGTTTGAGTGGCCCATTAGTGGCGTGCCCGGGTGGGTGGACACCCGTGAGTGGCCGTCTCCCCAGCGTGCCTCCCAAGCCAAGTTCTTTAAGCGGCCGTCCTTCCTGTCGGCGCCGTCGGTCAAGGACAAACCCGTTGTGTACGGCGGGTTTTTGTTTTTCAAGGATTTTCCGTGCGCTGATGAACGGTCCCTGTTTTTAACGTCCATCCGTAGCTTGGTGACCCGCCGTGTCCGCGAAACCTACGAATGGGTGATGGCAACCCTGGGGTTGACGCCGGGTACCTACCAAGTCCTTCACCTGCGTTTGGAGGAGGACATGGTGGCGCACCTCGCCAAGAGGTCCAAAGCCAAGGTGGGCAAGGTGCGGGACGTGTTGATGGGCCTCTACAACGAGGTTGTGGACAAGATGGACAAACACTGTAAAACATTTATTTGCGTGGGGACGGCCTTGGTGCCTGCAACCGAGGCCTACCTGGCCACCATTGCACAGGGGTTTCAGGGCGTGACCTCCAAAGCTCAAAAACAAGGGATTGCTGTACGGTTGGGAAAGGGGCGTGAACTGGCGGCATTGATTGATTTCATGATTGCCCTGGGGGGGACACGGTTTGGGGGCACGTCAGTGTCGTCGTTTTCAGAAATCATTGCAGAGGTCTACTCACAAGACGCAAAAATTATTTTTCCTCGGGAAGAACTTTGGGCTCGTTTGGCGGCGTGCCATGAGCCAAAGGAGGGGGAGCCAAAGGAGGGGGAGCCAAAGGAGACGGAGCCAAAGGAGACGGCGGCTCATGCACCCGAGGTAGACAGCCTGCCACCCGGCGAAGCCCCTCATCCCGAGGTTCCGGGTGCCCGTCTGCCCTCACCCGGTGAAACGTAATGTGGCCCTTGAGGGGTGCCGCCCCTCCCTTGACCCGCATCACCCATTCCAAGAAGCGTTCTGGGTGGAGGGGTCCTTCACCGTCACAAAACTCCTTGACGTAGTCACGTCGATTGCAGTACAGTTTTGCCAGGGAGGGCCGTGCCACCAGAAAGCGGTCATTGACGCCGCCATGAAACCAGTGGAAGCGTGGCACGAGGTAGTGGGTTCCATCAATGTGCCGCAAGTCCACAGGAAGAAAATCAGTCAAAAATTCAACGTCGGGACGTGCCACCACAACATAATCAAACACCTCCCCTGACTCCTCACAGTGGCGTTCGTAGAGGTCCCACACGGCTGCCAAGGAATAAAACTGCCGAGACACATTGTCCAAGGAATTCCACACTTTTTGCTTGGCCCACGGCTGGCCGTAGGCCCGAATGGCCTCAAACGGCAAGTGAAGGTCCACCTCGTCTTGGTTTTCGACAAGGAGTTTGGAGGCTGGCAACAAGAAAATGTCGGTGGGGTCAAGTGTTAAACGGTATTCACCAGCCCTCGGGTTGTGGAGGGTTTTCAGGGTGTAGGTGTGGAAAAATACCTTAAAGTCGCCTGGCAGTTTGGCGAGCAACCGTTGTTTGATGGACGCATGGGTCCACTTCAGTGAACGTGCCAAGCCGTACAGGAGGACAGCAAATGTTGGCATGAACTCAATTTATTAAGACGTGGAAAAATTATACCTTGAAATAAATGTAAAGTCCATGGCAGCTCTTGTCAAGTCGCCACTGCCAGGTGGTGAGGACTGGACACAAGCCGACGTGGAGTCGCATGTCCGGTACATGATGGGGCCTGACCTCTACGAACGCATGCTCAAGGAGGATTGGAAAAACCTGCCTGCGCCCCTGTGGCGTGACACCTTTCACATTTCCGACTACAAACGCATCCCCAATGTGCGCAACGCCGTGGCTCTTGACGACATGGTGGAGCGGGATGCCAAGCTGGACGGCGGCCCCACCTTGACCGAAGACCACATTTTTCCGTTGCGCATGTCAGACGGGTGCCGGGAGCGTGGGCACCTCTTGCTGTCTTCCTCCCGCCTCATTGACGGCACAACGTGGGTCATGCTGTACCCGCGCGTCAACCGCCTCACTCCCGCCTACTACCGCAACTGCATCCGCAACGACCGCCCCTTTCGCCGCAAAGCCTGTGGCCTGCTATGGCGTGGCGTGGATTCAGGAAACATTTGGAGGGAGGTGCTCAAGGGGCGCTCCAACCGGCTAGAGATTTCCAAGCGTTGGGATGGGTTCAAACCCGAGACACCATTGGGTGCCGACGAACCGGCATGGGACATTGGCATTACCAATTTCCTGCAGTGCACGCGCACGTGCCCCGGCCATGACTTTGACAAGTTCGCCAAGGGGAAAGTGGCCGTTCACGAACTAATCCAGCGCAAGTACACCCTGTGCATCGAAGGCAACGACGTGTCCTCCCAGTTCCTCTGGGCGCTTGCCGCCCAAACCGTGCCCATTCACCCTTACCCGTTTTTCTTTGAAACCTATTGGTTTGACGGCGGGGACGGCAAGGCAGGCCTTGAACCCTGGGTGCACTTTGTGCCCATCAAGCACGACGCCAGTGATTTGGCTGAAAAGTATGATTGGTGCTTGAACCACCCCAGTGAGTGTGTTTCGATTTTAAATGCAGGGCGCAAGCACGCCGCCCGGTACCTCTCTGACCCCTTTTCAGAGGCGGTGCGTGACCGGTTTGTACAGGTTTACTCACTCAAGGGACCCACGACTCCAAAAAAATAAACATTGAAAAGTGTGGTTTGGCAAGCGGATTTATTTGTCTGAAAACATTGAATAAAACACACAAACATGAATCGGTACCGGTGCCTCTGTGGTTGGTGTGACGGGTTGGAGGATTTGGACGCCAGTGTGGCCAACCACAGAACCTACCAAGAAACAACGCGCAATGCCTTGACACAAGTCTTGCCAGACGATTGCATTGCCAAGGTGCTCAACGCTTTGGTTGGACCAATTTTTGTCGTGAAATACAACCGTTTGAAGGGTGACCCCTTTGCCCACCAGATTGCATTTTTCAACTAATGGTTGTTGTTTATTGTGGTGTCTCTCCTCTCCACCCTTATATAAAAAAAAGAAAGGCCCAGATGCGTGTCGCATTTGTGGTGACAACCCACCACGACAATTACGTGGTGGCGTCAACCACCATGACCCATTTGCTGGCCGTGGTGGAGTGTCTCCCCTTGGAGCCCCGCATTTATTTGTTTTTAAATGAGCCGTCACCGGCAACCTTGACCCTTGTCGACGACTTTGCAGGCTGGCCATGGATTGAATCCGAGGTGGTGGAAAACCAGCGTGGCGGCCTCACCTACACGTGGAATGCAGGCATTGTCAAGGGCATGGATGCAGGGTGCGACGTGTTTGTGCTTCTGAATGACGACGCACGCGTGAATGGCTCCCTGTGTGATTTAATTTTGGCAGCATCGTCCCCCACTGACTTGGCGATTTGTGGGCCGGGGACGACCCCTGAGGGGGCGCCCTACAACCCCGAGTCCTGGGTCTACATGCACCACCAAGGTGTGGCCCCCAAAATGGAGCGGCAAGAAATGCGCCAGTGGCACGGCTTGAACGGCTTTTGCATGGCCTTTCACCGAACCCTGTTGCAGGCCAACACCCTGGACGGCCTGCACTGCTTTGACCCACAGATTCCATTCGGGGGCAACGAAACAGAGTTTGGGAAGCGATGGTACTTGCAGGGCGGCAAGTGTGCCATTGTGTACTCTGCCTTTGTGGATCACCTCAAGCATTCGTCCTGGCGGCGGTTGCCGGGCAGGGCACGTGCGGCGGTCAAGGTCGAGCCGCCACCTTTGCTTGAAGACCCAGCACCGCACGAACGACCGGAAAAACTAACGGTGCTCACCTACGCGGTGCTGGAGTCGTACGCGGACGACTTGCCGTTGGTTGAGAGTGGGCAGGGCGTCACCTACATGGTTTTGGTGGCCGGTCTCACCAAACACACACGTCTGCCCAAACTGTGTAAGGGCTGGTTGGTGGCCGGCCAACACAACCGGGCTTGGAATCGCCGCCTGCGCCTGAAACACTTGCTGGACATGTGGCCTCGCCTGCGTTGTTCGAGTTTGTTCGTGTTGGAGGAGCCCAAGGCCTTGGCTGTGGACCCGGGGTTCATGGGGGGTGCCGTCTTGCCGCCACACTCCCCCGCCTTGGGCGTCCTGCCCCTCCACCCATTGTTTCCCACCCTCGTGTCCCGCCACGCGGCCAAGGCACACCTGAACGGGCCCATGATGGCACGGTTTCCATTGTCCGAACCCTGCCTGGCGCCCTCTTTTAGCTTGTACCCGTCCGTTTGGAGACACACCAAAGACACCCGTGATTTCCTGGCGTCCATCTTTGACATGGGGCGATACGTGGACTGGGATTTTGAGTTTTTAGTGTCGTGGGGCAGCCACGAAACAGGGATTGAGTTGGGGCGCCTAGACCCGCTGTGGGCCCACCGCATGTTTTCATGATTCTTTAATAAAATGGAAACCGTCAAGGTGGAACAAGCCCTGTATTTGGCGGGGATTGTGGTGTTTGGTGTTTGCCTGGTGGGCGTCTTGGCGTGGTTTGGTGTCAACTACCACAACTGGAGGGCGACACGGGTCAAGGCCTACGGCTGTGGCTCCGCCAAACCAACGCCCCTGCCGGCCACCCTGAAACGCTACCACGGCGGCATGGACGGCTTTTCCATGTACCTGGACTTGGCCATGGACGCCTACGACGCCAAGACAATGGGCACGCGCCAAACCGGGACCATGGGTGTGTGTTTTTGTGGCTTGGGGCCCACCACCTGTGACAATGGCACCCAGTGTTCAGCCTACGCCGCCAAAAACCTGCCCGTCACGTACGACCTTGACAGCTGCTCGTTGGCCATACCCCTTAACTCACCCTGCCTCCAAACCACCTTTTCGTCCGCTTTTCCGTCCGTGGCCACCCTCCAAACTGTCGTCTACGACGCCCCCAAGGACGTGTTCCACATTCAGGCACTTGGCCTCAAGGTCATGACCGAAAATGTTGTTCTGACGTCTGTGGACCCCACACAGGTATCACCCTGTGCGGCGTGCAGCCCCCAGGGGACCACCAAGACTTACTGCTCATAAAGAAGTACGGTTGGATGCTAGCTCTTGCATCCCATAAAAAATTTTATTGAATTCATCGAACCAATAAAAAAGCAAGCAAATGGCCAAAATCGTCTTGGAAGCACGCGGGAGGCAAACTTGAACGAAAGTTTAATAACAAAAGACAAACTTTATTAAGGTGGGTCTTGAACATAAACCCAACAAAATATCGGCAGCGAAATTGTCCGGTTTTTCTTTGGCACCTCTGTCGACAGAGTTGGAGCAGGCAAAATTGAACCAGAAGGCAAAACTTCATGTGTCTCAAAAAATGTAGCAGCTTCTTCTTCGACTTTCGTCTTGATAGAAGAATACAGTGGAACCTGCCACCGGGACACTCTACCCCCAATGCATGGAAACACGTCCTCTAATTCAACATGTTGAACCGTTGGGCTGCCGTAAACCCACATTAGCTCGGCAGGCACCTTGCAGTAGTCCATAAACTCGCGGGTGACGCTGGCACAGACTTTGACATCAAACTTGGCCTTCAAGAGTGTTGAGCCTGCACGCATTGGTGGTGGTTCCGTATATTTTCTAATGACGGGGTGGTTGAGCCCGTCAAGACGAACCATGACCTTGGAGTTGTTTGATTGATTCATTGCAATGGTTGTAGCTCCTTACCCTTCCAGGGTTATAGCATGATTCCTCCAGGGTTATAGCTCCTTACCCTTCCAGGGTTATAGCTTTACCAAAAGCAAAAAGTGCTTCTTTGGCGCCATCATTGGCAAAGGTGGCGTCAACGTGAAAGTCTTGGGCTTCCGATGCATGAATCTCGGTGTCCGCACAAGCATCGTCAAGGGTTCGTGTCAAACGCAAGGCCTGCACCCGGAGGCTGCTAAAGGTGTCCTTGATGCACTGAACTTCATTGGGGAACCGGCAGTCGGAGATGCACACACGGGCTTTGGGGTCCACGTCAAACAGCCGTTGTATTTTGCCAATCACCGTGCGCACCCAAATGTCCTCGTCCAGGTGGGTACGAATCACCTCCGTGCCCAGGTACTGAAGGAACCACCGCAGCGAAAAGGGGCGACCCGCAAATGAAATATCTGGATAGACTTTTTCCTTGGCCTCCCTGTCGTACATGTGGTCAAGGGTGAGGTGAGACAGGGACGGCCAAATGGCGCGAATGAGGTGGAGAGACACCTCCTTGAGGGCATCCGCAAACGCAAACTTTGTAAACCCGTGGTGCTCCACTAAATAATCACAAAGGGTGTCCTTTCCACACCCCTTTGAACCCGCGACACAAAGAATAGACATTTTTGTAAAGTGACTTTTAAGGAATAAAGTTTGAGAAAGCCCACACTTTTAATGCGCCCTTGACGTCGTCAACAAAAGGTTACAGGTTAAAAGTTCGGCCAAGGGCGAATTTCCGTATTTGACAAATGTCGAGCCAGTTGACACGGCAAAGAAACCAACTGTGGGACGTCACCTACAGGATTGGGGATAAATCCGTGAGTGGGTGGTTTAAACAGAGATCTTATCCGAAAAATATAGAGTTTAATCAAATTTACAAAAATTAAAAGTCACAACCATAAACACTCCTACGATGACTTCTTTGACGTCGGCTCGGGTCCAAGACCTTTTGGTCCGCATGGACAGTCTTGATTCTGTTGACCCGCCAGGTGACGTTTTGGTGGTTTTGAAGGATGTCAGGGCCTGCCTGGAAACCCTCAAGGAAGTGCTTGACCACCCTTTGAAACCACCTGCCAAGTGGCCTTTTTGGCTGGAGCCCTTCCAACTTGTGCATCAAATTGAAACGCCTGGCGGCCACGAAACCCCCAAAGGCCGGCGCACAACACTCACCCGGTCGCTCCACGCCTTTGGGTCGCCAACTACCGGCTCAAAACCAAGGCGGGTTGAATCCTCGACGTCTTTGATGGAAGGCGAAGGGTCGTGGAGGGACCCACCCAAACGCCCCAAGCCAACCAAGTCAGAACACGACGCAGCAGTTGGCGCTTTTCGCACGGCCTTTAACAAGCTGTCCAAGCCCAATTTTGAAACAATTTCAGCATCCCTCGTGTCCATGCAAATGCCAACCAAAGCCGCCTTTGACGAAGCTGTCACCATGGTGTTTGACAAGGCCTTGAAGGACCGGTTTTTCCAGCGCCTTTACGCCCGCCTGGCATGTGTGTTGGGAAAGAAGCAAGGCGGATGGTGTGAAGTTGTGTTTGATGAACGGCCAGATGGCAGCGTGTGGTGGGCTTACCCACAGGATCCACAAGAATCTGGGGTTGACGGTGATGACGCAGAATCCAAGGACCCCGAGTTTCATGGACCCTTTAAAAGCCGAGCAGACGCAGAGGCAGAAGCTTTCAAGACGATTGATTTTCGCCGGGCACTCCTTGGCCACTGCCAACAGTCCTTTACGGCCGGCTCTGCGCCAAATCGCCAAGATTATTTTTCTACCATTACATTCATTGGCGAGTTGTTTGTCGAGGGGTTGGCCCCCCTCGCCATAATCTACATTTGCCTCCAGGCCTTGATGGACACGCCGCCCTCTGGCGTGGAAGAAGACCAAGTGGAAGCCTTTTGTGCGTTGTTGACGACGGTGGGGGCAGTGTTTCAGGGGCCCGATGCGGAGGGCAAGGGCATGTTGCCGTCTTGTCTCGACGCGTTGACACACTGGTCCAAGTCAAAAGCGTTAGCGGGGCGCATCCGTTTTGGCTGCATGGATGTGTTGGATTTGGCTGCAGCCAATTGGGTGCCCAAGGCCACCCTTGCAGCCAAGTCATGTGTTTCCTAACGTTCGTTCCAATTTCATGAAAGAAAACCACACTCACAAATAAAAACATGGATTTTCTTCAGAAACTCACCGAAGTTGCTAAACCAAACCACACTGAGCTTTTGCCCACGTGTTTTGTTTCCCAAGACACTCTGGATTCCATTCGCTACACGCGGTGGGTGGGTGATCCCGAGGAGGACACCGTGTCCTTGGTCGCCGTGCTGAAGAATGGCAAGGAGTTGTTTCTCATGCGGAATGTGCCGTCCGAGGTGATGTTTTCGCTGATTGAAAACCATCCTTCAGCCCCTGGCAACTTTTCCCGCTCTGAATCCAGCTCTGATTCGGTGAATGACGAGTCCGCGTCTCAGGGCGTGTACGAGTCGGACGAGGACAATGAGGATTCCACCCAGGAACCGCCTCTTGTTGGTGGTGGTGACGAAGGAACAAATGGTGGTGGTAATGACACCACTGACGAAGGAACAAATGATGGTGGTGACACCACTGAAACCAAGGATGAAAAAGTCAAGAGCGACGACGCATAGATTCTGTCTTTACAATAAACAAATCCCGCAATGCAGCCTCTGCGTTCGAGGCCATTGGATTCAGCACCTGATATTTTCAATGATTCGCCGCCTTGCCTCCAGGAAAGGTCCGGCTTGTCGCCTTACCTCCAGGAAAGGTCCGGCTTGTCGCCTTACCAAAACGGCTCCTCCCTGTTTTCACGGGGGCGCGTCCTGTACCGGCGCGAGCTCGTGCAGCCCCTGGCGGAAAACCCGTGGGGGACAAACCCTGTGCGGCACCCCATGAAACCCGCACCCAATGCCTTGCCCCAACGCCGCACCACCCTGTGGGGCCTGCGCAACCTGCCGTTTTCGATCCAGTACCCGTCCCGTGTTGAGTCCATGGTGTTTTACGACCCTGCCATTCAGGCCTACATCCCCGAACCCTTTTCCACCATGCAACGTGACGGGTCCATTGTCATTCCTGACGCCGACGTGCTTGTGCGGCACGCCTTTGACAAGGTGTGCGCCCACATCCTGCACAAGGCCTCTGAAAACTTGGTCATTCACAACGTAGAGGGAACCCTGAAGGCCTACCTGTGGCCACCCGGCGCCGTGGATCATTTGATTGGCAAGTCCACCGTTCAGCGGTGCATTCACTCCCTGCCTGACCTGGCCAAGGACCACCCACCCCAGAAAGAAACCGAATTGGCGGAAAATGAAGTCCTGCACGTCCCCAAGGATTGGGTGGTGGGCCTTCAAGACGTTGACAACTCACCCCACACCTTGGTGTCCTTTCACTACAAAAATAACTCGTAGAAAATATGTCCTGGATCCGATTCAAAGCTCTACACTGCTTCATTTTACAGTGTAGGCGACACCTTGCAGTGGCGAATAAAAAAAACCATTTATTTGTGTATTGAATGCAACAGGGACTTGAAAGCCTGGACGGACACAAGGGGGTCCATGCACCGCGACGACAGCACATCGGACATGGGGTATTTGTGGCGCAAGTCCATGGCTGTCCCGTGCAGCCACGCCAAGTCTTCCTTGGCCCACCCGTCCGTCTCCGATGCAATGTAGTGCACAACGTCACGCGCAATTGAGGTTTCAGTCAGGTATAAAACTTCAAGAAACGACCCCAAAAAGGTTTTGGCCGTCTCCATGTCTTGGGGAGCAACATTTTGTGTAGAGGTGAGTGAAAGCGATACTAAATTCTTGACTGCATCCCGGACCCTGCGCACAAACTGTCGCAGGGCCACCGTTTTGTGTTTCAGGGCTTGGGTTTTCAAATGCTTTTGAATGTAGCCAAGGTGCTTGCCGTCCTCCAACAGTGCGGAGGACACACACAAGCGTTCCAAGCGCCAAAGGTCGGCAAGGTCAAAGGGGACACGGGTCAACGGGTTGAGGGGAGGAGTGGCGGCGGGCTGCGTGTTGACGTAGGCAAGCAGGGTGCGACAGTCATGGGCCACAATGACGCCATTGGGTTGGTCGTGGCAAAAAAGAAACGGTTTGGGAATGGTTTCCCAAGAAATAGGGGCTTGGGGGTTTCCCACACCCTTCCGCTTCAGGCGCCTGTAAAGCCAGAGAGAAATGGCATTTCGACGTGCTTGGCGGCGTGTGTTGGGGTGCATTTTTATTTATTAGTACCTAATTCTTGAACGAACCACACATGAATGCTTAAAGAGAGGACGCCGCCCCAGTAATGGCCCACTGGCCGTCAAAGGTGGAGGGCAACAGGCTTAATCCCGAAGCTTTTCCAAAGTATTTTTCAAAGGTGGACAGTGCAAATTTAGGGTTGACTTTTTGGGAGCGGCGGTCAATGGCCACATCCATTGTGTTTGCCCAGTCTTCAATCAGGTTGTGAATGTCACGTGCCGTCAAACATGAGGCCAGTGTTTTACGGAGGGCAGACATGGTGTGGGCGTCCAGGCTCGGAGGAATGCCAATGACTGGATACCACTTGTAGGACGCCAGGACAATGTCTTCCCACGCTGACCAGTAGGTCACTTTGCCCGTGCTTGGCGGCGGCAACAACCCAGGGTGGCGCAAAGGCACCGAGGCACGGTCCGCAAAGGGGTGCCCCCTCCAGGCAGACAGCGATTGAACAGCTCGGCGAATCCACGGCCCAATGTGTTTAACAGGCGGAACGTCTAAACCACCGCCTTGTGCTGGAGCTGGAGACAGCAAGAGGTGAGTGCGGGTTTCCCACGTCAATGCCCCCCGCGGAATGTCAGAGGTAAAACACCAATGCATCCGACGCCCCCGGGGCGCACTTGTGCTCAAGTGGATTTGTGCGTCCTCCAGCATGACACGGTCTTTGGCAATCGTGGCCAGCAAACGCTTCCACGCGTCAACAAGAGGCGCACACCCGTCGTCAACCACCAGCACAAACAAGAGACTGTCGTGGAAATGGAGGGGCCGCTTGGAGGGGCAATGGCATGCGGCTGCAAACCAGGCCATGAGGGCTTTGTGGGCAGGGGGTGGAAGCAACTTGTCAAAAAAGACGGACCATGGGTCCGTGAAAGGGTCCGTGGAAGGGTCCGTGGAAAGGGACGGGGTGGCAAGCTTGGAGTCCGCCACAAAGCACAAGTCAGACGACGAGACTGGCCACCGTTGACGGCAGGAGGACTGGTGGAGAAGCCTGTCTGTTTTAAACGCCTGAATGGAGGCACCAACGACTTCCACAAGCTGTGCATCCTCTGTTTCAAACACGGAAAGAAACACCAAGCCGCAGCCTTCGTCCTTGAGAATGGACCACGCGCCCTCCAACACGTGGAGTGGCATCATGGGCGGATAGCATGCATTTGCCATGGCTTTTGTCAGGGCGTCGTTTTCGGCCCACAAGACAAAACTGTCTGGAATGGGAGACCACACGGACTTGGTTTGGGGGACGAGGGCTGCGCCGCCGTGATGTCTATGCTCACTCAGCCACCGCCCAATGGCCATGTACACCTCTTGGTGGGGCTGCAGGCTGTGGGCAGACAGGTGCCGGTGGTACGCCAGTGCTGCTTTGAGGAACCCGGTTGCCAGCACAATTTCTTCACGTTTCTCCTTGTGACAAGCAGGCGTTTCGTCGAGCAGCGTCTTGTGGGCAAGGTCCACCAAAAAATCGTCATAGTCTGCGTAGCCCAACCCCAACAGCTCCACGGCGTGCTTGTACAATTCCTCAACGCCCATGCCGACAATTAAAAAATATAAAATGTAATTTCAATCCTCACCAAACAATTTATTTCATTCCTCATAAAAATGGGGTCTTTGTTTTCGTGTCGACGGGGTGCAAGGGCACAAAGTGCAAGAGAACCTCCGGGTTCAAACCAAGACTTGTTTTCTATTCAGTCCGTTTTAGGTGACTTTGGCCAAGCCGCCATTTCATTGTCCCGCGAACCCGCCTTGACTTCGGACGCATTAATAAGTGTGCTGGAAATCCATGTGATTCATCCCCGCCTGCCAACCCAGGACCAAATCCATGGTCGAATTGCGGAGCTCTTTGAGGCCTACCTGGCGTCTGCTGGTCCTACCCAAAGTCCAAACGGGACCACACCATTTGTGGAAAGGGTGGCGATGGAACCTTTTGATTCCGTGGCCTTTCAAACCCTTGGCTTGGGCCCACAGGAGTGCTCAATTTGCCTGACGGCTTTCCACCCCCGCCACCATGTGATTCGACTCCAATGCACCCACATTTTCCACGACGGCTGCTTGCATGAGTGGCTGAAACGCGCAAGCACATGCCCCCTGTGTCGTTCATCTTGCCACGCCTAAATGTCGTTCATCTTGGCGTGACCAAGTCACCCCAAATAAAACAAACACCAATGCTCAAGACCAACGAACGGTTTTTGGGCATTCTCGACACGGGCGCAAGCCACTACCAAAAGACTTTCCAGTCTTACCCTTCTGCGTTTGCAATGGCCAAGCAGGTGGCAGGGTGGATGGCAGCCGGCAAAGACGGCGAGCTTGTTTACGCCACTCCCCAGGGCGACCACACCCTGGTCTACACCCACAAGCAAGGCCGGCTTGTGCCCAAAAGGAATGGCACCGATTTTCCGGTGCGCTACTACCGCATGACGTCCTTGGAGCCGCCCTTGGCAAAAGGTCCTGATTCTGGACGCCCTCACCGAATCCATTCTCCACAATCACCGCCTGGGGCCCTTGTTTCAAACCCTGTTTACAGGGTGTGTCCAGACGGAGGGGCTGGTGTGGCACGCCGTGAAGCAAGTCAAAGACGTTGAGCCTTGGATTTCAGACGGGGACAACCTGTGTCTTGCCTTTCACGGCACGTTGCCTGTCAATGCGGACTCTATTTTTAGAGACGGTTTTGACATGTCCAAGTGTGGACAGCACGGCTCGGCTTATGGGCGAGGCCTCTACATGACGGCGGATTGGTTAACGGCCAAGGCCTACGGCAAAGGACAAGCCGTTGTTGTGGTTTTGTTTCGGTGCACGACGGACGACTCCATTGTGTCCTTGGTGGACTGCGGTAAACGCATGTGCCAAACCAAAGAAACCGTGGTGGTGCGGCACGCAAAGGACGCCATTCCTTTGGGTGTTATTCGTTTGTAAATACACAATCTTCACATTTAAACACTGCGATGCTGTCCATTCGCCCCGCGCCCGCCAAGACGTCAACCAAAACCAAGACACCAGTGGTGTCCCCTGCCCCACTGTTTGACGAGGAAGAAATTTATGGGGACCTCCGCCTAAAGGCCCGGAATTTGCTGGAAAAAATTGTCAAGGGGGCCGGCGTGTACAAGGACGACGCCATTAACAAACGCATCGCAAGGGATTTAGAATGTTGTATTCTTGTGTATTCAAAAGCAAGCCTGTTTGCGTACCAAAAAAAATTGAACCAATTGACGTACAACCTTGCACACAATGGCCCCTTTTTATTAATGTCGTACTACCCGTGGGAACTCGCATTCATCAACAATGCGGCCTTGGGTCAAAACACGGAGGAGGAGCTGGCCATGCAGCGACACAAGGCTCAAATCCAAATCTTCCAAGACAACATGGCGTCCACCCTGAAAGTGCTCAAAGCCAAGGCGGCGGTGGACAGGTCCGTCACGGGCGCGTCTCAGGTGCGCTGCCGGGCGTGCAAATCAACAAACATTTTTGATTTTCAAAAACAAACCCGTGCCGCGGACGAAGGCATGACTTGGTTCTTTACCTGTCGGGATTGCGGAAAGACGGGCCGATTATCTTAAGCACCAATAAACCTTCTTCATGGGTGCAGTCACTTCTCGCCTCGGCCGCATATTTTCGCATGCCCTTCGGGTGACATCCTTGTCAACCGCGTTTAACTTGGTGTTGGTGGCTGACGGGATCCGTCCCTCGTTCCACGTGTCTCCGCCTGAACTCGCCGCCACACAAAAGGTCATTGACCTCTACGCCGCAAAGCTGTTGAGCCTCAAGGGCGACGGCCTGGTGGTGGGCAAGCACGACGCTTCGGGGTGGCCACACCCCACGCCCGTGCCGGCAGTGTCGTCGTCTGCGGACTCAACCCTGTTTTACCACATGGATGCCTTTATTCTTTGTCACGACTCGAAAACAAAACAAGACACGAGCGCCGTGTTTTATTCCTTTGAAGCACCTGAACCCCTGAGCCACACCTCCCAGGGCGCCCTGTACCATTCCATGCTCAAAGCCTACACCCTGGCACAGCGTTTGTCGTCCAATGCTGACGACGGCGTCATTCTGCGTGTCGACCTTGCTTACCACAAGGTCTTGCCCCCCACCATGGTCCACACCCTGGTGACCACCGGCACAACGGCAGACCTGGACCCCCTCCTGACCTTCCTCCGCAAAAACGGGTTTGGGCCGGTGGCGGACACCCTGCAAGCCAACCCCCGACTGTTAACGTTTGAAGCGTTTCGGCGAGGCGTGCTGGCACCCCTGTTCACCTTTGAACAAAGCGGAATGTTGTCCACCTTTACCCGCGCCAGTGGTGGAAAGGGTGGCGACGGAACGTCAACCCAACAACAGGAATTGCAGGCCCAAACCCAAACATGGTCACAGGCGTTGCTGTCACAGGCGTTGCCATCACGTGCTTAGGCGCCCAGGCGTTTCATCAATGCAGATGAAACAACAAAAGCAGGACGTGTCCGAAAGTAAGGTGACTCGCCCTTGCGGCGTGGTTTGTCTTCAAGGCGGTGAATGGGTTTGTCAATGCCAAAAATGGAGCGCGGGTGTTTAGCTGCCAAGACCCATGTTTGTGGAAAATCAGGAAGTTCAAGCAAAGGAAAGGTGGGGGACGGCGTGAGGCCATGGGGGGAGACGACCCGAAGGGTTAATTTCGCGTCCTTGGCCGCTTTTAAGTAGGCGGGAGACGACCAAATGTGGTCCCAAGGCAGACGCAAGGGGTTGGAGGGAAAGCCGGAAAAGGGACGCCTTGGGTGGGGTGCACGCCTGGGGCCGTAGACAAGTGTGACAATCCGGCCACGTTTTGTCGGTGTCTTAACAAACCCGTAGCGTGCTGTGCGTGTCTTGAATTCGTAGTCCGTCCCGTAGGTTCCAGACAAATCTTCATTAAAGCCCCCCACGGACCAAAAGTGACACCGCAGCATGGCAAAGGAATTGGGGGACACTGACACCTTGAAGCGCCGGGCGCCTTTGATCGCCTGCCGAAGTTGGGCCACGGACAGATTTCCTTTCTGCGGCAAGACATAACGTGAAAAATAAAGAATTGTTGGATTTTGTTTTGACAGGGAGTGTTGAATTTCAAGAAACAAAGGATCGGCCATGCCGCTGTACGGCAAAATCAGGCAATCCATGTCTATAAACACCAAGTGGGACCCCAAGGCGACAAAGGCGCCCAAGTTGCGGGCGCCCAGGTTGTTAAACCCAACGTCCTTTGTGAGGCGGTACGCGCGCAGGGAAAAACAAATATCCAAATCCTTCACCAAGGATTCCAGCAGGGCGGGGGTCAAGGGAAACGTGGGCGACCCGTCGTCCACCACAATGAATTCGGTCTTGGCCAACCACTTGGCATTCAAATGAGACCACAACACAAGCTGGCGTGTCAATTCCTCCGGATTGCAATAATACGACACAATCACAGAAAAGGTAAACATTATTGTTTATTAAATATAAATCCAAAGAATTGAGGTTCTTTCAAACTAAAACCGTGAAATGTTGAAAAAGGTGACTAAAACTTGTGTGTGGAAATGTAAACCAAAGCAATGTTGGGTCCCTTCCTCCCCAAGACTGAGCTGTTGTTTGATGTGTTGATGGGGCACAACCGCGCCTTTACCTACCGCTTCTCAGAACGGCTCTACCAGTACGCGTTGGGGTGTTACACCATCACCTCGGACAAGCCCTTTTTTTGCCGCATCAATCGTTCCAAACACACCGGGCACCACGTGCGCATGTTCATTCTGCCCATTTGCAAGTCGCACTACACCTGCATTGAGTTGACACACAAGAAACCTTGTGGCTTTTTTACGACACCGTGCTGGGTGGTTGTCCTCACCGACACTGAACGCAACGAATACACTGGGCGGTTGGACCCTTACAACGGCGGCACCGTCTGGGTGGAGTCCCAGGGTCTTGTCGACTCCAACCGTGTGTCCTTGGACGAAACACTGTCCTGGTTTTCCTCGTTTGACTTTGTGACGCCCTCCGTCTTGGCCCATTACCTGCCTGAAATCGTGGACGAAAGCTATTCGCCCACTGCCCGCATTTTGATGCCAGTTGCCCACAGCCTCAAGAACCAAGTGTTGACGCCCTCCATCAATATTGTCAAGATGCTTTTGTCCTTGGTGCCTGAAACCCAAGAACCCACAGACATTGTCCCCGTGACCCTGGCTCAACGCTTGTCGGACGTGCAGGCCTCCTTGCGCCACGCGTCAACCATGCACCAACGGGCAGCACGAGTGTCTCAATCACGAGAAACGCCTGCTCCCCCCACCATGGACGCCAAACCACTGGCCACCATTCACGAGGAGGCGAGCATCGGCCAGGCAACCAA
>Ga0180434_10003132_pt1 | contig 21259 bp, 20 predicted proteins | sample SS_ome_7_FD_132453 | JGI IMG/M metagenome (GOLD analysis project Ga0180434, IMG submission 132453) | Hypersaline lake sediment archaeal communities from the Salton Sea, California, USA - SS_1_D_2 metaG | ecosystem: Environmental > Aquatic > Non-marine Saline and Alkaline > Hypersaline >...
AACGTTCACTTCCGTGCGATGGTCTCCACCAACGGCGGAAATGGTGGCAACCTTCAGCTCGACTTCGACCCGCCGTTCAAGGTCGTCACGGGTGCGGATCTCGATGGCATCGCACCCGCGACCACCGGCGACACGATCGTCATGGCCAGCGGGTGGGAGGGCACGCCGGGCGAGTAGCCTGTCGTGAGTCGTACCAGCGCAACCACAATCTCAAGGAGAGATAGACGATGAAGGGCAACAACTTCTTCCACGACGCCTTCTGCGGCGTGGCGCTCGTGCCCCAGTCGGTCACGAACACCAGCGCCGTGGGCGTCACGATCAAGGAGCCGTGGACCCGCGGTCGTCAGATCGCGTTCCTGCTGATGGGCGGCGCGCAGGCTGCGACCGTCGACGGCAAGATGGAGATCCAGGGTCTTCAGCGTGACGACGGCACGACGTGGGCGACGCTCAAGGAGTACGACGGCTCGACGGACCTCGAGTTCACCGTCACGCTTCTCGATGACGCGGGTGACTTCGAGAACGGTCTCGTTCTCGGCACGATCCCGCTGTCGCACGTCGACTCCGAGACGTACTCGGCGATCCGCGTCAAGTACACCGAGGGTGGCAACGCCGCGTCTCTCATCTGCGTCGGCTACGTCATCTACGACCTGTTCGAGAAGCCGTCCGGCATGACCGACGACCTCTTCTCGAAGTGCCGCTACGCGAGCTAGCGGATGACTGACAACCCGCGCGACCGGACCGGCGTCGGTGACGGCTACGTGGCACCCGTGCCACCGAACCGTGAGGCACCTCCGCGTGTCGTCGCCGTCGTCCGTACTCCGGTCGCTCGGGTTGGCCTCAAGCATGACAAGGAGCGAAGCTGATGGGAACCCCGCGCATCGACACACTCACCTTGATCGTCGGCTCAACGAGGCCGTTCGACGTTGAGCTCGTGGACAAGGACGATGCGGAGCTCTCACTCGCTGGTGTTACACGCGCGACGCTCCGGATCGCGACGTCTCTCTCGGCCACCGCCGACATCCTGTCGCTGGACACGGACGAAGGGGATCTCGCAATCGGGACCGGCAAGCTGACAGGCACCATGACACAAGCGCAAGCGGACGCACTCACGACAGGGATCCATATCTGTGAGTGCGCGTTGCTCATCGGGTCCGGGTGGCAACACACGGACCTCTTTCACGTTCACGTGCGACCGGCTGTCGCGGAGCACCTCTCATGATCTCCATGGCCATCCTACGGAAGGCTCTCAAGTGGTCGCCCGAGCGCGAGGACGAACTCGAGATGCTTCGCGACTCGGTCGTCGAGCTATGGGAAGAGGTCACGGGTCTCAAGTGGAATACCCGCGCAGCGCACGAACAGACGGTGGTCACGTCGCTGAACGCGACGTCGATCCTGCTCGAGCTTCTCCCGGTCGGGACGATCGCATCGGTCTACGAGAAGAACAAAGGCGACAGCTCGTGGGTCCTCGTCGACGAGGACGCGTACGAGCTCATCGGTCGACGCACGCTGGAGCGTATCGACGGTGACATCTGGCTCGACTACGTGAAGGTGACGTACGCAGGTGGAACGGACGACGCTGACGCGATCATCAAGCGCGCTCTCATCGCACAGGTGAAGTTCGAGAGTACGCGGCTCGATGGCGAGGACCAGGCCGTCGAGAGCAAGAGCGTGGGTAAGTCCACAACGAAGCTCCTGCGTCCGGACCTTCACCCGTTCTTCCGCAAGGTCGCAAGGCAGAAGGGTCGCAAGGCGTGAGCGACGAATTCGACATTCGCCTGACTCCTGAGACCGTCCACAGCATGCGACGCTTGCGGGCGACGCTCGGCCCTGAGAAGTTCGCAACATCGATGGACAACTTCTTTGAGGGGATGGCTCAGAAGGCAGCGGGTCACATCTCGACCACGATGCTCTCAGGCCAGCGCCTCAACCGCCGGACGGGTAACCTGGCCAGATCCATCGTAGGGCGGGCTGCACGGCTCGGGAAGGCCCCTGGGATGCGCGTAGGTGTATTCCGTGGTGCCGCAGCCTCGGACTACGCACGGATCCAGGAGGAGGGCGGGACGGTCAAGGCAAAGCCAGGCAAGGCCCTGGCCATCCCGATGGACGCGGCCAAGACTCCGGCCGGCGTTCCGAGATGGGAGTCGCCGCGTGACGCGCCGGTCGATCTGAAGCTCGTCCCGTTCACCAAGGGCGGCGCAGGGAAGGCCGGTCTGTTCGACGAGAAGACGATCGGCGAGGACGGCGATCTCTCGAAGGCCAAGATGTACTACCTCATCGTCAAGAAGGTGCGCATCCGCGGGAAGCACTATCTCCGTGACGGGTTCCGCAACTTCATGCCGACGACGGTCGAGGAGCTGGGGCTGTTCGTTGCGAATCGCTTCCGCTCGGCGTTCTGGAAAGGCGGGATGTTCAAGTGAGCGCGTTCCGAACGATGATGGACACGTTCCTTGAGTTAGCGAAGTCCGTTCGCTCTGGCGCGTACTTCGCAAAGCGGGGTGCGATCATCTGGGTGGCGCACCCGTGGGAAGCGTCAGGTAAGGATCGCGCAATCTCGATCCAGGTGGACGAGGGGTCGCTGCTGCCGAACGAGATGGGCATGAGGCAGACCGCGGTGACGATGGAGATCGCCGCGCCGATGCCGCACCCTGAGGAGATCGCAGCGATCGACAGCGCACTCGAGGATGAGATGATCACCGACGCGGTGTGGATCCTTGAGGCCATTCTCAGAAGGCAAGACGACCAGGGCGACCCGGTCGTTTTCAAGGTGGACCGAGACGCCCCGTTCGTCGAATGGCACGACGCGGAGTTGAAAGTCCAAGGACTTGTGGTGTACTTCAAGGCTACGTGCTAGGAGGCAGACATGAGCGTATCCGGCGCACAGGACTTTTGGGTCGTCGGTTCACGGCTGTATTTCCAGCAGGATGCGGTCGACAGTGTCGATCAGCCCTGGGTGGATCTCGGTGTGATCCAGACGGCGAACCCCAGTCTCGAGGTCGAGAAGGTCGAGCTGATGGACTCGGACGGTGGGCTCAAGAGCCTGGTGGACGAGGCCGTCACCGCGATGAACGAGACGTACGAGATCGTCTGCTCCAACATCAGCGCGCGGAACCTCGCGTTCCTGATGATGGCGGAGCCGCCCACCTCGTTCACGCAGTCGGCCGCCGAGAAGGAGGTGACGCACGACTGTCCGAAGGTCGGCGGTCTCGTCAAGCTTCACGACTCGGACACCGACAACACCCTGCTGTTCAACATGCCGGTCATCACGGGCGTCATGTCGGCCGCGGTCTCGGGCGGTGTGCTCACCGAGAGTGCGATCACCGACATCGTCGCGTCGACGAAGACGATCACGGCCACGGGCGACCTGTCGAGCGACCTGTCGCCGGGTGATCAGTTCATCGTTCGTCGCACGGGTCTCGCGAACATTCTCAACGCGAAGACGTACACGGTCGTCACGGCGACGTACACGTCGTCCACGGCCATCGTCGTCGTCGAGACTCCCGCGGCCGACGAGACCACGATCACGGGCACGATCGTCTACGCGGCGTCCGGCGACTCGGGCACGATCTACGATCAGGACACCGACTGGGAAGTCGTCAGCCTCGACCGCGGCTTCATCCGCATCATCGACGGTGGCGCGATCTCCGCGGACGGAACCGATGTCGTCGTGATCTTCCAGCTCAACGCGCTCAGCGGCGAGCGGACTTTCCTGCCTCAGACGATGGAGGACGTGATCAAGGGCGAGGCGCTCATCATGTGGTCGCGTGACAACCACGCCGATCAGACGGTGAGGCAGGCCCGCGTCTCGATCACGCCCGCGGGCGCCGCGCTGTCCGCGGACGACTTCTCCAACATCACCTTCACGGTGAAGGTGCTGAACGACATCACGGACGCCGACGAGCCGGCCGGTCGCGTCCTTCACTTCAAGGGCACCGTGCCCGACGTTTCGTAGTGTAGGAAGGCCCCGTTCGCGCTCGGCTCCGGAGTGCCGAGTTAGGCCATCGAGGGCAGCGTAGCGAACGACGCTGCTCTCACTTCTCTCACACTCCGGAGACAGGGATGACTGACGAGACGAAAGACGAGGTGAAGGACCTCGAGATCATCTTCCCGCAAGGGCGGGTGATCGAGCTCATGGACGACGTTACGGTGAGGGTGATGCCGATGGGCTTCATCCACATCCGACGCTTCTCGGATGACCTCGCAAGAGTCGCGGCGGCGATCATGGACGCCGTCGAGATCGACCCAACGAAGTCCGAGACAGAGATCGGCGCGTACATCGCCGCGCAGGCGATCCCACTGCTGATGGGAAACTGCGTTGAGATGATCTCGGCTTGCCTCGTGTTCGAGAAGGGAGGTGAACTGGCTCATGCGGACCTCAACCGCCTGCCGCACTACTACGCACCTCCGATCATCGAGGCGTGGCTCGACGAGTCGTTCGGGTCAGAGGAGAAGCGAAGCCCTTGGGTGAGGGCGATCAACCAGGTGATCGCCCGAGTCACGGGGAACGAGAAGTTTCAGATCTCGGGGACGCTGTCCAAGCTCTGGTCTTCGCTGGCCACCAAGCTTCCGACATCTTCCGAGTGACGCAGGACGGTATGCCGTACCGCGGGTGGACGTGGCCGCAATTCCTGTTCTACAGCGACCGTACCCGCCGCGGGGTTGGACGGCTGATCGCGACGATGGCGCAAGGCCTTGTCGGTGGTGTCAGTGCGATACTCGACAAGGACGCCGGCAAAGAGTTCGCTCAGTGGCTTCGAGAGGTGCGGAAGTAAATGGCCGAAGAACGCATCAGCATCCTCGCGTATCTCAAGGATAAGGTGAGCCCCAAGGTCGGCAAGATCGCGACCGGGGTGAAGTACCTTGGGAAGACGCTGAAGGTCGTGGGGACTGCTGGTGCGAAGTCCTTCGGGATGCTCGGCCGTGTGCTCAAGTCCATCAAGGGCCAGATCTTCAACCTTCGCAACCTCATGGGCGGCGCTGCGGTCGGCGTTGTCGTCAAGCAGTTCGCTTCGTTCGAGCGTGAGATGGCTAACGTCTACACGCTGCTCGACGACGCGCCGGCCCACATGGAGAACTTCGAGAGGGGCGTCAAGCATCTCGCCAAAACCACTGGCGAGTCCATGGACGATCTCGCGAAGGCGCTCTTTGATGCGATCTCCGCAGGCGTTGCGCCAGGCGGTGCGATCCAGTTCCTAGAGAAGGCCGCGAAGCTGGCGATCGCTGGCAACACCGACATCGCTAACTCCACTAAGGGCCTCGTCGCAGTCTTGAACTCGTACAGCCTGGGCGTCGAGCACGCTGAAGACGTCAGCGACTCGCTGTTCAAGGCGATGAAGGGCGGCATCACGACCATCGAGCGCATGGCCGCGTCGATGGGCATGATCGCCCCGGCCGCAGCCCTAGCTGGCATCTCCTACGATGAGATGAACGCGGCCCTTGCGACGATCACCAAGACTGCCATGCCGACCGAGCAAGCGGTCACCGCCTTGCTCAACACGATCACCGTGTTGCTCGGCCCGCAGGAGGACTCGCTTAAGCTCGCCGAGCAGCTTGCGAAGAAGTTCCCCGAGCTCAACTTCGAGCTCTCGATCGCCTCGCTTCGTACGAAGGGGCTCGCGAGGTGGTTCGCCGATCTCGCCACCGCCACCGGCGAAGACGCCGAGGTGATGAAGAAACTGATCCCGAACATCCGCGCCTACAAGGGCGTCGCGGTCCTCGCCGCGAATGGCGCGAAGGTGCTCGGGCAGATGATCGAGGAGCAAGGTAGGAAAGCTGGCACCACGGCGCGTGAGTTCAAGAAGGTCGAGATCACGCTGATGCATCAGATGAAGCAGCTCAAGGCAACGTTCCTTGTGCTTCTCATCGAGATCGGGGCGGCGATGAAGCCGTTCCTCGAGAGCACCATCGGGAAGCTGCGGGCTGCGATCGACTACGTCACAACGCAGCGTGCGACGATCCAGGCGTGGGTCACACAGATCATACGCACCGCAAAGCAGCTCGTGACGATCGTTAAGACGCTGGTCGCGCAGCTCGATATCGTTCCGGCGCTCGTGAACTCGGTCGTCGTAGGGATGACCATCCTCGTCCGCGTGTTCTGGGCGGCTCTTCCGATGTTGCTCACGACGATCACGCTCATCGGTAAGCAGCTTGGGTTTGCGCTGATGACCGCGCTCATCGGGGCGAGCAAGGAACGGTTCGCAAAGGACCTCGCGTCAGGGAACACGACGTGGGCTGGCGAGATCGCCGCGAAGCTCGGCCTCGGCGCGGACAAGGTTGCGGAGCTGCGGGCGTACGGGAAGGAGATCAACCGGCTCGAGCAGGCGCTTCAGAACTTGATCAGAGCGAAAGAGGCCGCAGCTCGTGCTGGTGCCCCGACGAAGCAAGAACGTGACATGTACGACATGGGTCTTCAGCCGACGAAGACCGGGAACAAAGCCGTCGACGAGCAGCTGGCCCTCAACAAGCTGGCTCGCTTCGACCCAGAGGCGCTTGCGCAGAAGATCGCAACGGCCTCAGCGCGGATCGCAGAGCTTCGTGAGGAGCTCGGCGGGGCCATCACGGACGGCACCCTCGACGCGGACAAGGAACGCTTGCGTGAGCAGTCGGCCGAGTTCATCAAGGACGTTGGTACAGCCATAGCCGAAGAGCTCCCTGGCCTCACGCACGGCCTCGCCCCAGAGTCACGAGCGGCGATCAACCGACTCATGGATATGTGGGGTCAGCAGTTCAACGATCGCCTCAAAGAGGCCGCAGGTAAGGACGCAACTGCGAACCTGATCAAGGTGCTCAAGAAGACGATCACCGATGTCTCGGCTGAGGTCGCAGCCACCGGCTCGGAGATGGGTGGTGCGTTCGGAGGGATCTTCAGCGGCTTGCTCGGCGGGGACGACACCGGGCTGTCTGGACCACCCTCCATCAACATCGAGAAGACCGTCGAGGGGATCAAGGAGCAGTTCACCATCCTCGAGGAGCGGATGGAGCTGTTCCGACAGCGCCGCGATGAGGCGCGGGGGATGGAAGAGGACGGGGTCATCTTCTCGTCCGAGGCGTTGCGGATGGAGACTGAGGCGCTCGCGAAGATGAAGGAGGAACTCGCGTCTTTCGACGGGGTCCTCGAGATGTTCATCGGTCGCGCGAACGAAGCTGACGCAGCCACGCTCAAGCAAGAGCTGCGAGACGTTCTGGACAAGCTCGAGAAGATCCGCAAGGAGATGAAGGACGACAAGCCGAAGGGGAACTTCCTCACGGGGCTTGCGAGCGGGGCGAAGAAAGCGGCCGAGCAGCTTGGGGATCTCAAGACGCTCGGAGCCGCCGTTGGGGCGAGCCTCGTCAACGATCTCAGCGACTTCTTCGTGAACATGTTCGACAAGGGGTCGCAGTCGTTCGAGGACTTCCTGAAGACGTTCCTCAAGGGCATCGCAAAGATGATCGCGAAGGCTCTCATCGCGAGGGCGATCATGTCGGCCTTCGGGTGGTCGAGCGCGAACAAGGGTGGACGGATGGGGTTCGCCATCGGCGGCCCGGTCCCTGGCCCGGACGTGAACCAGGACGTCATCCCTGCGATGCTCACACCAGGCGAGTTCGTGATCCCTCGGAAGTCGGTCGAGCATTACGGCGCAGGGGCCATGGAAGCGATCAGGCGTCGGATGTTGCCACGGTCGTCGCTCGCAACGCATGGACGGCCGTCACCTCGTGTCGTCAAGCGTGAGTTTGCGACAGGCGGTGAGGTCGTCGGTGATGACGGGCCGATGGTTCAACGCGCAGTGGTCGTTGCGGACGAAGAGTCCTTCGGTCATCTGCTTGCGGGAGGACGTCGAGCGATGATGGACTTCTTCGGTACGAACGCCGATGAGATCAGGCGTGTCCTCGGAGGGGCGCCAGCATGACAATCGAGGCGGTGGAAGGGTTCGATCTCTTCGCGGCGAACGCAGCGTGTCGCACGGAGATAGGCCGACGATGGCCAGGTACGAACACAAGCATCGACGCGTCAGGCCCTCAGACTGAGGCCGGGCGCTACGGTGGTCTCGCGTGGTCTGGGATCTCGACCAACGAGCTACTTCACACGAGGACGTTCACCGAGGACGACGAGTGGGTGATCGGGTTCGCATTCTCGTTCGCGAACCCTGCGCTCGCCGACGAGCTGCGCATCCGGTGGCTGCTTTCTGGGACGACGCAGCTCACGCTCCAGGTGAAGTCGAACACTGCGACGCAGATCACGCTCGGGTTCTATCGCGGTGTCACGCAGGTTGGGAACGATCTCGTTCTCACGATCAACACTTCGATCACGGATTGGCGGTACCTCGAGTTCCGCGTCAAGTTCAGCGCGACCGTCGGGGAGGTCGAGGCGTGGACGGACGGCGTTCGCGACTTCCTCGTCACAGGTCTCAACACCGTCGATACAGGTGCGGGCGGTTGTGACTCCATCGACATACGGATCAACACCGACGGCGTGACCGGTTGGACGCTTGTGGACGACATGTACATCATGAGCGATGGGGCGGGCGCGGTCCTCGGTGAGCAGGTCGTTGAGACGCTTCAGCCTGACGCAGACGGCACCACGAGCGGGATGACACCACTGACGGGTAGCGACCACTACGCGATGGTGGACGAGGACCAGGCCGACGATGACACGACGTACCTTGAGGCTGACGACGACGATGAACTAGAACTCTTCGACTATCCGGCGCTCTCGCAGATCGCGGGTGCGATCGCGGCAGTCGAGGTCGAGACACAAGCTGCGGTGTCCTCGTGGGGCACTCGCAAGATGAAGGCCGTGGTCCGCACGAACTCCACGAACGTGAAGGGCGATGAGGAGACGGTCGACAGTACCTCGTACGAAGTGAAGCGTCAGCTGTGGGACGAGAACCCGGAAGCAACGACTCCGTGGACTCCAGCCTCAGTGAACGCCGCCGAGTTTGGTGCCGAGAGATCGGCCTAAGAAAGGAGCTGTACCGATGGAGCATTGGGACCCGAAGGGCCCGAACTCGCTCCCGTTCGATGGCTTGCCGGACGATCTCTACGCGCTGTTCGTCCAGCCGGTGATCAAGAACGACGAGGACGAGTGGGTACCCCTCGGAAATCGTCGGCGCTTCCGCGTCGGCAACAAGGTCGTGAATCAGCGCACGACGATCCAGGACGAGCAGCTTGTCCGCATCCAGGAGATCGAGTGCTCGATGCCTCACGCGGCATTCGAGGGCGCGTTCACCAAGCGTCGCACGGTCGTCCTCGTCGAAGACGACGATGATCTCGACGCGGGTCACATGAAGGTGGCGGAGACCGACGAGACCGTCGTGATCGCCGACCGCCCGAGTGCGATCAAGCTCGAGACCTGCTACATGCCGACGAAGGACGACCCGGACGTGATCGAGGATGCCTGGCCGAACCCCGTTTTGAACGGGGCCACGCACATGCGCATCGGCTTCGTTCCGACGTCGCAGTTCGACGGCAAGGACAGGCGGCCGGTCCAGCCGCTCGTGATCGTCCCGATCATCGGAACGGAGGGCTGATCGATGGCTTCAGGAGTCAAGTTCGTCAGCAACAACTTCCTCGGTGAGACGCTCGGCGGCAACGTCGACATGGACACCGACGTTCTCAAGACCATTCTCGTCGACACGACGAATGACATGGACGACGAGGACGACTTCGTCGCGGACATCGGCACGCTCGGCGAGATCAGCGTGTCGGGGTACGTCGGCGGGCACGGTGGCGCGGGTCGCAAGACTCTTGCGAACCCGACCATCGCCGTCGACGATGGCAACAACCGCGCCACGTTCGCGGCCGACGATCAGACGTGGACCAGCCTCGCGTCCGGCGTAACGATCAAGGGTGCGATTCTTCATCGCGCCGGCACGTCGAACGACAACGATGCTCTTTGTATCGGGTTCTGGCCGGCGGACCTGCCGACCAACGGTGGCGACGTGACGCTCTCCTTCACCGGAGGCTTCCCGATGCTGCTCACCCGCGCCGCTGGCTCGTAGCAGACGCTGACTCAGGGCGGGGCGCTTCGGTGCCCCGCCTTTTCGTCGGAGGAGACTGATGGCTGTCAAGCTGCTGAAGGTTCGATACCGGCCGAAGGTCGCTGAGGTCGTCATCGACGATGGTGGCACTGTGCGCACCTTCCACAAGTGGGGTTTCAAAAAGGGTACCGCACTCAAGACGCTCACCGCGTGGGTCACCGAGTGCGTTCAAAGAGCGCGCGCCGAAGAGGCCGCCGAAGCGAAGCGTCTTGCCGACGAGACGGCGGAGACGAAGGCCGATAAGGTGCTCGCGCTTCTGACGTGGGCGCGTGATAACATCGATGACCCAACGGTTCGCGAGGGGCTCAAGATCGTAGCTTCTGCGAAGGTTGCGAAGGCGGTGAGCTAATGGCCACGATCCAAAGTAACGGGACAGGGGGCGGCAACTGGTCGTCTGGCTCGTCTTGGAACGGCGGTGTGATGCCTGCGGTCGGGGTGGACGACGCGGTCATCTTGAACGGTGACACGATCACGAAGGATACAGCAGCGCACGCGTCGAAGGACTGCCTGAATCTCTCCATCGACACCGGGGGGATCCTTGCCATCGGGGCAAATAGCCTCGAGTGTACTATGCTCACGTCGTCGACCGGCTACGGCAAGATTACTGGGACCACCGGGTCTCTTGAGTGCGACCTCAACAGGTGGCGGGGCCAGTGGGACATCCAGGGCACCGACAAAGACAACATGTTTGAGATCAAGCGAAACGGTGGGAACCTCGACCTTCACTGGGACGACTCTTACGGCAAGACAGGAACGCGAGTCTTCAGATGGTGCAAGTTCGACGGTCAGGGCGGCGGGTACACGATGTTCTACGCTTGGAAAGCTGGTGAAACCTTCGAGCACTGCGACTTTAAGGACCACAACCTCTGCGGCTCCACGAACACCATCAGCTCCTTCAAGTTCTACGACTGCTACTTCTACGACGCCACCGCCGGTTACGGCGTCAACAGTAACTCGTGGGTCGCGCAGTTCTTCGACTGCGTGTTCGGCGATGACCGCGATGGAACAGGCGGGCTCACGAACAGTAAGGACTTCCACTTTACTGTCGCTCGCCCATGCATTGCTGAGTGTTTCAACTGTGAGTTTCACTCTTCCACGGTCACCGGTAATCACGGCGTAGGAACCTTCTTCTACTCCAAGGACCACGATAAGGTCCGAGGCGACTGGCAGTTCGCGTCTCACGGCGGTAGGATTCTTCGTTCAACGGACGCCGCGCGAGACGGGACTTATGGGTTGGAGTTCATTCCGGACACCAGCCAAGACGACATGGACGAGGAGCCGTTGACGTGGCGCCTCGAGTATAAGGTCGAGGCGGGGGACACGATTGACTTCACCGTGGACGTCTTCAACGATGACGGGGATCTGAATCTCTCGGGTGATGATCTGGAGATCATTCTCGACCCTGAGAATACCTGGGGTCGTCGTGAGGTAGTCGACGCTGACGACATCAACACTCCCGACCTCGCGTACGAGACGTGGTACACCGTCAACTTCACCGGAGGAGTCTGTTCGGGGACTTCTGAGAAGGGCATGTTTACGGTCGAGCTCGTGCTACGCAAGACGGCTACGAACGCAGTCCTCTACTTCGCGGACCCGGCGTTCACGATTAGCTGATGGCAACGACAACCACCACGTTTGAGTTCTGCGGGCTTCTCGGGGTTGTCACTGAGACTGAGAAGACTGAAGACGATAGCGGGCTTGAGTTCTGTGGTCTAACCGGCCCGATCTCTGGCAACGCAACGGGCGCGGCGGCGCAAGAGGAGGAAGTCGCCCCGCTCGACATCGCGGTCGACCTTCCAGCGACGACGACGAGTGGTGGCGAGGCTGAAGAAGAAGTCGCCCCGCTCGACATCGCGTTCGAGCTTCCTGCGATCACACTCGTGGGAACGCAGACCATCGACGCGTCTCCTCTTGAGCCGGCCGTCGATCTTCCTACCGCAACGTTCGAGCCAGGCGAGATGGAGATCGATGCACCCGAGCTCAATCCCGTTGTTGAGATTGTGACGGCCGAGGTCACAGGTCACTACACCAAGGAGCTTGCGTCCCTTGAGGTCGAGGCCGAGACCGAGACAGACCCGACCTTCGGGCCAGGCGAGGCTGAGATGGAAGCCGCGCCTCTCAACCCAGCGGTCGAGCTCCCCGCGACCTCACTCGACCTCGACGGGATCAACGTCGAGCCGCTTGAGCCAGCCGTGGAGCTCCCCGCGGGTACCGCGTCAGGCGGGGAGGTCGAGATCGCGGCCGCGCCTCTCAACCCGGCGGCCGATCAACCGGCTGCCACAGTGGACGGTGAAGCTGCCATAGACGTCGACCCGCTCAACCCGGCTGTCGACATGCCTGCGGCGACTACGACAGGTCAAGACGGCACTATCACGGCTTCACCGGTCAATCCAGCTATCGACCTACCCGCCGGGACCGTGTCACCTGAAGTGAGCGAGATCGTGGCCGCACCTCTCAACCCAGAGGTCGACCTCCCTGCCGCTGCGCAGTCAGGCGGGGAGAGCGAGATCGCGGCTGCGCCTCTCAACCCAGAGATCGATGTTCCTGCGACGGACCTGGAAGGCTCTCTCGTCGCCGCGCTCGCGCCCCTTAACCCAGAGTTCGACCTACCGCCTGCGACGGCTGCCGCATCGAGCGCTGGCGTGATCACCGCTGCGCCTGTGAACCCGGTCGTGGACCTGCCGACGGCGGTCCTCGCGAGTGTGGGCGATGAGCTCAAGATCACGAAGCAAGCGATTCAGGTTCTTGGTCGAGCGCACTCGACCGTGGTCCCGGTCACCATCGACGGTGACACCGTGTTGCTCGACCTCGTTCCGCACAACTGGGTCGCTGTCTTCCGCGTCGAGACTTCGTTCTTCACAGACGTGACGATGACCGAGACGATGCGAGAAGAGCGAAGCGCGCTTCGTGAGAAACCGCTACGTGCGATCGCCGCGAAGTTCACGGGGCTGAACCGAGATGACTCACGTCGCATCCTGTGGAACATGGCGAGAGCGACCGCGACGCAGGTACCCGTCCCGCTCTACTGCGATCACACGCGTTTGTCGGCTGCGGCCCTGGTCACAGCGACGACGCTTCACGGTGACTTCCGCTGGCGGCGGTTCTTCGCTGGGGCTCGTCTCATCGTTCACACATGGGACGCAGACCAGCGTCCGACGGACGCTGAGATCCATGTCATTGAGACGATCGCTGCGGATCGCATGTCGGTGACGATCGCGTCACCGGGGCTCACGGCTGGCAAGGCGAAGTACGCCCGCGTGATGCCACTGATCGACTGCGACGTGGTGGTCAAGCAAGCGGGGATGGCGTTGACGGTGGACAAGCTCGACGTGAACGTCGGGTTCCTCGAGCTTCCTGGGATCTCCTCGCTCCCCGCTACTGTTCGAGACACAGAGCCGTGGCTACCGTTCCACGATGGCAGCCCGGTCTTCACGACTCGATCATCGTGGTCCGCATCGCACTCATTCGAGGTCGTCGGATCTGTGACGAAGGCGACTGACGGGCGGGCCTCTTTGACTCATGCGATCGGGACGCGACCTCGGTTCATCCACAAGCTACGCGTGGATGCGATGACACGTGAGGCCGCGTGGGACATCGTCCAGTTCTTCGAGACGTGCCGCGGTCGCTTCCGTCGTTTCTGGTTCGCAGGGCCGATGGCGCTCTGGGACCCGGTCTCGTACGATGGTGTAGTCGTGAAGACGACGCGCGTCGGCGACGTGCGGAACCCGCAGGACTTCTGCCGGTACGTTGCGTTCGTTCTGCACGACGAGACGGTCGTGATTCGCAAGGTCGCCAGCGTTCATGACAACGGGACGAACTTCCTGTTCGGCCTCGAGGGTGATCTGCCGTCAACCGTGACGACGTCGACCGTTCGCAAGATGGTTCCGGCGTGGCCCGTTCGCTTGACGCGAGACGTCATCGCAGAGCGTTGGACGACGGACGAGCTGTGCCGCGTCGAGTTCCAGATGATCGACAACGAAGACCGCGACGCTCGCGTGACACACCTCGAGGCTGACGAAGACCGCAGCTTGCTCGTAACGAAGCAGACGGTCCGAGTGCTCGGAGCGAAGACATGACGACGCCACTAGTAGGCACCGAGAAGGAGCGCATCTTTCTCTTCGAGTTCGAGGCCGATGGAGTGGTCACCAAGTACACCGACTGGGACACGCCGTTTGGCGACTACACCGCTACGCCGACGATCGACCTCAAGATCTCCCCGATCACAGCTCTCCTCGCCGAGACGGTTCACACGATCACCATGCCGCTTGACGAGATGACTGCCGCGATTTCGAGCGGCTCGCCTCATGCGGTGGTGACGGTGACAGTCAAGGAGCTCTATCGCGGGAGCCGCCCGGTCATTCTCACGACGTTCATCGGTGAGATCGGTCGTGCGGTTCGCAACGCGCAAGGACGCAAGGATCGTGTGAAGTTCGAGATCAACAACGAGAAGTACCGGTTGAAGGCGGCGATGGGGTTGCCTGCGAACCATCAGTGTGTGTGGACCTTCGGTGACACGAAGACGTGCGAGTACGACGCAGTGGCCGTTCGCGAGACTGGTACACTCACCGTCGTTGACTTGACTCATGTGACAATCTCGGGGCTCTCTGTGCCGCCCACTGTGGACGCGACGTACTGGGTTCGTGGTCGGGTCATCTACGAAGGCGTCGAGCTGACGATACGCAAGTGGGACGAGGCAGACGCGTTCCATCTTGTTCGCCGACCTCCGGACTCGTGGGACGGGCAAACGGTCACCGTTCAACCTGGGTGCGACAAGAGCCGTGAAACATGTGAGGACCGATGGAGCAACCTTCTCAGGTTCGCTGGCGCAGGCTACGCCATCCCCGCCTATCACCCCGTGATCGAGAATCCGTAGAGGAACGTCTCGACGAGGTGTTGCGCAGCTGGCTGGGCACACCGTACATGGCAGGGCAGTGCGCAAAAGGCGGTGGAGTAGACTGCGTTCGTTTCGTCTCCGCAGTGGTAGACGAAATGTGCGGCTGCGTGCGAGTGCCGATGGTCAAGCTCCCACAGGACGTAGCGTTCCACCAGCCTGCGACAGCTCGACGGGCGTGGCTCATGTTTCGTAGAGCATATGAGCCCGTCGAGGAGATCAAGAACGGTGAGGTCGAAGCTGGTGATCTCATCGTGATGTCACAAGGCACGATCGCAGGACCGGGACACGCCGCGATGATCGGGCCTCGAACAGGGTCAGTGTGGCACTCCACAGGCCGTGAAGTGGAGACCGTTGGACTCATCAGCTTGTTCCAGCCTCGCGTGCGTCTCTACGGGGTGTACCGCATGAAGGACAAGGACCGATGGCTAGCGTCATAGTGCCGATGATCATCAGCATGGCAATCTCGTATCTCGCGTCGAAGTTCTTGGGTCCCGACGACAAGGACCCACCACCTTCGATGAAGGACGATAAGCCGACGACGACTGCCACCCGTGGCGCGTTTGTCCCATGGCTCATGGGCGTGCGTCGCGTCGGCCCGATCTTCGCGTGGGTCGGCAGTCGCTATCGGTCGACTGAGAAGGCTCGAGGCTGGAAAGGTGGCGACGACCCGAACGAGGACAAGAAGCAGAAGGTGTACTACGAGTACGGCTGGCACCTTCTCTGTGTCGGTCCAGCCGTTAAGCTGTGGGCCATTTACGAGAACGGGAAGAACCTCCTGCCGTGGCCGCTCGATTCGGTGGGCTACCCCAGCGGCACAACGATCAACCTCCTGCCGAAAGGCAAGTTCGACATCTGGTGGGGCGAAGGCAACCAGCCTGCTAACTCGTATCTCGGGCAGGTTGGCAAGATGGGCCTGCTCTCACGGTGGCCGTTTATCTGCTCGATCGTGTGGAGACCAAAACGTCTCGGGCTCTCGCCTGTCTGGCCGTTGCTCGACTACGTCGTAGAGGTTCATCCTGACTACGCAAGCCAGGTGAGCGAAGACGGCGACTGGCTGGTTGGAACGCAGTCGCTGAAGGGCTATCAGAAGAACATCAAGTCCGTTGTGGCTGGCGCGGCCGGCGTCGGCTACATCAAGGTAAAGCCGATCAGCGGGAAGTACCTCATCAACTCAACGATGACGATCGAGGTGATCGGGAACCATGCGAGCAACAACGGGACGTACACGATCACACACACGTCGAACGTCAACTCGGGATACAAGACAGTCTCAACGAAGCTGTTCGTGAGCGCTGCGATCCCCGCGTCGACAGGCAAGGTGGGGTACGTCGAGTTCTACGAGTTCGATCACAACTCAGGGGCAAACCCCGCGTATGTCATCGATCAGCTCCTCTTCGCTACGTACCCGCACGGACTGGCTCTCAACCCAGATCACTTTGACATCGCGTCGCTTGACGCGCTGGCTCTCGCTCTAGGAGCCGCAGGTGAGAAGCTCTCGATCACTTACCTCGCGACCGACGGTCAGGAAGCTGAGGCCATCCTTGCGGCGATAATGCAAGATTGCGGCATCGCGTTCCGATGGAACTCAGAGAGCGGCCTGTGGGAATTCAAGGTGATCCGCGCTGAGACGCATCAGCCTGTCATACCTGCGGACTTGCTGCTCCCACCGTTGCCTGAGATCAACACCGTGTTCGAGGTCGTGCGACCGATGGACAAGATGGTCTTCGAGTTCCCGAACTGGGGTACTCGCTTCCGCATGATGACGCTCGTCGTTGACGACGACGCCTTGGCCGAGGCTCGCGGGCAGATCCGCACGAAGAAGATCCGGATCCCCACGGTCGTCGACATCGACACCGCCACGATGGTCGCCGAGCGCCGTGGTCAAGAGGCGCTCGGTGTTGTCACCGCATGGAAGTTCACAGCGCAGGGCGAGGCTCGACTCGTCAAGCCCGGCGCGTCGATCTTCGTGGACGGGTTTGACGACCCGATGCGAGTGATGTCTGTGGACCTAGCCCAGAAGACCGGCAAGGTTGTCATCGAGGCTGTCACGGACTACTACTCCGTGGATCCGTCAGGTGCGCCTACGGTCATCCCTGGTACCTCGGACGAGACTGAGATCGAGATCGAGGAAGACGACCAGTGGGAGCCGATCGAGATGCCGCCTGACGCAGGTGACGCCATGGGTGCGTACGGGGGCACCGCGACTCGACCCGCGGTGGCGTTCCCCGCGGTTCGCGGCGGCGAGGGTGTAGACGGGCATCTCGTCTACGCCTCAGAAGACGACGTGACGTTTGAGTGTATCGCGTCGTTCGAGTCGGTGCAGTCTGGCGGGTTGCTCATCGACGAGATGACGGCGACGCAACCTACGATGATCGAGACTGGCCCGACGTTCACCGCGCTCGGCGTGGACATCGCAGACGTTGCGCAAGATCTCAGCTCAGACGTCGCTGGCTGGCGTCGCGGGAAGCAGGTTGTGTTCTGTGGCTCTGAGGTGATGTTCGTGCGTGAGATCACCGCGATGGGCGGGGATGTGTATCGGCTCGACGGGATCATCCGCGCGCGTCTCGGTTCGGACATCGAGGCTCACGTCGCCGACGATGAGGTCTACATTTGTAACTACAAGGAGATCCCGGTCTTCACGGATCTCATGTTCCGACCCGGCGGCACGGTGTACTTCAAGCTCGTGCCGTACGGTGACACTCTCATCGCCATCGATGAGCTCACGTCTCGTTCGCTCACGATCCGTGGGAACACGATCGTCCCTGCTCCAGTGACGGGACTCTCGAACGATCGGCATACGCTTGCGTTCGACGGGACCGAGTCGCCTGTGTTCGTGTGGGGCTACAGGTTCGGGCGCGAGCCTTCTTCAGGTTGCGGCGCGCAAGTCGCCGGCGAGCCAACCGCGCCGTCTGTTGTTGAGGGTGTGTTCCTCGTCACGGTAACCGACGTCAGCGATGTGACGAAGCGAGTGGTCACTGTCACCGAACCGACGTGGACGTACACGAACGCTGACCTACTCTCAGACTTCGGCGGCGCGGCGCCGTCTTCGTTCAAGCTGCTTGTCGAGCACGTGCGCGGCGGCAAGGGATCCGGCTCTTCCACCATCACGATGACGAAGCTGTAGGAGGTAACTCATGGCACGGCCCGCACACGTCGACGTCGTCAGCGCCGTTCAGAACTGGGATGGTCAGGTTCGCGACAACTTCGATCTCGTCTTCGAGACGCCGTACCCGATCCCGGTGTACGACGATTTCGCTTCGCTGCCGACCGCAGGCGAGTACGAGAACTGCCTTGCGGCGATCGTCGACGAGGACCGCATGGTGTACTCGAACGGCACGGCGTGGGTGTACCTCCCGCTGCGGCGCGCGGACGCCGTTGCGGACCTCAGCATCACGATGCCGTCCGACTCGCCGGCCGACGCTGATGCGCTGCGCGATGATCTCGTGAGCAACGCGCTCGCAGAGATCGAGACGAAGATCAACGACCTTCTCGCGGAGCTCCGCGAGGCAGAAATCATCGACACGTAGCGAAGGCCCCAGTCGGGGCCATGGGTAACTGACAACGCACCTCACGGCCGCACCGCGCTGTCGCGAGACAAGCAAGGAAGAAGAAGTACCTGGCTCGAGTTAGTTGCCTTCTCCTTACCTTGCCGCGTGCTCTGGGGGGCAGGGGCCAGACTCACGGTAACTCACTGGCAGTTACCCCTGGCCCCACATGGGGCCAAGTTTTTCTCAGATGAGGCTGTACATCGGGTCCTCCAGCCTGTACAATGAACTTGTTCATTGTAGCCGTACAACGATAGGAGACGACCAATGAGGAACGCACTACCTACGCTGGACCTCGGTGATCATCCGATCCTCGAGCCGCTGAGCGACGCGACGAGAGAGGTGCTCTCGCCGCTCCAGCTTCAGCCCACCGACTTCCTCCACATCGCCACGGATGCGAACGGCGAGCACTTCGAGATGCGTGCCATCCGCGCACGCTTCCTTGATGTCGACGAGAACCCCGCCACCTTCGAGCCGGGGATCCTCATGACCACCTCCGACGGCGAGCACGTCGTCGAGACTGGGTCCGCTTCGTTCGGGGCCCGCTACGACTTCTGGAAGCGCATCCCTGAGTGCCGCGAGAAGGAGGGCCTTTCCTGGAACGAACGCGGGCGCCGCTGGGTTGCCGGCACGGACTACTCCTGCGTTGTGGTCCACCACAGCTGGCCAGCCACACGCATCATCTTCGCCGACGAGACCGCCGAGCTGCTCTACACGATGCTGCTCAAGCGTTTCATGCGGCAGACGCTTCGCGCCAAGCTCCAGTCCGAGTTCAAGATCGAAGGCACCGTCCCGGCCATGCCGGACGACTACTTTCCGGACGACCTTCGCAAGCATCCGGCAGCGGATTACCAGAAGACCGCCGCGATGATGAGCCTCGGCCAAGAAGGCACCGCGCTGTTCATGGATCGGGGCACTGGCAAGACGTACGTCAGCGTCGATCGCATCTGCCTCGAGGCGCACCGCGCTCAGAAGGGTCGCATGCCTGGCGAGCCCGCGCACATGAGCCGCGTCCTGATCATCGCTCCGCTTCAGGTTCGTCTCAACTGGCAGCAGGAGTTCGAGAAGTTCGCATGGGTCGGCGGCAAGGTCACCGTCCTTCGCGGCGGCAAAGAGAAGCGCATCCAGATCCTGACTCACGCGATCCGCACAGAAGAGGACTGCGCCTTCTCAGCTGTCATCGTCTCGTACGACACCGCGACCCGCGACATCGACTACCTCAGCAAGCTCCAGTGGGACCTCGTCGTTCTCGACGAGTCGCACCGCATCAAGTCGACGCACACCAAGAGGTGGCAGCAGATTCGCAAGCTGCGCAACTGCTCACGCCGCCGTCAGATCCTGACTGGTACGCCGTACGCGAACACGATCTTCGACCTCTACTCCCAGCTCGAGTTCCTCGGCAAGGGGCAGAGCGGGTTCTCCAGCTTCAAGGCGTTCGTTCGCTTCCACGGGAAGTTCGAGAAGCAGAACGGTCGCGACGCTCTCGTCGGGATCGACAACATCCCGCTGATGCACGAGCGGCTCGCGCGGCTCTCCTTCCAGATCACGAAGGAAGAGGCCGGCCTCAAGCTGCCGCCCAAGGTGTACGACACCGTCGAGGTCGAGATGACTCCCAAGCAGCGTGAGTACTACGAGAAGATGGCCACGCAGCTGGCAGTCGAGATCGAGGACATGCTGAGCGGCGCGATGGACCAGACGGCGAACAAGGCGATGACCGCTGAGAACATTCTCACGAAGCTCCTACGCCTCGCGCAGATCACGAGCGGTCACGCCGTGTGGAGCGCCACGTACAACGACGAAGGCGAGATGCTCACGCCTCGCACGGTCGAGCAGATCGACAAGGACCGCAACCCCAAGATCACCTGGCTCGTCGAGCAGCTGAAGGAGGAGCTCGCTGAGGATCCTCTGGCGAAGAAGATCGTGTGGGCCGTCTTCGTCCCCGACATCATCGAGATCGAGCGAGCTCTTAAGGCCGCCGGCATCAAGGCCGTGACGTACTACGGCGCGACGAGCCAGGCGAACCGTGAGGCCGCCGTCGAGGACTTCAACAACGACCCGACCGTCCGGGTGATGATCGCGAATCCGCAGACCGCGGGTGAAGGCCTCAACCTCCTCGGCTACGACCTGAAGAACGAGGAGGAGTCGCTAACCTACTGCGACCATCAGATCGTCTTCAGCGCCAATTGGAGTCACGTGCTGAGGGCGCAGCTCGAGGATCGCGCGCATCGCCGCGGCACGCGCTGCCCCGTCCAGATCACGGACCTCGTGATCAGCAACACCATCGACACCGAGATCCGGGCGCGCGTGGCAGCAAAGGCCGCGAACGCCGCAACCGTCTTCGACATTCAGGACATCCTCGAGTCCGTCCTTGGCCTCGAGCTCAACGGCTTCGGGAGGCTCTAGTGACAACGCGGGTATTCTTCCTCGTCGACGAGACGAGATTCGACACAACGCCGGCTCGTGAGTTCGGCGAGGAGCACTTCATCTATCCGACCACGCGCGACGTGCCGTGGTCGGATACGGACATCCTCGCGCGGCAGGTGCTCGCCGCGTTGATGGAGGCGCGTTACGACCCGTCCTCGGACTTCATCGCAGCGACGGGTCCGGCCGCACCTCTTGCGGTGTACGTCGCAACGACTCTGGCAGCGTACGGCGAGATCAAGCTGCTCATGTTCAACGCCAGCGTTCGCCGTTACCGCCAGCGCGTCCTCGGGGCTCGCGATCCAGCCGGGGACCGTAAGGAGGTGGGTGTCGCGTAGGAGCTGGTGGACGCACATAGGGGCCCCTGGGTCAGCCAAGGGCCCCTA
>Ga0180434_10003133_pt1 | contig 21250 bp, 26 predicted proteins | sample SS_ome_7_FD_132453 | JGI IMG/M metagenome (GOLD analysis project Ga0180434, IMG submission 132453) | Hypersaline lake sediment archaeal communities from the Salton Sea, California, USA - SS_1_D_2 metaG | ecosystem: Environmental > Aquatic > Non-marine Saline and Alkaline > Hypersaline >...
CCGTTTGCCAGCCCGAAGTACCGGCCGGCGACGTTCGGCGAAATTGGAGACCCGATGTCGTCCGCAGACGATTCCGTAGACGGCACGGTTACGCCATACTACTACCGCATTCTGATGCAGAGGTGACACGATGGGACTGACGCGCAACAGCCCGAACCAGAAGTGGGTCGTCTATGCGTTCGACCGGCGCACGAATAGGCCGAAAATTGGCGACGCGGCGAACATCACGGCCAATTTGCGGCTGGACGGTGGAGCTGCACAGGCGACCGACGATACGAACCCGACAGAGATGGAAGACGGGTACTATTACTTCAACCTGACGCAGGCCGAGACGCAATCCGGGCATGCACTGATTAATCCGGAGAGTGCGACGCCGAACATCCAGGTGATTGGCGTGCCGGCAGTGGAGCGGACCGACGCCACGGTGGTCGTAGAGGGAACGGCTCAGGGAGGCGCCAACAATACGATCACGTTGGCTGATTCGTCGAGCGACGAGGACGATATTTACAACGGCGATTTGATCCACGTAGCGGTCGGCACGGGAGCGGGCCAAGCGAGGATGATTGTCGATTACAACGGCACCACGAAGGTCGCGACGGTAGACGCGAATTGGGAAGTCAACCCGGACAACACCTCGGTATACGTGACGTACGCACACCCGGGACTGGTCCACATCGCGGCTACGGCGGACGGCACGAGCAACGTGCTGGCACGTGACGTGGTGGGCAACAAAACAGATCAATCCGCCAGGACCGCGGACACGGCGTCGATCATGGCGGTACTGCGCAAGGTGCTCGACGAAGCAACCGAAGCGGCACACCACGTCCACGCCGGCGAGCGATGGTTCGGAACAGCGGCGAGCCCATCGGCAACACATAAGGCCGACCGGACCGGAGCGGGAGCGGCAGGATCGGAATCCGGGCCGATTGTAGTCGACGCAGGAAACGACGATTGGGGTGCGTGGACGCAAATCCTGGGTTCGGACGACACGCCAGTAGACGGCGGCAGCAACGTGAAATTTGATCTGCACAAGATTCGTTTAGCCACTTCTGAGCACACGGATCAGCGGTATATGTTGCAGTTTGCTTTGCAAGAGAGCGCTCCGGCCGATGACCCGGGAGATTCGGACACCTACACGGAAACGGAGTTCTACGTTCCATCGTCGATCGGAGCGGCGACGAGCGACCAAACTCCGGGGGACATTTCCAACGAGCGAGTATTGACGGGCACGAACGTATGGTGCCGAGCGAGAGCACCGGGCCAAAACACGAGCGAGATTGGGTTCTATATGGGCCTGCACGAATACCAGTATAACTGACCTCGGAGCGAAGGGCGAAACATGATAGGGCGAATCAGGAGCCTGCTGGCGCTGGCAGGCGGCGATGCGGAAGCCGTGGGCAGAAAGAAGGCCGAGCGAACGTGCAAGGCGTTGCGGCGAGAGCTGAGAGCCGCTAGAACGGAGGCTGCGAACGAGAAAGACGTGTTGGAGACCGAGCGGAGGGCATGGAAACGCCGGCAAGCGGAACTGGAAGCGGACGCAGCAGCGTTGACCAAAGAGCTGGAGGCGGCCCAGGCGCAAAACACGTTGCACGAAATGGAGATCGACGGGCTGACGCAGATCATCACCAAGAACCAAGCGATTACGCAGCGAGACACGGAGATCGCCGCGATTGAGGGCGAAGTGGCGAGGAAGTATAGGATCACGAATCATGGCTCAAACATACCTCGAACGGGCGCGAGATAGTCACCGTGGCCGGTTGAATTCTTTGCGTGATCGCACGGCGCTGGCGTTGCGCCAAACCGGCGGCGGTTCGCTGCCGCACCCGTACCTCGGTCGGCACTCGTCTATAGCGTCGCTGGCGGCTCGGTTCGACGACACGGCGAAGCAAGAAGAGCAGTACAAACATTTCGTCAGTTGGGTGTACGTGGCGATTACGCGGATTGCGACCCGGGCGGCCGGCCAGCCGATGCGGGCTGGGCGAGTGAACGTGTCGCCGCAGAAAGCACGGCGGCTGAGCACGCAGCAGAAGTCGCACGCGCCAGGGTACGTGAAGGCCGTGGCGGACGACATCGAGCCGATCCCGACGCACGCGCTGCTGGACGCGATTTCCAACCCGAACCACGCGATGGTAACGTGGAGTTTGATGTACGCGCTGCTGAGCGGGCTGGAGCTGACGGGCGTTGCGTACTGGTGGATGCCGAGGACCAGTAGTGGTCTGCAAATCTGGCCGCTGCCGAGTAGTTGGGTGACGCCGGTACACGCCAAAGGCAGGCTGTTCGACAGTTTCGAGGTGCGAAGCACGAGCAGTATGGGCAAGCCGGTGCCGGTCGAGCATCAGGATATGGCGATGTTCCTGTTGCCGGACCCGGAGGACCCGACGCGACCGAAAAGCCCGGTGCAGGCACAGGCGCCGGCCGTGAGTACGGACGAACAGATTCAGGTGGCACAACACCGGTTCTTCCAGAACGGGATTTTCCCGCAGGTGATTTTGCACGCCGGCCGGCTACCGGACGCAATGGGCGTGCCGGGAGAGCGGCCGTCGGTGACACCCGAACAGCGGGTGGAGCTGATGAACGCCATCGCGGCAGTGTACGACGGAGTTGTGAATTACAACGAACCGTTGATCCTAGACGGGTTGATTGAGAACGTCTCGAAGTTCTCGCAGACGGCCCAGGAGATGGACTTCCTGCAAAGCAGCGAGCAGGTAAAGGGCCGGATATTCCAAGCGTTCGGCGTGAACCCGATCATCGCCGGCGAAATCGCGGGCGTGAACCGGGCCCAGGCCGCTGTGGCGGAGACGTTGTTTACCACCAACGTCGTGAACCCGCTGCTGACGATGGTCGGGCAGGTGCTGACGCAGTGGGCACGGAAACACGAAGAGGGCACGGTGATCTGGCTGGACATGGCCCGAGCGAACGACGAAGAGCTGAATCTGCGCGAGTGGGACAAGGCGATGGTGCATCGAGTCGCGACGAAAAACGAGTTCCGGGTACATATTCTCGGCCTGCCGGAGATCGACCGAGAGGACTTTAACGAGCCACCGGAGCCGCAGTCGCAAGTTGCTCAGGGCCAAAGTGTCCAGGAAGAATCCGCTTTGCCCAGCATCCGAGGCGCGAAAAACACGGCGGAGCCCAGCGTGAGCCGAAAGTGGGACAAGTTCGTGGGCGGGCTGTGGGAGAAAAACGCGGCCAAAAGCGAACGGCGGTTGCAGGAGGCAATGCACGGTTTGTTCCGAGAACAGGCGAAAACGGCGACGAGCGAGCTGCTGGAGATCGCGAAGCGGAGCCCGGGCCTGTTCGTCGAGGGCAACGCGGCCGAGCTGGCCCGGCAGGCGTTCAATCCGCGGGATTGGGACGCACCGCTGACAATGGCGGCGGCCCAGCCAATGGTGCTGGCGATGGCCACCGGATACGTAACCGAGCGGGCGATTTTGAAGTCTCGGACCCGCAACGGGCGTTTGACGAGTCTGAAACGGCTTCGGCAGCCGGACCCGGTATTCGACCGGCTGGTTGAGGAAATCCAGGCGAATTTGCCGCGGTTCATTGCGGAAGACGTGCCCGAGGCGGTGATGGCGAACATCGTGTCGGAAGTCGCGGCAATCATCCAGGAGCCGTGGTGGAAGGAGATCAACGACACGCAGTTGAGGTACCTGGAGTCGTCGCTGCGAACCGGGATTGACGGCGGATGGAGCGTGTCGAAGATCGCGAAGGACATTGAACGGTTCATGGGCGACGGCAGCCGGAGCCGCAGTATGCTGATCGCGAGAACCGAAACCCCAGGACTGTTGAACGGCGGGCACGTATTGCAGATGAAGGAGCTGGAAGAGACCGGGCTGACGGTCGTGAAAGAGTGGCTGACGGTCGGCGACGCCGACGTCCGGGACCAGCACATTGCGATGCAGGGCGAACGAACACAACCCGCCGACGCGGTTTTCACACTGCCGAACGGAGAGACGACGCCACACCCGGCCCACTACTCGCTGTCGCCGGCGAACCGGTGCAATTGCCGCTGCACGGTGATGAGCGACGTGGACCTTGACCAACTGGACGAACTGGAAGCGGCCGAGGACTCGGCGTTGGCAGCAGCCGACAGAACACCGTAACGCACCACCCAAAAGTATGGCCCGCACCCCAAGGTTGGAGTGGCGGCTAGGCGTTGACACAGAGGGCGAAATGGCGCAAGATACAAAGCGGAGCTTGCTGGCACCCTTGCCATCGCGATGCCAGAGGCTGGCTCGGCTGGCTATGGAGCACATTGCGAATCAGGTGGAAAGCAAGTTCCGCAACAAGACGTGGGGCGAAGCAAGAGTGCATCTGCGGTTTCGCAAGGGCGAACTACACGAAGTCGAGGTGCTGGACTCGACGACGGTGCGAGCCGCGGATATGAATGGTGGCGAATAGTTAGCCGACTTGGGTATCACCATTAGGGAACCCGGCGGGAGAAATCCCGGCGGGTTTTCTTTTTGGGAGGAACGAGCGATGTCAGATCGAGTGATTGTCACGGTGCGGTTTCCAGCCGCCGATACCACTGTCATCGCCTCCCGATCTCTTCAGATATACGACGCCAACGAGCGGATTGCGGACCCGGAGGCATCGCCGCTGAAAACGGCGGCATTGGCCGCAGCCACGACCAAGTACGAATACGAGACGGACGAGGGCAAGCTGCTTGAGTACGTGCTAGTCGATACGGCACGCGACGGCACGCCGAGCGGAAAGGCGATCTTGCGAGTTGCGGCAGTGTCGGGCGCGCCGATTACGCCGGAGCCGATCCAACTGGTGATGGTCGAAGACCTGAGCGAAAGCAGCAGCGGCTCGGCAACCAGCGATTCGAGCGGCGGAAGCAGTACCAGTGCCAGCACGAGCAGCAGCAGCAGCGTGTCGGCATCGTCGGCCAGCAGCAGCAGCGAATCGAGCAGCAGCAGCAGCAGCGAATCGAGCAGCAGCAGTAGCAGTGAAAGCTCGCCGTCGTGGTCGTCTGCTTCGACGATCAGCGTGAGCCTGAGCAGCAGCACGGAGCAGGCCAGTAGCTTCAGCTCGATCAATAGCAGCAGCAGCAGCACGAACAGCTCCAGCAACACGAGCTCTAGCACGTCAAGTGCCAGCAGCGCCAGTACAACCAGCGTAAGCGGAAGCAGCGCAAGCAGTGAAAGCAGTAGCAGCCAAAGCCCGAGTAGCATATCGATCAGCCTGAGCAGCAGCAGTTCTAGCAGTGAAAGTAGCAGCAGCGAGAGCACGAGCAGCAGCACAAGTGCGACGGTGACGAGCAGCTCGCCGAGTAGCCAAAGCACGAGCAGCAGCGCAAGTGAAAGCAGCGGAAGCTCTGCAAGTAGCAGCACATCCAGTGCAAGCACCTTCAGTTCGATCAACAGTTCGTCGAGTAGCGGAAGCAGTGCGAGCACATCGTCGAGCAGTTCCAGCAGCAGCAGCAGCCAAAGCAGCAGCTCCAGCAGCAGTTCGAGCAGCAGCTCGTCAAGCAGCAATAGCAGCAGTAGCTCCGCAAGCAGCATGAGCGAGAGCAGCGAGTCGCCGTCATCGAATACGAGTAGTTCGAGCAGCGTGACGGAGAGCTTTAGCAGTACCAGCTCGGAAAGCACTGAGTCAAGTTCGAGCCAAAGCCAGGAAAGTAGCCTGAGTGCCAGTAGTGCGAGCGGAGTGTAACGCCAGTACCAAGAGGCGGGATGAACCGCCGAAGCGTTGGGAGACCGAAGTGATGGCCGACAAGCGATACATGGACGCGGACGTGCTGGAGGCACTGGCGACGCGAGAAGCCAGGAAAACAGCATTCGGCTACGGCATCCGTACGGCTGCTTGCCACGTCGGGCCCGTCTTGGAGTGCATGGACGACGCCATGTGTTCGGCGTTGAAAATGGGCGGGCTGACATTCGACCCGAGCGTTACCATCAAGCAAGCCGAGCAGCGGCTGGTCTACTCGAACGAGGAGATGCTGTACGACAAGGAGACGATCCAAACGTCGGCTGACGAAATCGACAAGATGTGCAAGGCGGCGGGCGTGGAACCGCCACCGCGGACCATCATGGTGTTCGAGAACCTGATCACCACGCCGAAGAAGGACCGCGACGGCGACATTCTGCGAACTGAGGGCGCGAAGCCCGACCCGGCGATGCCGCTGTTGTGGCAGCACATGCCGGCGATGCCGATCGGCAAGATGCTGAAGGTGCTGAACCATACGAAGAAGGAGCTGCGGGTATTGTCGGCGGTGATCGACACCGAGCTGGGCAACGACACGGCGGCACTGATCGAGTTCGGCGCCTTGCGGATCAGCCACGGGTTCCGGGCATTGAAAATCGAACGGTTGCCGGAAGACGACGACGGCTACGCCGGCCTGGACGTGCTGGAGTTCGAGGTGATGGAGGAAAGCACGGTCAGCGTGCCGAGCAATACGGAGGCGGTGATCACGGCATTTTCGCGAGGGAAGCTGGCGAGCCCGCTGGCGAAGCGCTGGGCCAAAGGTATCGCCGACCAGAGGCCGACGCAAGTGCCAGGCGCGGACCTGGGCGAACAGGACAAGGGAGCCGCAGGCGAGGGCGACGACGCAGCAGACGGCGACTCAGGCGATCAGAAGGCACCCTGCGAAGTCGAAGACTGCGACGGGCCGTTGCAGACGCTGGGAGCCGTGACGCTCGCGCTGAATGCTTATTGCGAGAACACGGGCGAGGACAGCGTGTTGCGAGCCTGTGAAAAGGCCATACTGGAAGTGCTCGACAAGCATGCAAGGCCGTTTATCCTTTGCGACGAACGGGAGCCGGGCGACGTGTTTGTCCGGTACCGAGAAGGCGCCGAGCTTGACGGGTTCGCTGTCTGCAACGACGGCGGCTGTGTCAAGCAGTCGCCCGAGCTGCTGAAGGGCGTGTTGGAAGACGCCGGGTTGCTGGGCGAGACGAAGCGAGGGCGGGTACTGAGCAAGTCGAATGAAGACGCGATCCGAGCCGCCTGCGACGACATCGAGAAAGCGGACGGACGGCTGCGAGCCGTGCTCGAATCGATGGGCGAAGAGGAAGAAGAAGACGACGAACGAACGGCGACGGTCGACGCCAAGCAGGCGCTCGTGCTGGGTTTGCTGCGGGACGACATTACGCCCGGCGACCTGGAGTTCATTGCGGCGACGGCGGCGCGGGCGATAGCGGATCGGCAAAAGGAACGCGATCGCAAGCGACGGAAACAGCGACAACGCCAGTTGCGGAAACTGGCTTCACGACGTAAACGGAAGTAGAATTACGCCCAGGCGGGCGACCCGAAACGAGGACACGTAACCATGAAGATGACCGAAATGCTGAAAACGTGGCTGGCGGAAAACTGCGACGTAGCGGCCGACGCGAGCGACGAAGACATGAAGGCGGCAGCCACCGGCGCGATTGCCGACGGCACGCTGACGCCGGAGAAGTTGGTCGAGTTGACCACGGAGAAGGCCGTCGAGGACGACGAAGACGACTTGTCGAAGATGATCCAGGACACGGTGGCGAAGGCCGTGGCGGATCAGATGGCCAAGCAGACGCCTGGCCTGACGACGGACGACGTTGCCGGAGCGATCGACAAGGCGTTGGAAAACGCGAAGACGAAGGCGCAGGACGACACGGACGCGAAGGCTGCGGCGTTGTTCGGCGGTGACGGCGACGAAGACAAGGGCACGCGAGTGCGTGTGAAAGCGGCGGCCGAACAGTACAGCACGACGAAGTCGGCGCTGTTCCACGCTGAGGACGCCAAGCACTTTCCCGGCGAGCCGGCCATGTACGCCAACCGCCAGTTGGAGACGACCAGCCAGCTCGAAAAGGCGGTGATCGGAGCTACGTTCAAGAGCCATCTGGCGGCCAGCGGGCGACCGTTGCCGCGAGGGCTGCGAATGACGGACCACGACCGTGACCTGATGGCGTATGCCATGCGGGAAATGCCCTGGTCTGGTATCATCCACGGCGAGGGGACCGAGGACCTTGGCGCGATCAAGGTCGATGGCCGGAAGCTGAGCGACTTCGAGATCAAGGCGTTGCTGGACGACAGCGACAGCGGCGGCCAGGAAGCGGTGCCGGAGGTGTTCGACACGGCGATCATCACGACACCCGTGTTGCACGGCGAGTTGTTCCCGCTAGTCAACACGGTGCCGATCGGACGCGGCAGCTCGGTGGACGGGTTCTCGATCGGCAACCCGACGTTCGCCAACACGGCTGAAGGATCGGCCATTACGCCGTTCACCACGGACGGCATGATCGAGGGATTCGATACGACGATCTATCCGGCGGTCGGAGCCCTGGAAATCGGTAATGATTTCGAGGAAGACTCGACGGTGAGCATCGGAGCGACGATCATCGAGCGGTACGGCGAGAAGGCAATGGAGTGGCTGGACAACCAGATCGCCAACGGCGACGGAACGACGGAACCGAAGGGCGTGCTGAACGCTCCGGCCGGCCAGAGCTTCACCGCGATCACACGGGCTGCGGCCGGTGCGGCGCCGACGGTGGACGACTACGAGAGCCTGTTGTTCAGCATCGCCAAGCAGTTCCGGCCCGCGTCGGACCGGGCACGGACGGTGTTCCTGTCGAACGACACGACGTACCAGCGGGCGCGATCGATCCAGGTCGGAGCGGCCGACGAGCGTCGCGTGTTCAACATGACGCACACGGACTACATGCTGTTCGGATACCCGTACAAGGTCCAGAACGACATCGGCAACCAGAGCTGCGGGTTCTTCAACTTGAAGCACTACCGCATGTATCGCCGGTTGGGCTTGTCGGTCCGGATCGAGACCGGCGGCCGGGCGTTGGCGTTGGCCAACAAATCGCTGATCGTCGTGCGGATGCGATTCGGCGGCAAGATCGAGCAAAGCGGAGCCGGGTCGTACTCGACTGAGATGCAAGCGTAAGCGTAAGCAGAAGCGCCAGGAGCGACGCTGCACAGTGCCGGGCCGTCGGAAACAACCGGCGGCCCGGTTTTTCTTAACCTTAGATGAAGGGCGAAGCGATGAAACACAACTGGAAAGCACAGGAACTGGTCCTGGAAATCGACGCGGAAAATGCGATGGTTCAATTCACGCCATTGGCACAGCGGCTGAGGGGGAGCTGGAGCGCGCGATATGCGCCTTCGCAGTCGAGGAAGGCTCGGTATCACCAGATGCCGGACGTGCCGGGCCAGATGATCGTGCTGAACGCGAAGGAGCGGTACCTGAAGATCGTCGACCCGCTGGGCTTCCAAACGGAGGAGATGTCGCGGTTGCTCGACGAGATCAACGCGATCAAAGAGTCGTGGCAGGGCAAGAGCGGCGCACACCCGACGCAGGTTCACAAGGACCTGACGGACACGCAGATCAAGACGTTCCTGTGGTACATGCACCAGATTCACGAGACCGGGCGAGGCAAGTTGCATAACGGGCGAATGCCAAACGCTCGGACGATCCTGTCGATGCCGGGCAAGCTACAAACGAAGTTCTACAGCTCGATGCAGGACGACCGGAAATACGCCACGGACGAAGAGATCGAAAGTATGGGAGGACCGCCTGCCGTCGTCGCCGAGTCCAGTTGACGCTGTTGTTTCGCCCCAGCAGCCAGCCGGGGCCGCGGCAGCTTGGCGTTGTCGCGGTTCCCGGCTATTTAACACGCGGAGGACCGAGCGATGAAACCGGAGGAAAAGTGCAGGGCGTGCAAGGGTACGGGCAAGACCGAGAAGGGCAGGACGTGTAAGGCTTGCAGGGGCACCGGGCGAGGTACACGATATGCAACCAAGTAAAGGGGAGACCGATGACCGTGACCCTCGAACAAGTACGCGACGAGATCAAGAGATGCGCCGACCAGTGTGCAATTAAGCGCAAGACAACGAACATGGAGCGGGTGCTGCAATACGGGCCGCTGGTAGCCGTGTTGGGGTTGTTGATAACGGTGTTTTCGAGCGGGATGACGACCGCGAGCGGCAAGGCTGACGATGCCAAGGAAGAGGCGAAACAGGCCGCGGAGGTATCGAAGCAGTGCCAGGAAAAACTCTATGCCGCGCAGATCGACATCGCCACGATTAAAACGGATTCGCGGCACACGAAAGACGCGGTAGCCGACATGCGGACGCGGCAGATTGAGACGACGCGGATGATCCAGGAGCTCTACAAGTACCAGACCAGGGACAACTGATATGGCTATCCTGTCAGCGGCGGACGCTGCCGCGCTGCTGAGTGTCGAGGCAACCGACGCGACGCTATTGGCGTTGCTCGGACCGGCACAGCGTGCGCTGGAGTCGTTTATCGGCTGGGAAGTCGAGCAGGCGAGCTATATACGGTTCTACCCGAAGGTCGAGCGTGGCGGTGCGTCGTCGCCGTTCGTTCACGATTGGGGAGGCCGGACAAACTCGAATCGTAGCCGGACGTTAGGGCTGGATCACAAGTGGGTTCGGCCATCGGGCCTGGAAGTACGCGAGAAGACCGCTGCATACGCCGGGCAGGCGGAGGACTTCGACGGAGACACGGTGTTGACGTTGGGTTCGGACTACGTGTTGGACTTGGACCAGCCGGACTTCAGCCGTAGCGGGCAGTTGATCCGGTTGAATAGCAACTGGCCCAGGCAGCGGCACAGCGTGAAGGCGACGTATACTGCCGGGTTCACGGCAGCGGAACTGGCCGGCACGGATAGCACGTACGATGCCAGCGACATACGCGGCGCGATGATCCAGACGATTACGCTGTGGTACCAACAGGCGAAGGCGAACGAGAAAAGCCGCGGCACCGTGGGGCCGATTATCTCAGAAAACATCCAGGGGTACAGCTACGTGAAGGGCATGACGCTGGTTCGGGATATGGCCGGGCTGCGAAATTCACTGCCGCCAATCGCGATGCAGATGGTGGCCAAGTACCGGAGGTATACGATTCCGGTATGAGCATTACCAGTTTGATGATCCACACGGCGACCATACACGCGATCACGGACAACGTGGACCTGATGGGCGACGTGCGGGAGTCGAAGGGAGCAGAAGGCGACACGGTGGACTGCCGGTTCACGCCGATGACGCACAAGGAGGTGGCGGACTTTGCGGCGGACGGGTTCGATGTGAGCCACTGGGTCAACTTTGACGCGGACCCGAGCCTGACGAACAAGCACCTGCTGGTGTACGGCGGAGCGAAGTACCGGGTAGTTGACGTGTTCAACAGCAACGAGATGGACCTGATGTGGACGGCCATTGCGAAGCGGCACACGGGCGAGGCGATCAAGGACAGCTAAGATGGCGAGGATCGTATTGTATCGCGGGAGGCGGAGCCTGGACCACATTACGCGCCGACGGATGGCACGGAGGGTGGCAGCGGCAACGAACGAGGTGTACAAGACGGCGGTGCTGCTGGTGAATACGCCGACGCGGTCGGCAGGGCCCAGCAAGGTGGGCGAGCCACCGCACAAGGACACGGGCGACTTGCAGCGGCGGATATTCGCACAGCCGGTACGGATGACCCCGAAGGGCGCCAGCGCGAAGGTCGCGACGAACCTGGACTACGGCGTGTTTTGGGAGACGACGGTGCGGCCTTACATTCGGCCGGCACTGCTGAAAGCGTGGCCGAGGGTGAAGCGGGTACTGACGCGAAGAGACACGGGACTGACAGCACGGATACAGTAGCATGTCGATCGGTACGGTAGCACGAGCGGTGCGGGTACGGTGGCGGGACGACGATTCCGCGATCAGCGGCACGCCCGGACCGTACCTGGACAAGGCTCCGGCCGGGCTGGCGATGCCGCATGTGATTATGCGGATCACCGGGTCGCCGGTCGATGGGCGGGCGAACAGCGGCAGCGGCACGACGCGACGGGAGCGGACGGCACTGGAGTTTGAGATATGGAGCGACGACGGAGCGAACGCGCTGGACGTGCTGGCGCGGAAGCTGCACACGACGTTCGACAATGCACCGCTGGTGCTGGACGAGGGCAATTTGCTGTACTGCCGATTCGAGAACGAGTTCACGGCCAAAGACGCAAAGTGGCGCAACGTACGGGTCCATACGATAGCGTATGAGGTGTTCCGGTCGACGACCGAGACGACAAACCCGGAATAAGGAAAAGGGATAATGGCTGCTGTAAAGACGCTGGACGCAACATTGAAGGCCGTGGCGACGTGGCAGTATTGGAACACGGACGCCATCGGATCGACCAAGGACGAGGACACCGTAACGGCGGCGGCCGTGTTGACCAGCGGGCAGGGCGTGAACGAATCGAACAATATGTATCGGGCCCGGTACACGATCGAGCAGGGCTCGCCGACGGACATCGACTTGCGAGATTTGACGGACGCATTCGGGCTGGACAAGCCGTTTGACAATATCAGCGGCGTGCTGATCCAGAACAGGACGACGACCAGCGGGCAGCACCTGCTGGTCGGGCCGCAAGGCGTGGCCAACGGCTGGAGCGCTCCGTTCGACGGAGACGCGGACGGGAAACTGGTCTGCCGGGCCGGCGGGCACGTCAGCTTGGCGAGCCCGGTGAACCGGGTGAGCGTGGGCGATGCGAACAAGGTGCTGCGGATTACGCACGACGGTGCAGCGGCGGCCGACATATCGGCGGAGGTCGTGCTGTTTGGCGTATGGGAGGAGACCAGCAGCAGCGGCAGCAGCTCGACCAGCAGCAGCTCGTCGAGTTCCAGCAGCAGTTCAAGTTCTAGCCAGAGCGTGAGCAGCAGTTCGAGTAGCAGCCAGAGCACGAGCAGCACGAGCAGCTACAGCAGTTCGAGCAGTAGCTCGGTAAGCTCGGTGGTGGAGACCAGCGGCAGCGAGTCGAGCAAGAGCGAATCGAGCGAGAGCTTTAGCCTGAGCAGCAAGTCGAGCATGAGCGAATCGGACCGGAGCGAATCGAGCGAGAGCTTTAGCCTGAGCAGCAAGTCGAGCATGAGCGAATCGGACCGGAGCGAATCGAGCGCTAGCGAATCAACGTAATCAAGGAGATATACGATGTCCGTAGTCAGCGGCAAAGACGGCAAGATAATGATCGGCGAAACATCGCTGGCCGAGATCACCAAGTGGACGTTCAATCCGACCGCCAACGTCGGCGCGTGGCACGGCAGCGGAGGCGGAGGGTATAAGAAGCGGGTGGCCGGCGTGAAGGACGGCAGCGGCGACATCGAGTTCAAGGTCGACGAATCCGACATGATCTACGATACGATCCCGGAAGGGACCAGCGTGACGCTGTTGCTGTACCGGGATGGCACCAACTACTTTAGCGTGCCGGCGATCATCACCGGTATCGATTTTGAGGTCGACATCGACGACGGCGAGCCGAACAGCGGCAGTGCATCGTTCGAGACGAACGGAGCCTGGACCGACAACCCGTAAGAGAGGGAGCGGCGATGGCAACGGTAAGCGGCAAAGACGGTAAGGTGCTGAACGGCTCGATACAGATCGCCGAGATCACCAAGTGGACGTTCAATCCGACCGCGAACGTGGGCTCGTGGCATAGCAGCAGCGGCGACGGGTCGAAGGCTCGCGTTGCCGGCACAAAGAGCGGCAGCGGAGACATTGAGGGCAAAATCGACGAGGACTCCAGCCTGTACGACGATATGCAGGAGGGGTCGACCGTCCAACTGTACCTGTACCGCGACGGGTCGGACTACTTTGAGTTCGATGCAGTGATCACCGGCATCGACTTCGAGGTGGACATCGACGACGGCGAGGTGAATAGCTTTACCGCATCGTACGAGACGAACGGCGAGTGGTCCGATAACTGACCGAGGCGGGACCGATGACCGTAATATCAGGACAAGGAGGGAGCGTCGCGAGCGACGACGTGCTCGTGGCGGAGGTTACGCGGTGGACGTTTTCGCGCCGGAGCAACAACCCGCAGCATCACGGCAGCGGAGACGGAGGATTTGCGACGAGCGTGCCCGGAGTACGGCGCGGCAGCGGCACGATCGAGGGCAAGGTAGACGACGATAATTGGGTGCTCGATCAACTGGAAGAAGGGAGCGAAGTCTCGCTGACGCTGAACCGGTTTGGCACAACGGGATGGGTGTTCCCGGCGATTATCGACAGCATTGATTTTGACGTGGACATTGACGACGGAGCGCCGACGAGCTTTGCAGCATCGTTCTCGACGCAAGGCGACTACACGGGATCGGATTAGCCGGGAATGAGGCGAAATGTCGGTAGTATCAGGAAAAGGCGGCGGCGTGACGATGGAAGGCGCCGTCGTATTGAAAATACTGCATTGGACGTTCCGGCGTCGCTCGAAGAACAAAGCGTACTCGACGGGCGACGAGCCGGGGTACCTGCGACGCGATGCGGGAGTGAAAGACGGCAACGGCACGATCGCCGGGCTGATGGACGAAGACGACAGTATCTTGGACAAGATCACGGAGGGCACTGAGGTATCGTTGCAGTTGAAGCGAACGGCAACCGAGTCATTCACGGTGGAGGCGATCATAGACGAGATTACGTTCGACGTGGACATCGACGGCGGGAGGCCGAACAGCTACGTCGCATCGTTTTCCACGAACGGCACATTCACATAGCGGAGGGCGAATATGGAGGCATTGGCACGAGTGACCGCCGCACCGGTCACGCTTTCGATCAACGGCCGGGACGTGATCCTGGACGGGTTGGGAGCGAAGGACTTTGGCGCGATCGAACAGGAGATATTGCGGCTGCGGAAAGACCCACTGGCCGTGGTGGCCCCGCACTTGGCGGCAATACCGGAGGCGCTGGCCGAGAAGCTGTTGAACCGAGCGTACAAGGACGCGAAGGCGGAGAACAGGGTAACGCCGGAAGAGGCGAGAGAGTGGATCGACGGCCTGACCGGGCTGTCGTTTTGTTTTTGGTACTGCCTGGAAAAACGGTACCCGGGCGAGTTCTCGAAGGCCGCTATTTTCGAGTGGCTGGAGGGCGTGGACGAGGAGGAGCTGGAGCGGCTGAAGGCATTGCGGGACCAAGCGGCCGCAATTGATACGGCGGGAAATTCGACTGGCCCGGCGCAGCGTCGACGGCGTCGGGCGAAAAGACGACGTCGGCGAAAATGAACTGGGTGTACTTTGCGTGGCAGTTGCTGGCCCACGGCCAGATACCGTTCCAGGACTGGGAGAACTGGACGCTGTACCAGTGCCGGCTGGCGTGTTTGACCGAGAAGCAGGCGAAGGGCGGCGGGCTGTCGGCGGCTGAGGCGAAGGCGGCGACGCGGCTAAAGAAGGAGCGGCGGAAACGGACGTTGCAAGATTTGGAGATGACGGACGATGGCCTCGAAAGTAGCTGAAGCGTACGTGGAGGTGCGGGCCGATACGAGACGGGTTGGCAAGGACCTCGTACGCGCAAAGCCGGTGATGATGCGGGCTATGCAGGGCCTGAGTCGGTCGTTCGGAAGCAGCTTTGGGCAGATAGTGATCGGCGGTATGCTGATCGGGGCGGCACGCGCTTCCGTGAAAGCGGCCGGCATACAGCAAGCGGCCGAAGCCCAGTTGCAGCAGACGCTGAAGAGCACAGGAAACGCTGTCGGCCTGAGCTTGGATCAACTGAAAAAGCACGCCACGTTCCTCCAGAAGAACGGGATATTCGGCGACGAAGAGACGTTGAGGATGATGAGCCAGCTGGCGACGTTTACGAACATTACCGGCCAGGAGTTCTTGGATGCGTCGACGATCATTGAAGACTTGGCAGTGAAGATGGGAGGCGACCTGAAAGGCTCGATGTTGCTGGTAGCCAAGGCGATGGACGAGCCGATTACCGGGTTGACGATGATGCGGCGAGTCGGCGTATCGTTCAGCGAGCAGGAGAAGGCGGTGATCAAGAGGCTGGCCGAAACCGGGCACATGGCGGAAGCACAACGGAAAATACTCAGCTTGCTGGCAAGACAGATGGGAGGCGCGAATGCGGCTGAGGCGCAGACGTTCAATGGGCAAATGGTACAGGCGAAAAACGCCCTGGGCGACGTGATGGAAGTGATCGGCGTCCAGTTGATGCCGGTGATTATCGACTTCGCGAAGATGCTGAAGGTCGGCGCGGAGATGTTTCAAGAAATCGACAAGGCAACGGGCGGAGCCGCATCGAAAATACTCCTGGCGGCAGCGGCGGTAGGCGTGTTGACAATCGCGTTCCGGGCGATGGCCGGCGCGCTGGCCAGCACCGGGTTCGGAGCGATCATCGTGCTGGTCGGTGTGTTGATCGGGCTGGCGATCCAGTTCCAGGACGCATGGCTGCCGGTGGTGAAGAAGTGGTGGAAGCACTTGAAGATCGTTATCGGGATTTTGAACCCGATCATCGGCGCCATCATGCTGATCAACAAGCTGTTCGGCACGCAGGCGGACGTGGCGAAAGCCGAAGAGGTGCAAGCGGGCTTGAAAGCCGCGGAGGAAGGCAAGGCGGCGTCGGCAGCTCCGACGATGGGAGCCAAGCCTATCGAGCCTGCCGGACAACAGGCGGCATCGGGCGAAGCCCACGCCATTAAAGCGACGTTTGTGGGCCTGGAAGAACTGTCGAAGACGATCCAGGAGAAGATGCTGGGCGATGACGACAAGACGATGGCCAAGCAGCAGGCGGGCGACATTGCGGACCTGAAAGAGCTGACGCAGGAACAGTTGGACGTGATGAAGCAGAATATGAACCCGGCGATGACCCAGGGACTAAGCGCAGTGGGAGTAAGCTGATATGCCGACTACAACCGGAGCAAAGAACCCGGGCACTGACGAGATCGAGCAAATCTCGTACGAAGAGATCGGCGGTAGCCCGACGTTCGCGGCGTCGAATAACGGCATTACAGCCCGGCAGATTTACAAGATGCCGTGGACTTCTATCGATCAGTTCATCCGGGAGAGCTTCCCGCCGGCAGTTGAAGCTAACTGCGAGTACATCCACGAAAACAACAGGCCGTTTCCCGGAAAGCCAAAACTGATAACGGACAAGATCACGGTCGAGCCGTGGTTGCCGGACAAACAAACTGGGTCGCAGGAACACACGTACGACGGAGTCAATACGTACTCGCACGCCAGAGTGACTATCGACTACGCGACGCTGCCACGGCAGGGAACCGTACCGTACGGGACACACCGGATAACGATGGGGGCCGAGTTCATCGTATTGCCGAAGTTGAAAACGCAGTTTGTCGAAGACGGCAACACCGTGGCCGACACGCCGACGGACGCCGACAAGACGATGGACGACGACGAGGTGCAGATCACGAAGGTGATCCCGACGATCGAGCATACACTGAACTTCGTGTCGATGCCGAACCCGCCGTTCGACAAAATCCGCGAGCAGCTTGGCACGGTAAACAAGGACGAAGGCGACAGCAACCTGTTTAGCGCCGAGCCGGGTACGTTGCTGTTCCTGGGCATCGAGGGCGAGGAGGGCTTCAACACCGAGGGCGAAACCGCATGGGATATCAGCTACCGGTTCTCTGAAAAGCGAATCCACGGGTACAACCCGGGGGAGGGCGAGACGATATTCGGGTGGAATCACTTCTACAATAAGCAGACGGGCACCTGGGAGGTCGTGATCCGTCCGAAGGACGGCGGCAACGGAACTGTGTACGACGAGTCGCTGTTTACGAAGCTGTTTACCGTGTTCGGTTGCGTGCATGAAGACGAGCAAGGCTATGACCATACCGCGTAGAATACGCCGGATGCCGCAGCAGCAGGACGTGGTGCGAGGACTGCGAGAGCTGACGAAGACGGTGCAGGGTATCGACGGGCTGAGCGGTCAAGGGCTGTTTGCCCAGGGAGTTGTCGCGGCGAAGCCGGTGGATCCGCCGAAGTTCATGGTCGTCGAAATGGACGAGGCGTTGGGGCCGAGCGTCGACGACGACGAGTATAGCGAGCGGAACGCCACGCGGCTGGTGTGGGACAGCGCGACGGATAGTTTCCAGCGTCCGACCGTCGAGGAACAGGTGCGGGTGGTGCGAGACATCACGCACTACACGTACGAAGGCAACACATACGACGGTATCGTGATCCCGCAGCGGGCCCGGCTGATCGTCCATTACCACGAGCAGAGCGGCGGCTACGTGCCGGTGGGAGCCCACAACACGGCGATCTGCGTGACGAACGCGGGAGCCGGAGCGTACCCGGCAGTGGGGGCGATCGTGTTCCCGATCCAGTTCATCGAGATTTCCCAGGAAGGCGACATCTCACCGATCGGCGATATGGCCGCACCGCACGCATGGGCGATCAACGTGAGCCTGGAGGACATCGAGGAGGGCACAGTATTGGTGGCATGGAACGTGGCGGGCCAGTGGTACGTGCAGTTTGGCGGTGGCGGCGGGAGCAGCACGAGTGCGTATGTGCCGTTCCAGGCTACCGCTAGAATCGACCCGACGGACACCGTGCCCGACTCGCCGAACGCCTACGAGCTGGAATACAGCGGCGGCAGCTACGAGACGGGCGATGAAATCATCGTATTCCCGTGGGACAATAACGCGTTCATGCTCCCCGGAGAACGCGGCGAGGCGGTGCTGGAAAGCGGCAACGTACACCGGATCAGCAACGAGGTCGGGCTGGTGCGACGCGGTACACCGGACGCCGATATTGCCGACAGCGGCAGCGGCACGGTTTCGTTGTATGACGACACGAGCCAGAAGATCAGCGGGCATCTGGATTGGGGCAACGGCGCGACGAAGGTGAGCCAGGGAAAGGAAAGCTGGTGGCGATGGGACCGGCAGCAGCAGTTGTGGCTATGGGCCGGAGGCGAATGTGAATGACGGGCGAACGACTAAGCGGGTGCTGCGGGTGCCCGAGCTTTACCGATAACTTTCGGTGGGCCACGAAAGACGACCCGATCACGCCACGGCACGGTTGGGAGGCCGTCAATGGCGATCTCGACAACTGGACGGCGCCGGCGACCGGCACACTGCGGACGGCAGAGGCCGGGCAGTATCTTGGCCGACGCACGGACGTCTACCTGGACGAGCAGTGCAAAGGGATGAAGGTGTTTGCCCGGGTGACGGGAACGCCGGGCGACAACCGGGTCCGGGTGTGGGCCGGAGCCGTTGCAAGCAACGAAGCGGCCGACAAGCTGATCGAGGTCGAGTTGAAGTTCGGCGCCGAAGACGCCGGGCGATTGACGCTGTACGTCGACGGCGTGATGAAACGACAGGCGAAGGTCGATGCCCGGTGGTGGCGAAAAACACCGTTCGGATTTGCGTTGATGACCAACGACGAAGGCGTGTTGGTGTCGCTGATTTACTCTGCGACCGACCAGAACAACCCGGACACCGTAGTGGCATCGACGTACATCGCGTTCACTTTCGGCGTGAACTACGAGATGCGATGGGCCGGCATAGCCTCCGGGCCGACGGTGACAAACAACGTCAGCATCGAGCAGTACAACGTCGAGCGGCTGGAAACGCCGGACGACCAGTGCGAGGCCGATGACTACAAGCTGTGGCCGGCGGAGCCGTGGGAGCAGGCCAGCGTGCTGTCGGTGTTCATCCGGTATCTGGTCGATGACCCACTGGCACCGAGACTGCAATGCAGCGCACTAAACGGGCGTAGCTTTCTACTGTCGGCCAACCCAAGTTGGGACCGACCGGGTGCATCAGACGACTACGATGAGCCCTGCACCGGCCGGGCGGCGTGGACCGCGGTTATCAGTTTGCCGCCACTGGAAGACAACGGAGGGAATCCGCTGACCGGCGATATTGTCTTGGCGGCTGCCTGGGTCGATAATCAACTCGGGTTGCAGTTTGCGCTGTACGACGACGCCGACGACGTGGTGATGGGCGGACGGGTGGCGGTGAACGCGAGCACGCAAAACGGGGCGGACCCGGACGAGCCGGGCGAGGACCCGGGCGAGCCGCGATACGCTACGCATCGAGACCCGGCGATCTGGCACGATACGATCGGAGTGGCGTCACCGCCGGAGGACATCGGTTGCGGGGGAACCGGACATTTTCACCCGAACGGAGAGATCGAGGTGAGACCGCTGTGAACTGCGACTATCAGGTGCCGACGACCGACAAGCGATGGAAGTTCTGCCGGCACCCGTACGTTCATGCGAGCGGCAGCATTGTGCCGGTGGCAATGTGCGAGAGCTGCCGGTACGGCGGCGAGTTGCGAGCCGGATACATACCCAGGCCGATGCCCGACCGAGTGCCGGTGCAGTTGAGCGTGGCGACGACGACGCAACAGGTGAAGCGGTACTCGCAGGCCGTTGTCAGGTGGGTGGCGGCCGGGTGCCCGACGCGAAGCGATCAGGAGACGCTGGCAATTTACCAGTTGTGCCGGAACGGGCGTTGCGGGAAATACGTCGACACCGGCAAGATCGAGAAGTGCGGCAGTTGCGGGTGCAGAATCTCGCAGGACGGGACCGCGCTGCTGAACAAAATCCGGATGGCGACTGAGTGGTGCCCGGAGGGACTGTGGGACGCGACGGCGACCGCAGACGAAGACCGGCTGAAGCGAATCAGGCGGAGCGAGGTTGACGAAGCAATGCAACGGCCGTAAACTGAAACGCGATGGTTACATGCCTCTCATGGAAAGGGCGAAACGATGGGAGAGCTTTCTGATACGCTGGTTGTGATACCGGCGAGGTTGGCGTCTACGCGGCTGCCGCGCAAGGTACTGATGGACGTCGGCGGCAAACCGCTGATGCAGTACGCATGGGAGAATGCGTGCGACGCTGTTGGCGACAAGAACGTGGTGATAGCGTCGAGCGACGACGAGGTGCTGGACCGAGCCCGGATATTTGGAGCCATTGGCCAGCGGACGGAACCGGCGAGAAACGGCACGCTGCGGGCTTACGACGCTGCCAGCAGGCTGGGCCGATCGTACGACGTGATCGTGAACCTACAGGCCGACGAGCCGGAAGTGCCGGCACAGGCGATCCGCGACGTGGCAGCGTTGGCGAGGTCGTTGGCCGATAACGGAGGGGTCGCCACGTTGGTGTTCGACGGCGACCCGGCCGACGCCAACCCGCAGCAAACGAAAGTGGTTCTTGGCAGAGACAATCGCTGCCTGTTCTTTTCCCGCCGACCGCTGCCGTGCTGCAAGATGCACGCCGGAGTCTACGGTTACGGCTGGCGAACACTGTGCAACGTCGCGGACGCAGATGCGGACAGCGGCCAGTCGGACATCGGGCGGGCCGAAAGTCTGGAACAGCTCGACTGGCTTTGGGATGGCATCCCGATCTACGCAACGCGATGGAGCCGACCGTTGCTGAGCGTGAACACGATCGACGATCTGCTGACGTTCGAGGCCACGTTGAGCTAGGAGCCGACATGACAAGCGTTGACTGCGTGTACTTCGGGCAACCGCACGGACCGGTGCGAGCGGCGGACGGAAGCCACTGGGAGTTGGAGTTTGAGTGCCGGCA
>Ga0180434_10003134_pt1 | contig 21245 bp, 12 predicted proteins | sample SS_ome_7_FD_132453 | JGI IMG/M metagenome (GOLD analysis project Ga0180434, IMG submission 132453) | Hypersaline lake sediment archaeal communities from the Salton Sea, California, USA - SS_1_D_2 metaG | ecosystem: Environmental > Aquatic > Non-marine Saline and Alkaline > Hypersaline >...
GTTTTCAGAGATCCTTCAAGCTCTTTTTCGCCTCTTCCTCTTCCTCACCCGGCTATTACGTTTGCGCCCTGCCCGAATGGCAGTCTCCAGCGCCTCTCGGGTCTCCGCTTCCGGTTTGCCGGCGATCCCCTGGTGATAGAAGTGCCACTGTAGAACTCTGTCAAAGTACGCCTTCTTTTGAAAAGAGGCTGGGATCGGGTTCTTGTCCTCGACGAACTCCAGCAGCCGCATCCAACCAATTAGATAGATCTTGAACCGTTCCTGTTCCCTTCGAGGCACGGCAAAAGGGGTCTCCACCTGCCGGAAGAGGTCTTTGATTCCGCCCGGGTCCTTCCTGGCCTCTGCCATTGAAGAGTACGTTTTTGTTACTCGGTCCAGGATCAACGGGATGACGAGGGACATGACCCGGCGCTCCCGGATGAGGTCCTGGTCTTCCGTGGAGGCGTCCAGGGTGGCGAGCGCTTTCCAGACCCAGGCGGGCTGAAACAGGGCTTGAGGTTCGTGGTCCGGCTGCTTGAGGTAGGCATCCAGCTCCGGGAAAATGGCTGCCAGGAGTCCCAGCTCCCATTGGAGACGCAGGACAGAACAGAAGGCGGCACCGTCGAGCTCTTTCTGGAATTCATCCTGCAGACGGAACAGGTTGCTCTCCTGCAGGAGAGAAGCGTTTCGAAGGACTGCGGCGCGCGTCTCCGGCTCCATTCTGAATCCGGTTCGCACGGCATACCGGATGATTCGCAGCATCCTCATGGGATCTTCCAGGAATCGCTCGTCCGGGGGGCCTATGGTACGGATGATCCCTTCCTTCAGGTCGTCCATGCCTCCTACATAGTCGAGAATCGAGAAGTTGGCGATATCGTAAAACAGGCCGTTGATTGTCAAATCACGCCTTACGGCGTCCTCATAGGGGCGTCCAAAGGTGTTGTCTCCGCGCTTCGCCGCATTCCCCTCCTTCTGCTCTTCAGGGGTCGGCTCCGGGGGTCTCTTACGGAAGGTAGACACCTCGATGATCTTGCTTCCGCGAAAGTAGATGTGGGCGAGTCGGAAACGCCTTCCGATGATACGGCAGTTGTTGAACAGTTTTCTGACTTGACCGGGTCTCGCGTCCGTACTGACGTCGAAATCTTTCGGTTCCTTGCCCAGGAGCAGGTCGCGTACGCCTCCCCCGACCAGATAGGCCTTGTAACCGTGGCGATGGAGACGACGCATGACCTTGAGCGCGTCCGGGTCGATGTTCTTCCTCGAAAGACAATGCTCGGGTCTGGGGATGACCAGCGGGGTCTGGGGGTCCTTTTCTTTCATCATGAGCACGGGACTCTCTGGCGAAATACGACGCGTCGAAAGAAATCGACTTGCTCCTGCATCCGGGTCCTCACCATGGAAGGCTTGGGGATAAGTTCGGAGATCTTCCATCGTATCAGGGACATTTCGTAATCCACGATTCCGCCGAAACGGTTGTTGACATACCAGGCGTAGAGGAGCCCGAAAAGCAGTCCTGGAGGCGTGAACGCCTCATTTCCGTTGATCACCATTCGAAACCGGCCGGGGTCTCCGGGGGAAGAGCTGAGTTGAGCCAGTCGAAGATATTCCCTCAGCTCCCGGTCCTTCAGAAAGGCCTTTCGCTTCCGCACGGGCCGAAGCTCGATCTCAAAGATCTTGCCGAGGCGTTCCCGCCCCTCACGGACCGGGCGTGTTGACTTACTACGGATGTAGTCGCCCAGGAGGGACTCCCCCAGGGCGATCAGCAGGTCCTCTGTCAGGCGATGGGCCGGTCCCCGGAGAAGATGCTCGTGGATCTTCAGGGTTCCATCTTCCGGATCGTAGTACCCCAGGATGTTGTCCCATTCCGTGCTTCTCGCCCAGGACCGCGCCCGAACCATCCGGATGCCCCTCACGTAGTCCAGGTGTTCGAGCAGGATTTCCCGATTGTTCCATAGGATATCCAGCAAGGCCGTACGGAGTCGAGCATCAGAGATGTCCATCTGCCCGACCCTCTGGCGGGCCTTGTCCCAATGATCGCACAGAAACCCCTTCCTTGGAAAGCGGATCACCCCATCGAATCGAGATGAGGGGAGGGAAAAGGGGGTGGGGGTCTTCTTCTGATGCTTCTGGAGATAGTACAGGGTCTTGATGACCTGCGCGAACTTTTCCGGGTCGTGTTGTATGACCCGTTCGTTCCGGAGCCTCTGCTCGGAAAAGACCGGTGCCTCGATGGCCTGGAAGCCCATGGTACGGACCCGGTCCTTGTCCAGATAGATGGGCACCTTTCCCTCCAGAGCGTAGTTGCGCAGGATGTCTCCGGGGATCGATTGCAGATCGGTAACCACCAGAGATTCGAAGAGCCCCTTGGCCCCACCCGGCACGTTGTGGTGGTAGGCCTCGATCAGATCCGAAACATAGTACTCCCTCCCGCGCCGGCTCGGGGAGATGTCGGTCTCGCCCCTCTGTGCCCAGAAATTCGCGCCGAGGACCTTGAGGGCCCTTCGATTCCCCCTGACCGCGTGACTGACCGAGGGAATCTGCAGGATGGGGATGATGCTCGTGTACAGGCTCCCCGGCGCAAACACGATCAAGTCCGCATCCGCGATCTTTTTCAGGAGTCTCTTGTCCACACGCGGCTTGCGAACGAAGTGCACCCAGACGCTTTGTACGGGAAACGAGCTGTGTCCCCTGGCAGACTTGTCTTCTCCGGCGCTCACCACCCCATGCCGATAAAGAACCTGGAGTTCTCCCTGGGTGCAGCAGGCCGGGTAGATGGTTTCTTTGCCGGCCCCGATACCTTCTGCAAATGCATGGATGCCCTTTACGATTTCCCTGCCGGAAAGGGGGCCATGTGTACCTGTCCTTTTCGAGGGCCGTGGGAGAGGATGGTTCCGCTGGCCGTAGATGGAGCCTACGAGCAAGAGGTTGCCGAGACACTGTTCCGCCAGGGGGATCCCCTTGCAGGTCGGATTCGACACAAATGCCTTTCCTGCATCGTCAAGGAAGGAGAGAAGGGCCTGGGGAGTGGAGCGTCGCGCCCCCGGGCTCAAGAGCTTCGAGGGGTGTCTCGCGATCGATGGGTCCGGGGACCGCCCAAATCGATGGTTCATGATCCGTTGAAGGGAAGCCGTTACGGTTTCGAGATCTTCCGGGTACAGGTATGGGTAGCGGTCCAGCAAGCCGTGGGGCGTAACCGAAGAGAGGATGGCTCGGCGAAGGTCCCCCAGCGCGATGCAAGGCAGGCTGCGCAGCAGGCTGCCCGATGATCCGCCGTCGTCGGTCGTGCAGACCGCAACTGTCAAGTCGGGAAAGTATCTCTTCAGACCCCCGAAAGGGGACATGGGCCATCCTGGAAGCGCCGTGTCGCCTCCCAGGATGCCGGACAGCCCCGTTCCGCCGCCGAAGACGACGGTCCGAGTGTCCTGGGTCGAGAAACGGCGGACCGTCTCGAGCAAACGGTCGAATACGGCGCCCAGTTCGCCCCAGGCGCCCGCGCCCTCCAACACGAGGTAGGCGATCTTCTCTTCGAGGGAATCTCTCGGGACTAGGTCCAGGTAACGGAGCTCTTTCTTGCCGAGCAGATTCAACAACGCACCGCCGGAAAGGTCGGGGAGAGGATGGGGCAAGCCGTTCTTTGTCCGCTCTTCGGGGGGTTCTTTGTCTGGCATATTCGTCCGTCCTTACCCAAGGCGAAAGGTCAAAGGGAAAAGGCGAAAGGGAAGAATCAATTCTCGAAAAGAGGTCTTCAAAACTTTAACCACCCCTTTCCCCTTTGCCCTTTCCCCTTTTACCTCTGACCACGCAACCAATGCTCGTACGTGAGCCCCTTCTCCAAACCATGCTAGGGTCGTTTCAGTCTTTCTCGTTGCCTGCAACCACGACGCAGGACACCTGAGGAGGCCCCCCGAGGGTGTGGGCCAGGCCCTTGCGTGCGTGCCGAATCTGGCGCTCTCCGGCCTTGCCCTGCAGCTGCTTGTAGACCTCGTAGAGCATGCGAAGGCCGGACGCGCCCACGGGGTGTCCGAAACACTTCAGGCCGCCGTCCGTGTTGACCGGAAGGGGCCCCTCCGGGTGGAATGTGCCGTCGAGAACATCTTGCCACCCCGTGCCGGCGGGGCTGAAGCCCAGATCCTCGTAGTTGACGAGTTCGGTTATGGTGAAGCAGTCGTGTACCTCCGCAAGATCGATTTCTTCGCGGGGGTCGATGATGCCGGCTTGGTCGTAAGCCTGCCGGGCTGCATGCCGTGTCGCATCGAAGCCGAGATAATCGAATCCAGCTCGGAAGTAGGGCATGACCGGATCCACCGACAGGCCGACCCCCTTCAGATACACCGGATCGTTCCGATACTGGGTTGCCTGATCGCCACGGACCAGGATGGCGGCAGAGGCGCCGTCCGAGGTGCCGCAACAGTCGAACAGGCCGAGCGGCCAGGCGATGGTCGGGGCGTTCAGCACCTGCTCGAGGGAAATGAGGTTCCTCAAGTGTGCCTTCTCCGTGCGAGATCCGTTTGCGTGGTTCTTGACAGCGATGTGCGCGAGGATCTCCCTGCCTTTCTCCACGGTCATGCCGTTGGCGAGGAAATAGCGGCTCGCAATGAACCCGAATGCGGTCGGTGCGGTCCAGAGCTGCATCCATGTTGGGTGGGGCCCCCGGCCCACACCCATGCCCGGGAAGCCGGTGTCTTTGAGCTTCTCATAGCCGATCGCCATCACCCGGTCGTAGAGTCCCGAAGCGACGCCCAGGGCCGCATTGCGTAGTGCCTCGTGACCGGAAGCACAGTGGTTTTCCACGCGGGTGATCGGAACGTTGCGAAGCTTCAGTGCGTCGGCCACGACCGTTCCGGAAAGCCCTGAGCGCAGCGTTCCGGCCCATACCGCCTGAATGTCCCCAGGCTCCATGCCGGCGTCTTCGAGACACTCGTATGCGGCGTCGATGATCAGGTCGCCCACGCCTTGATCCCACAGCTCGCCGAAGGAGGTACACCCCATCCCCACAATTGCCGTCTTGTCTCTCAGTGTACCCATTCCGAATTTCTCCAGGAGGTGCAGTCCGTGGCGTCTAGCGCACGGGCCGGCACTTCCAGAAGTAGTTGTAGAATCCCTCTGCCTTGCGTATGCGTCGAAAGGTCATCTCCACTTCCATTTCGAGCCCCACATCGGCCGGATCCGCGTCGGTCATCGACGTGTAGAGTCTACACCCCGGTTCCAGGTCGACAACACTCTGTATCAGGGGCGGATCGGCCTGGCCGGCAAGATAGTCCAGGGTGTAGGTGAAGAGCTTCCCCCGGGACTCGGAAAGAGCGATCTCCTCGTACGCGTCCTTGGCCATGCAACCGTTGCAGATTCTCTGGATGGGAAAGGCCGTCTCCCCGCAAGCCTTGCAGCGGGATCCGATCAGCCGCAGGACCGAATCCCTCTCTCTCCAGAGGACCGTGGCCGAGGAACCCACGAGCAGGGCCGGAGGCGGGTGGACCTCTACGAGTCGGCGGTACCAGAGATATCGGTCGTAGTTGGGGAGTCTCCTCTTGCTTTCAAGGTGTCCTGTCACACCTCTCCGGCCGAGCAATCGGCGCACGTGTTCCGTTGTCTTCACGACGAGTGCGTCCGCTCCGTCTCCATGCCCGGCCACGAGGATGGTCTCGTCGGGGCGCGCCTCTTCCAGGGCTCGGGCGAGCATCAACGGAACATGGGCTGCCCCAGTGACCCCGACCGTGTCCAGCAGGGGATCGGCGATTTGTGTGTTGTCTCCGAAACCGAGCCTGCTCGCGAGTTGGCGGTGACTTCTTGCATCCGGGCCGTAGAGGACAGCTCGATCCAGCTCGTTTGCCGAGACGCCCGACGCTGCCAAGGCCTTATCGACAGCGGCCCTCGTGGTGTCGAGGAATCCATGTCCCTTGACCCAGCGGTCCTCCCAGGAACGAACAAAGTCGTCCTCCTGTGTGCGCCAGATGTCCATCATTTCGTTCGACACGGAGACGAAAGAATCCCATTCGGCGCCGCACCCTCCATTGCCGATCAGGAAGGCGCCCGCACCGTCTCCGAGCCAGGGTTCTTGGGGCCCCCCCGGATGGGCGGTCCGCGTGTCCGCAAAGGTTACGAGGATGCTTCCCGCCCGCCCGGTCTCGGTGTATGCCTTGGCCAGTTCCAGGGCCGTGGTCCCGGAGCGCAGGGACTGCGCAAAGTCTGCGGTCAGGATGTCGGAGCGCAGGCCGAGGACCGAGGCGACCAGTGTGGCGCCCTGTTTTTCACGGTAAGGGGAGGTGGTGGAAGCGAAGAAGAGTCCGTCGATCTCGGATCGATCCCAGCCGTGGAGACAGTCCCGGGCCGCCTCCACCGCAAGGGTGAGACTGTCTTCATCGTAATTTGCCACGGCCTTCTCGCCCCGGGATCTGCTTCCTGCCCAGGCATCGCCTATTTCGCTCCTGGGCAGCCGGAAATGGGGAATGTAAGCGCCGTATCGGAGGATACCCGCCATGGAGACTCTCCCTCGGGTGGTTCGGAACGGCCCATCTATAGCACAAACGAAAAAGGGGTGACAATGGCGGGAAGAACATGCAGGCGAAAGGGAAAAGGGCCAAGGGTCAAGGGCTGGATGAAATTGTGAAGAAGGTTTCCCTACATTTCAATACTTGATCCGTCCCATTCCCCTTTCGCCTTTACCCTCTTACCGGGGATGACGAGTAGAGCGCTACACAGGGTCTTCAGGGAGGGTCTTCCTCGGGAATCCGGATGTTCTCGACACTCCAGGAGTCAACATCAAAGATCGCGCATTCCCTTTCGAGAACAGAGCCGGTGACGATGATGTAACGCTCTTCCCGGTCCAGGGCGATCCGCTGTGCGTCCGGGAAGTTCTCTCGGGAGACCTTGTCGCCGGATAGCCGGAACAGGACAGAGCGGTGGGAGTGACCGCAAAACAGGATGCGGTGGGGGGTGAGGCGGAAGATGTCTTCGGCCCGCCGGGTGGTGCCCACGTCGATGGGCTCGTAGAAAGACCGGAGATGATCAAAGGGAAGGGAGTGGGCGAAACAGAGCCCGTCCCAGATGATTCGCATCGGCAGGTCCGCAAGAAAGGCAGCGAGGTGATCGAAGGGGCCCTTCTTTTCAGGGGGTTGGCAGCGAAGCAGGTTCTCCAGCATGAAATCGTTGTTCCCCTTCACCACGAGCATTCGATGTTTGCGAAGAAGGCGGACCGAGTCCTCCAGCAGGTCCAGCCTGAGTGAGTCGCAAATGTCCCCGAGGTGTACGAGGGTCTCCGCCCCCCTTTCCTCGAGAATGCGTACGGCCGTGGCGAGGGCCTCCAGCTGGTCGTGGCTGTCCGCCACAAGGCCGATTCGCTTCGGAAGCGGGCTTGTGTATTGCACGGTTGTTCGTCCTCGTCGTCGTCCTCGTCCTCGAATTCGGGCACGGGTACAAGTCACGGTTGGGTAATGGGCAGGGCCACGGGCCACGAAGCCGGCAGGAACACGGGCTGCGGTCCCCACTATTATACGGGACCGGCTCGCATTCTCAAAGCAGGCCGCCCGCCTTGATTTCTCGATGCAGCCTTGTATGCTTGAAAGTTGAACCCGCCCTGGAGGAGGAACCATGGCAGATTATGAATGCATTCGACTCGAGAAGAAAGATTATGTGGGCCATCTGATCCTGTGCCGCCCCGACAAGAGGAACCGGATGAATCTCAAGTTCTTCCAGGAAATCGTACAGGTCTTCGAGGAGATCGATGATGACGACGACGTTCGTGTTGTCTTGATCTCCGCGGAGGGGAAGAGCTTCACCGCGGGCCTGGATCTGGTCGAGGCAGCCGGCCTGTTCTCGAACCCGACGGCGAAGAGCCGTCATGATTTCAAGAAGATGATCATGCGCCTTCAGGAGCCGATGAACGTGATCGACCGCTGCCGGAAACCGGTCATCATGGCGATCCACAGCCACTGCATTGGCGGCGGAGTGGATATGGCGTGCGTCTCGGACATTCGCCTGGCCTCGCACGACGCGGTGTTCAGTATCCGGGAGACGCGAATGGCGATGGTGGCTGACCTGGGCACCTTGCAGCGGATCGCGGCGATCATCGGGCACGGCTGGACGCGGGAACTCGCGCTCACGGGAAGGGACTTCGATGCCGCCCGGGCGCTCCAGATCGGTTTCCTGACCCACGTCTATCCGGACCGGGATGCCCTTCTCGAAGAGGGGTTCAAGATGGCGAGCGAGATCGCGCAACTGTCGCCCGTCACCGTTCAGGGAGTGAAAGAGACGCTGAATTTTTCGAGGAACTTCGGGACCGCCGCCGGTCTGGAGTTCGTGGCGCAGAAAAACTCCTCAATTCTCCCGTCCGATGACCTGATGGAGGCATTTCAGGCGTTCGCGGAGAAACGCAAACCAGAGTTCACGGGGAAGTGAGATGGAAAAAGAAGCACTCGAGTTTCTCGAGAACCTCATCGATGCGCCGAGCCCGTCCGGTTTCGAGACGCAGATACAGGAAGTTGTTCGAAAGCGTATGGGGGCCTTCACCGATGATGTCGAAACCGACGTTCACGGAAACGTGATCGGGCGGCTCAACCGTGGTGCGCCGTTCCGGGTGATGCTGGCCGGCCACTGTGACGAGATCGGCTTCCTGGTTCAGCACGTGTCGGACGAAGGGTTTCTTTACGTCCAACCCGTGGGAGGCGTCGATCTCGCCTTGATGCCGGGTCGACGGGTATACGTGCACGCGAAGAAGGAGAGGATCCTCGGTGTGGTCGGCAAGAAGCCGATTCATCTGATGACGCCGGAAGAGAGAAAGAAGGTGCCCAAGGCACACGAGCTGTGGGTGGACATAGGGGCGAAAGACAAGAAGGCCGCTAAGAAGCGGGTCGAAACGGGAGACATGGTGACCGTGGCCGAGGGTCTCGCCATGCTCGGGAAGGACATCGCTGTGAGTCGGGCCTTTGACGACAAGATCGGCGCCTTCATCGTTACAGAGACTCTCGGCCGGCTGAGCAGGAGGCAGGGGTTCAAGGACGTGGAGGTCGCCGTTGTTTCCACGGTTCAGGAAGAGATCGGCCTTCGCGGCGCGCGAACCAGCGCCTTCGGGATTGAGCCGCACGTAGGGGTTGCCGTCGATGTCGGGTTTGCCTCGGACCAGCCGGGCGCGGAAAAGAAGATCGTGGGCGATATCAAGCTGGGCGGCGGGCCGATCCTTCACAAGGGCCCGAATATCAACCCCGTGGTCGGGCGGTTGCTGACGCAAGTGGCTGAGAGGAAGAAGATCCCCTATCAGATGAAGGCAGAGGCGCGCGCGACCGGGACCGACGCAAACGTAATTCAGATTACCCGCGCAGGTGTCGCCGCAGGACTGGTGGGCGTGCCGAACCGGTACATGCACACCCCGGTGGAAATGATCTCTCTCAAAGACGTGAAGAACATCATCCGGCTCCTGGTGGAGTTCGTGGGCGTTTTGAAGCCGGGAATGGATTTTACCCCCCGCGCATAGAAAAAATATTTTAGGTATGAGTAGTTAGATATCAGCTTCCCGCGGTTCCCCCGCCACTGCTCGGAACTGTCCATGCCCTCCTTCCGGCTTCTTGCAGCCGGGCAGACCGCTCGCATCACAAAATGTTGCGCTAGCCTTCCTCAGGAACCACCACATCTTGTACTCTTTGGATTGACAGGTCTCGCATTCCGTTATACGTTGAAGACCCTGAACCCTCAAGAACGAGAATGTGAAGGCCTATGCAGAAGATCATTGCCGTTGCCAACCAGAAGGGCGGGGTCGGGAAGACCACCACCTCCATCAACTTCTCGGCCGGCCTGGCCCGGGAAGGACATCGCGTCCTGCTGATCGACCTGGATCCCCAGGCCCATTCCACAATAGGCTTGGGAATCGAGCCGGGATCGTATGACCAGGCGATTCATGACGTGCTCGTAGACAAGCGGGACATTCGGGGCGTGACACTCGAAACCAAGATAGAGAACCTCTCCCTGGTGCCGTCCCATATCCGCCTCGACAAGGCGGAGCAGCAGCTGACCCCGGAGATGTTCAAAGAAACACGGCTCCACAAGGCTCTGCGCAACCTGGACCATGACTTCATCGTGATCGACTGCCGGCCGACCCTCGGGACCCTGACCGTCAATGCCCTCTACGCGTGCAATTTCATCCTGGTTCCCTGTGAGATGGCACGGTACTCGCTTGAGGGTTTCGCGGACCTCATGGAGACCATCGAGAACGTGAAGAACAGCGACGAGGTGGAGAAAGAGGGGTTTGTGCGGATTCTCCTCACCAAGCTTGACTCGAGAAAGAGCGTGTCCAACGACTGGGTCATGGCTCAACTCGAGCCGCACAAAGCGTTGCTCTTTGCCACCCGAATCCGGCAGAACGAGGCACTGAACCAGGCCCACATGGCCACAGAGCCGATTTTCTCCTTCAAATCGAACAGCCCAGGGGCCGAAGACTACGAAAAATTGACCAGGGAATTCTTGGATCTATGCCATCACTGAGAGACAAGCTAGCCGACAAGAAGACAAAGCTGTCCCAGGTAAGGGAAAAAATTCCGGATCACCCTGCAGCCTTGGATGACTACCGGGACGGCGGGTTCTACAACGTTGACGTTGAGGCCATTCTGCCGAACCCTCACCAGCCCAGGCAGTTTTTCGACCCTAAGGCGCTGGACGACCTCTGTGACTCCATCCGGCAGAAAGGGGTGCTCCAGCCCATCCTCATACGCAGGGATGAGGATGGGAAGATCTTCCTCGTGGCCGGAGAGAGGCGCCTGCGGGCGGCAAAGAAGGCCGGCCTGGAGAACATCCCCACGATCCTGACAAAAGGCAACCCGGTTGAGATTTCCATCATTGAGAATCTGCAGAGGGAGAATCTGAAGCCCATCGAAGAAGCCGAGGCCCTCGCCCGGATGATGAAAGAGTACAAATACACCCAGCAGAAGTTGGCCAAGGCTATCGGCAAGTCTCAACCTACCATCTCGGAGACACTGAGCCTGAACCGGTTGCCGGAAGAGATCAAAGAAGAATATCGGCGCGCCGATACTCCCAGGCGGCTTCTGGTGGAAATTGCCAGGCAGAAGACTCCGAAAGCCATGCGCAAGCTTTTTCGGAAGGCCAGAGAAGGCGAATTGAAGAGTGATGAAGTCAGGGGGCTGGCCCGTGACCGGGGGGAGCGAAAACCGAAGACTCCGGCGGCTCTGGCCACTGTCAAGGCACAGGGGCTCGCCAGGTCTCTTGGAAAACTGGACCTGGGGACAGCAGAAGAAAGCGAAAAAGTGGGCCTCTTCAAGGAACTCGGAGAACTCGGAAGGACGATTGAGGAAATTCTGGGCTGACAGGGCCTTTTCGCTTCAACCTTTCCCCTTTAACCTCTCTTTGACGACCTTGCCCATGGGATTGCGCGGAAGGTCCTTCATGAAGCGAATCGTGCGGGGGCATTTGTACGAGGTGAGGGAGACTTTGCAGAAGCGGATGAGGTCTTCTTCGGTCGGCGTTACGGGTCCTTCCGGCACGACCGCTGCGCAGACCTTCTCGCCCAGGTCCCTGTCCTCTACCCCGAAGACGGCCGCTTCGCTCACGGCCGGATGTCTCTCCAGTACGTTCTCCACCTCTTTCGGGTATACGTTGAACCCACCTGTAATGACGATCTCCTTGCGCCTGGCCACAAGGGTGAAGTAGCCGTCCTTGTCCTGCCGTGCCATATCTCCGCTTCGGAGCCAGCCATCTTCCGTAAAGGCCTCTGCCGTTGCCTCGGGCCTTCTCCAGTACCCCTTGCACACGCTCCCGCTTCGGATGAGCAATTCCCCCGCATCGCCGGGGGAGACATTCTCACCCGTCTCCGGATCCACGAGCCGGACATAGACCCCGGGAAGAGGGACGCCGACCGATCCGGGCCTGCGGTCTCCTTCCAGGGGGTTGGAGAGGATCATTCCCGCCTCGGTCATTCCGTACCGTTCGAGGACGGTATGCCCGAATCGTTCCCGAAAGGCTTGAAAGACCTCCGGCGCCAGGGGAGCCGAACCGGAAACGAAGAGGCGGATTTGTCCGAGGGACGGCGTAGCAGAGGGCTCCAGGGAGACGAGACGCCGGTACATGGTCGGTACGCCCATGAACAGTGTGGCCTCTTCGCGAAAAAGCCGATCGAGGACCTCCTGCGGGTCGAATCCGGGCAGAAGCAAGGTACGAGCACCGGCATACAGGGCGCCCAGCAGGGCCACGAGCAGTCCGTGCACGTGGAACAGCGGGAGGGCGTGCAGCAGGGTGTCGTGTGAGCTCCAGCCCCATGCCTGGTGCAGGGAGGTGCCCATGGACGCGAGATTGCCCTGGGTGATCATCGCTCCCTTCGGCTTCCCCGTAGTGCCGGACGTGTAGCAGAGCAGGGCAATATCGTCAGCGCTTTGTTGCGTCTCCATCCTGCAGGGCGGAGAATCTCGCAGGATGGCCCGGAGAGATTCACCCTCTTCCAGCGTTTGGTGGCGTCCTTCTGCCGAGCGAAGGATCACCCTCCATCCCCGCCGGGTATCCCTGGACGACGTATTGCCCGTCCGGCACAAGAACAGCCGGGCCTCTGCGTCCTGCAGGAAATACGAGGTCTCATCTTTGGTATAGCGGGGGTTCAGGGGGACCAGGATGGTGCCGTAGAAGAGGCTTGCGAGAAAGCAAAGGACCGAGCCGAGACACGGTACCATGTGAATCGCGATGCGGTCGCCGGGCTGCAGGCCCTGTCTCCGGTACCATTCCACTGTACGAAGGACGCCATCGAGGAGTTCGCCGTAACTGGATCGTACGTCCTGCAACGCAAGTGCCTCGCGGTCCCGTTCGCAGGTGAAGACCTTGGAGAGGTGTTCCGGAAGAGAGAGCATTTGTCTGTCCCGCGGTTTCATGGAATGCAACCTCGTCTATTTGGACCCATCCGGCGTCGGCCCGAATCTACGCTAGTGGGCCGGGCACCTTTACGGCAAAGGAGTTGTCGGCCTGCACCGTCTAGACGCTGCCCAGGGTTTGGTGAAATCGCTCGACGGGCCAGCCGCTTCTGCGGGCGACGCGAACCAGGGCCCCGTCCGGGTTTACAGGCCTGGGATACCCCACCGCGTCGAGTGCGGGAAGGTCCCGAATGCTGTCCGTGTAGAAATAACTCTTCTCGAGGGCAGCCCCATGGGTCTTGCAGAATTCGATTGCCCAGTAGAGTTTCCCCTTGCCGTGACAGATGGGCTTGATAAGCCTGCCGGTGAAGCGCCCGTTCCTGACCTCCAGTCGCGTGCAGAGAAGGTGGGGAATGCCCAGGAAGAGCCCCGCAGGTTCCGCGATGTAGGACGTGGCCGCTGTGAGCAGGGCCACGGTGTGGCCACGGGTCTGGTGTTCCCTGACCCGCTGAATGGCCTCCGTGTAGAGGTAGTCCTTGACGGTATCATGGAAGAAGTCCCGGCAGAAGGCGATCATTTCCTGTTCGGATTCGCCCTCGTACCAGGATGCGGCCTTTTCCATCAACCACTCGGGGCGAAGGAGGTTCAGGCCGTAGAGCACCGTGGTGGCAAGGATCTTCGCCAGGGTCCAATGGCTTACGCGCCCCTGTTTTTTTAGGGTCCGAATGTAAAGTTCTCCCGAGCTTTTACCGATCAGGGTACGATCCAAGTCAAAAAAGGCTACGACGGCCGGATGGAAATCTTGCAACATGGAACAGCGCCTCCTTCGACTTACGGTTCTTCGGTCCCCATGGGTGACGGGCGATCGTGCCGTGAGCCCTCTCGTCATGGCCTGGAAGCGGTCGGCCCCGGCTCGGTTACAGAAGTGTACCAGTTTATGGGGAGTTTTGGCAGCCAGGGTGGAGCGTCTCCGGTCGCAATCCAGCATCAAACTCGCAGAAGTCTCAAAAAAGACGGCTCCATGTCCGGATTGAAACCTTTTTGTTCCCGGCTCGGGAGGGCAGCCTTCTGCGGGGCTCGACATGTCCCGAGATACGGCTTCCGGGAGCGCAAATGGGCCGGAAAAAAAATCAGACTTTTTTGTGGATTTCGCTTGACATAGCGCTGAAGCTTGATATATTTAACCGAAATCTCAACCTTTTCCGTGTAACTTGCTGTGGGTGCAAAGGTAAATCGTGGTTGCAGATGGGCCGAACATGGGGTCGACATTTTGTTGGCCGGAAAATGAACGTGGCAAGAAAGACAAGAATTTGTACGTATTCATCCGGTGTCTGGGGTCAGGACCGATTGAAAGCGTACCGACTCGCTTTTTGTCCTCGTTTATTCTTTTAGAACGAAGTTTATAGGGATACACCTTTAGTGTTGGAGCGCAGAAGGGGGTGGTAGGCGAACGGAGACACGAGAGAGACGGAAATTGGGCTTGACATTGCTATAAGCTTGTTGTAGATACGCGACAGCGCGATGGTTGAATGTCAATATATAGATAGAAGCATGAAGCGGAATGAAAGAGAAACGAAAACGTAACAAGGAGGAGGCCTCACGATGATGCGATCGCCCAAGTACAGGAAGGGGAAGAAACCAGCATATTCAGCCCCGGTCGCGGTAATGTTCATGCTTGCCGCAGTTTTGGGAATGCAGTTCGGCTGCACGGACAGCGCGACTGGCCCGACAGAGGCAGAACAGACGGGCATCGACAAGGCGGTGTACGGAGCCATAGCCGGAGATGTTCATGATCTCTATTACAACCATGAATTGAGAAACGTCTTGGTGACACTGCAGGGCGTGAAGCAGAAGTACACGACCAGAACGGACAGCAAGGGCCATTTCCGGATCAACAACGTGTACCTCGGGACCGTGACGGGCCTCAGCGGCGGCGCGGGCGATGTGGGCGGCTGGGGTGAGGGTTCGGAACCCCAGAGAGTCGAATTCGACTTCCCGCTCTATTTCGAGGTCAACGGCTATGCGCCCTGGAAAGAGCAAGTTGCACTCGACTACGAGTACATCGTGGACAACGGGACCATCGTTGTTCCGTCGAGCACCTTCTTCGAGGTGGGCCGCACGGGCTTGATGCCGTACGTCCAGAGCTTCAGCGGGACGGTGTATGCCGGGGACAATCGCACGCCTGCCAGAGGTGCAGTGGTCATGCTCGACCATGTAGACTATCCTTCGAGCACGTCGGATTGGCCGGACTGCAACGGGAATTGCCCGGACTGTGACGCCAACGATTGCGACAGCGACGATGACTACGTCCGGCTGGTCAATTCGTCTGCGAAAACGGACGATAACGGTGTCTTCATGTTTGACCTCGACGACCAGGTGGTGGCCTACGACGACTACCATTTGATCGTGACTCCCTATGACGTGCTGACAGAGAACTCCCCGGAGGGCTGCGTGCTCTCTTGCGAAGGGTCGGAAGATCCGGACTGTGTGGAGTGCGAGTGCTTCGCTTGCGAAGGGGACGGGATCTATGAATACGACAGCATGGTTCAGGACCTGAATCTCGAGCCTCAACCCGACAGCGGTTTTGACCTGATGGGCTACGATCTGGACTCGAGAGAGAACCCGATCGTCGTTCAGACGCACGAGTATGCGGTCAACCTGCGCCACGGCTCGAACAGCCTGGAGGTGATCTACTGCTCCCTGTCGAACATGGGTGGTGGCATCCTTCCGGTCAACTACAACGACTTCACAATCAACGTGACCTTCAACTATCCTCTGAGAGCCTGGTACTTCCGAGTCCTGAAGGAAGGCCGCTATCCGGTGGCGATCAGGGTGGAGCCGACCTCTTCGGCCAACTTCTCGTTCGACATCACGCCGATCGAGCAGTTGAATGTGGCGGGCAACACCTGGGAGTTCGAGATCGTTGCAGTTGAAGATTACATGGGCAACACAAGCGTTAGCTGCGATGAACCGAACCTTGGCTGTGACGACTGTGACGACTGTTCCTGGAGCTTCAACGTGGCGGGCTACGTAGATCCCTTTGTTCCTTTCGCACCGTGGGTCGATGTCAACACGGGCAGTTCTCAGGGCTTCCAGAGCACCGTTGTGGATCGTTCCTGGATTTATCGTCTGTACAAGGAAAAGATGGATACCGCCCCGGGATCCGTTTATGGCGTCATGCAATCCGGTGGGGACCAGCTCCCGCGGATCAATCTCGCCTTCAACACACCCATCGCACCTGTGGGCACCTTGAACGGATACAGCTACTACGCCTACGTTCGGGACTCCGTGGAGAACACGGCATGGGTTCAGCTTCCGGTGCAGGGGGCCTATGACGACGGGCAGCAGGTGGAAGGGTACATCGACCTTCCCGATAATTTCCGTTATTCGGCCGGCGGAGATAACAACTACCTGGGTGATGGGAAAGAGATCCACATTACTATCCTGGCGGTCAACCAGGACGGGCTGATCGTGGATGCCCAGCTTAGTGGACTCACGCCGGGCAGTTACCTTGCGCTTGAGGACGCATGGGGACCCATGATCGTGGATTCGAACACCCGGATCTACGGGTCGAATGGGAGCAGCACGACGGCCATCGGTGCGCTCTACGACGCGACCGCCAACATCGCCCTCCACGAGATCCTGGACGGCAGCGTGCCGCCGACGGCAACCACCACCAGCGCAAACTTCGGCGTCACGGCCGTCTACATGGACGAGAAGCATACCTTCGTGACCACCGAATTCGCACCGACGGTAACCGCAACCCTTGTTGCAGCGGCTCCTCGCGGAAGCAACATCCTGGTCGTGGACGATGTGGCCGGCTTCTACCCCGGAGACGATCTGGCGCTGTTTGCCGGCAGCGTCAAGACCGAGGGTTCGGGTGGGCCGTATTCGGATCTGGAACTGGATGGGTACGACGATACGACCAATATTCTTATCCTCAATCGAACCTTGAGCACAGACCACGCGGCCGGGGAGACCGTTGCCCTGCTCGGGCCGATGCAAGAGGGGATCGATGCAGGAGACTGGGCCAACAAACTGCAGGCTTCGACACAGGATAGCGCGGTCTACATCGCAGTCGCCCCGGATGCGCTGGGCAACCTGCCGCAGTCCGGTACACAGCTCATCGTGGACGGGCAGGAGATCGTGACGGTCACGAGCGGGAATAACCTGCCCATCATGATCTCGAAGCCCCTGCTGTCTGCGTACGTTGCAGGCACGCCTGTTGCCTCTGCCATGGCAGGCTTCGGGGATTCCGACGGTGATTGCTGTGATGTGGACGATGTAGACACGGTCGGCAATACGGTGCTCCTGCTGGCGGCAGTCGGCGGTGCCACGAGCATCGTGGTGGAAGACGGAACCGACATTGCCGCAGGAGACTGGCTGCAGCTTGCCGTTGACGACAATGTGCAGGTTGCCAGTGTAGAGGCCGGTGCAGGCACGGAAGCCACCATCACCTTCGTGGACGGCCACATGCTTCATTACACTTACCCGGCAAGGCTCACGGCTGTTGTGGAACTGACGGTAGTATCCCAGAGTGCAACCCTGCTGGCATACCCGTTGATCGACGTGGCCTACGGGATTGACAACCTCCTGCCTGGAGCGGCGATCTCGATCCTGGATTCGAGCGTGCCGGAGAACGTGTACAGCGCCACGGTCCTGTCCACGTACGACGCGCCCGGGGACAACAACTGGATCGGACTCACCAACCTGGCGCCCGAGGTCTGCGAGGGCACTTGCCAGGTGAGCAACTTCGGGTACTGGTCGGACGTCATCGCTCCCGCGAACACCAGGACCGACGACGTGATTCAGATCAACGTGAGCGACACGAGTGGCAACAACAGTCTCGCCACCGACAAGGACGGAGACGCCCAGGCAGACTTCGACGAGCTCGAACTCTGGTCTGGCGGCGTTGTGAAATAGGTCTGAAGCTTGGTTGGGCACCCCTGCAGCGGCTGGGGTGCCCGGGCCGAGCCTCTTTAGGTTATTGGAGTGACCATCTAAGGGGAAATGTATAGGAATGAGAAGAGAATAGCCTAAGGCGAAGTGATTCGGAAAAAGAAACCAAAGTCGGGAGGCGAAAAAATGATGCAAAGTAAGGGGAAGGCAATCTGCCTGGCAGTGATGCTGACGGTGATGCTTCCAGCCATCGCAGCAGCCCAGCCCGCGGTACCGGTCTGGGGAGAATGGAATCAGGACCAGACGGTTACCGGATGTATCGAAATTCAGAGCGGTGACACCTTGACCATTGCTCCAGGTGTGACTGTATCATTTAACGAGGGCGCGAAACTGATCGTACGAAACGGCGGAACGCTGGTTGCTGATCCCAGCAGCACGGGGTGCCCGGACCAGGTGGCGCGTATCGTGTTCACCAGGGTAGGGACCACGGGTGGTTGGGAAGGCATCGTGGTCGAGAATGGCGGTAGCGCAACGCTGAACTACGTAGACGTTATGTGGGCGACGGACACCGGTCTGAAGCTCATGTCCGGCGCCTGCTGCGGGACCCTGGATAATGTGACTTTCAGCAATTGCAGCGGTGCAGCCGGTGGGGCGGTCTATACGGAAACGAGCCTGGGGATCACAGACTCGATCTTCACCCTGAACAGCGCAAGCCTCTACGGTGGAGCTATCGAGGCCACCGGCGGAACGTTGACCCTGACAGATGTGTGGCTGGAAGGCAACAGCGCCGCGTATTCCGGTGGGGCCATCGATCTTCTGGGAGCAAGCCTCGGGATGGTTCGAGGCCGAGTGCAGGGCAACGCGAGTGCTGTAGGATCAGGGATTGCTCTCTATGGTAGTGGGGCTGTCCTCACCAACGTGTTCTTCTACAACAATGAGACCGGGGCGGTTATCAGCCGAGTGGGCGATAACGGTATCTCAGTCAACTACTGCACCTTCAACGGAAACAGCGGGTTGGCTGCCCTGGAGGGTGATTCGGACGCGAACGTTGGGGTTAGCGCATGCATCATGTATGGCAATGGCGCCACGAATGTTGCTCTGGCACAGACCGGTGGTACGACCGTGATCCAGGCATCGGATGTGGAGAACTTGGCGTCGCTGCCGTCCAACTGGTTGGGAGCTGCGAATATCGATGCGGATCCCGTTTTTGTGGCAGCGGGTGGCTATGACCTGGATCCCTCGTCGCCGGCCATTGGTGCTGCGGCGGGTGAAGACATGGGCGTTACGGGCGGGGCGAATGCTCCGGGACCGGCGGTCGCGCTGCAGGATTTGGCCGGTGATCCGCTGGCGAACCCGTACGATGTGGGTACGGCCCTTGTAGGAACGCCGATTGTGCGAAACGTTGTTCTCGCCAACTCCGGCCAGGAATCCGTAACGGTTGCTTCTGCCGTTATTACGGGAGCACAGGCAGGTGCCTACAGCGTGGACCTGACACCCGGTGTGTTGGCTGCTGGATCATGCCTTGACGTGCAGATCACCTTCGATCCTCCGGCCCCGGGCAGCTATACATTTGCCGACCTGGTCATCACCCATTCCGATGGCGTGCTCGTGAACGGCCTGACGGGCGACACGCAGCAGGGGACCGGATCCGATCTGGGGCTGAGCGATGTGGTTCTGGATTTCGGCACGGTCCTGGTCGACACTGACAGCGTGCCAACAGCCCTGACCATCACCAACCCGGTTACGAACGGGGGTCTGGTCGAGGTGGACCTGGCTGAGGCAGGAGATGTGGACTTCTTCACGCTGAGTGAGACCAACTTCATGATTCCCTCCGGTGGGGAGCGCACCATTTGGGTTGTCTTCAGTCCGGAGTCTGTCAGAAGTTACGAAGTAATTGTCACTCCTACGGTGAACGGTGTAGAGCGTGCCGATCTTGGTATCCTGCTTCTGGGTGCCGGCACCGAGTTGCTCATCAGCGCAGCGCCGAGTGATTATCAGTTTCCTCCGACCCAGGTAGGGCTGTCTGACGATGTTACCGTAACGGTGACCAACGAAGTCGGCACCAGCTCCCTCATGGTGAGTGCAACGCAGCCGGGTTCCGGGTTCAGCGTTGTGCCTGCCTCGGCACCGATTGCTGCCGGCGGGACGGCGGACTTCACGGTGGTTTTCACACCTGCCAGTGAAGGATTCGTGGAGGCCGACCTCGAGTTCTCTGCTACGCTTGGGGACAACGATCAGACGGTGGACGTCGAGCTGAGGGGTATCGGTATCCCGACGGGCCTCGGGATTGCGGTTGTGCCGAGCTCGGTCGGCTTCGACGACACCTCAGTCGGAGATACGAGCTCTTCAGAGTCCTTCACGGTTGAGAACCTGCTGAGCGATTTCGTGATCGTGGATATTTCATCACCGGCAACGGCCGAGTTCGATCTCGTGTCTGCCAGCTCTTTTGTCCTCTTCCCGAATGGAGACGCGAGGGACACGAGGGCCGTGGATCTGACCATGTCTCCCTCCTCTGCAGCCGTGTTTACGGACTCGGTTACTGTTTCCGCCATCCTTGATGGGACTGCCATCAACGTGGGGACGGTGCCCGTTGCTCTGGAGGGTAGGGGTACCGATTCTGCACTGGATATCGCTCCCGACGACATCGACTTCGGTGACGTGGAGGTTGGCACATTCTCTTCTACGGTATCGGTCTCGGTGGTCAACGTAGGTACGGAGCCGGTGGACATCTTTGCAGCTATACTGAGCAACACGGACGATTTCATGATCGTAGGAGAGAGTTGCTCTGCCTTGACTCCACTGGAGCCGCTGCCTGTAGAGTGTTTCTATCTTGTGGCAGCTACCCCGCAAGCAGAGGGTACCGTGACCGGTGAGCTGGCGATTTACACATCCGACGCACCGCTGCCCACGATTGTCGATCTGGAAGCGAATGGTACGCCGGCGGCAGCAGCCGTTATCTCCGTAGATCCTGCTACGATCGATATGGGGGATGTGGCAGTATTCGTCAACACCCTGAGTTTGCCTGGTGAGGCATCCGTCACGATGACGAACGCCGGAGACACGGCCGACCTGATGGTATATGGGGCGACCTTTGACGGCTACGATGCTGCGCAGTTCGCTGCAATACCGGCAGGTCCGTACCCGCGGACGATTGCCCCGGGTGCGAGCGAGGATCTGCTGGTGAACCTGGCTGCGACAGGAATCGGCGTCAGGGCGACGACGATGACCATTATTAGCAATGCCGGTGATGTTGAAATTCCGATCACGGCGGTCAGCCAGGTAGGCTACCCCAACTCTGACGGTTTCAGTTGGGATCCGAATGGTTTAGACTGGTCGACATCACACGATCGTGGCGAAGACCTGTACGTTGTGCCTGGCATCTTCAGTCTCTTCTATATCCAGCAGATCACGGCGCTGACTCCGTTGGTGGCACCCGCTGACAACTTTGTCTGGATGGAAGGACCGGCATTCCTCGAGTACCTCGACAATACGGGTACGTGGCAGTCCGCAGCAGCTCAGGAGGACATCGAGAGTGCA
>Ga0180434_10003139_pt1 | contig 21231 bp, 13 predicted proteins | sample SS_ome_7_FD_132453 | JGI IMG/M metagenome (GOLD analysis project Ga0180434, IMG submission 132453) | Hypersaline lake sediment archaeal communities from the Salton Sea, California, USA - SS_1_D_2 metaG | ecosystem: Environmental > Aquatic > Non-marine Saline and Alkaline > Hypersaline >...
CGTCACCTGTGACCCGTGTTGGCCGTGCTTTGCCGGCGCCGCGTTGATGCAACCCACAGCACGGAAAGGAAACCCTTTGTGGGAGGCGAATCCTCCGGCGAAGCCGGAGGTTCGGCGATCCGCGTCCGCGGCATCGCCGTGGTCCCGGGCCGGAAGCCCGCGCGGCCCGGGACACACGCCTCCCACAAACGGCGCCGGCGGCGCGAGTCCCGCCACGCCGCCTTCGGCACCGTGGCTTACGACGAGTCGATGCGGGATGGGCGATGGGGGATGGGAAATTGAAGGATTGAGGAATTCCGAATTTCGAATGGAGGGATTTATAAAACATAAAATTGACAACCCCAGTGGTTGTGCCATACTCTCTCGCTTTCTACAACATCATCTTTTTTTTCGGGAGAAACAGTAGCGAACCGACGGCGTTTTTCCCATAATGCGTCCTCACGCCGGGTCGGGTAGTTCTGAAAGAGTAGGTTCCGAAACCCATGGCCAAGAAGAAGAAGGCGGCGAAGAAGAAGCCGAAGAAGAAAAGCGGCAAGAAAAGGGGCGCTCGGAAGAAGGGCTCGTCCGCCAAGCGTGCCGGGAAGGGAGGGGGCCAGGGGAAGAAGCCCTTCCAGGGGCGTCTGGATCTGGTGACGCCGTCCGGGCCCGAGCCGGAGATCCTCCTTCCGCCGGAGGCGGAAGCCCTGATCCCGGTGCCGGAAGAGACGGAAAAGCGCACGGCGTCGCGCAGTTTCCGCAAGCGGACGGCCAAGGAGCTGGCCAAGGCGCAACGGGAGATCTCGGTCTCGGAGTTCTTCCTGAAGAACCGCCATCTCCTGGGTTTCGACAACCCGAAGAAGTCGCTGCTCACGACGGTGAAGGAGGCGGTGGACAACGCCCTGGACGCGTGCGAGGAGGCGGGGATTCTTCCGAACATCCTGGTGGAGATCCGTCAGAGGGCGGAGGACCGTTTCACGGTGGCGATCGAGGACAACGGGCCGGGGATCGTGCGGAAGCAGATTCCGCGGATCTTCGGGAAGCTTCTCTACGGATCGAAGTTCCACCGTCTCAAGCAGTCCCGGGGCCAGCAGGGGATCGGGATCTCGGCCGCGGGGATGTACGGTCAGCTGACGACGGGCAAGTCCGTGGAGATCCTTTCCAAGCCGAGCCCGAAGAAGCCGGCGCACGCGTACGAGATCCAGATCGACACGAAGCGCAACGAGCCGAAGATCGTCTCCGAGGCGGACGTGGAATGGCAGCAGGACTGGACGGGGACGCGTGTGGCGATCCACCTGGAGGCCCAGTACGCGAAGGGCCGGCATTCGGTGGAGAACTACCTGGCCCAGACGTCCATCGCCAACCCGCACGCGACGATCCGCTTCATCCCTCCCTCGGGCAAGGAGGCGCGGTTCGAGAGGAGCCTGACGGCGCTTCCGGTGGAGCCGAAGGAGATCCGCCCGCATCCGCGGGGGGTGGAGCTGGGTCTTCTGATCCGGATGCTCCAGTCGACGAAATCCAGGAACGTGACGTCGTTTCTGAAGTCGGAGTTCAGCCGCGTCTCTCCGAAGGTGGCGTCCTCGCTCTTGGAGGCGGCGGGGATTCCGCCGCGGACGTCGCCGAAGCGGATCGCCTCGCAGATGGTGGAGAAGCTCTACCGGGCGATCAACTCGGAGGCGGTGAGGATCATGAACCCGCCGACGAACTGCCTCTCGCCCATCGGTCAGGAGCAGATCGAGGAGAGCCTCCGGTCGCGGGTGGAGGCGGACTACTACACGTCGGTGAGCCGGACGCCCTCGGTGTACCGGGGGAATCCCTTCCTGGCGGAGGCGGGGGTGGCGTACGGGGTGAAGGGGATGAAGCCGGACGGTCCGGTGAAGGTGTACCGGTACGCGAACAAGGTGCCGCTCCTCTACCAGCCGGGGTCGTGCGCGGTGACGCAGGCGGTGATGGAGACGGACTGGAAGAACTACGCGATGTCGCAGCCTCGGGGGAGTCTGCCGTACGGTCCGGCGGTGATTTTCGTGCACGTGGCCTCGGCGTGGGTGCCGTTCACCTCGGAGAGCAAGGAGTCGATCGCGCCGTACCCGGAGATCATCAAGGAGATCAAGCTGGCGCTGCAGGAGTGCGGCCGGGGTCTGGGGACGCATCTTCGTCGGGAGGCGCACCGGGCGCACGAGGCGAAGCGTCGGAGCGTCTTCGAGAAGTACCTCGAGGAGGTGGTGGAGGCGGCGGCGTCCATGTCCCGGGTGAACCGGCGGGGGCTGAAGAAGCAGCTGCGCGACATCGCGCGGAAGAAGACGGGAGGCTCGGATGGCCAGGCGTAAAGGGGCTGGCGGCAAGGACCCGAGGGCGCTGTTCCGGACGATGGTCGATACGCTCGTGAAGCAGGCGAAGGCGGGGCGGAATCCCTCGCTGGACATCCCGGTGCGGAGTCTCTCCAACGTCAACTTCAACGAGAAGCGGTCCATCATCGAGCTGGGGAAGGAGAAGCAGAAGCGCTACCTCTTCAACGTGGCCCACGCCCGGAAGTTCATGCAGACGTTCCTCGTTGCCTCGGGATGCCGCACGCTTCTCGAGGAGGGGAAGACGACCTCCATCCGCGACCTCTACTACATGCTCAAGCACACCATCCAGGGCGTGAAGGAGGAGACGTTCGAGGACCAGAACGAGTCCGACCCCATCATCGAGGATCTGGAGGTGATGCTGGGGTGCCTTCGGGAGGAGCTGCACCTCTTCGCGAGCAACCGGGGGGCGCTGGTGGGGACGCTGACGTTGCGCGACTCCGGGGACGTGATCGACGCGCGCCACCAGGGCTCGGGCGGATGGAGCATCCCCTCGATCGTCGAGGAGGACGTGATCCAGTTCAGGAAGTGCGAGGCGAAGTTCATCCTGCTGGTGGAGAAGGACGCGGTCTGGCGTCGCCTCAACGAGGACAAGTTCTGGAAGAAGCACAAATGCATCCTGATGACGGGTCAGGGCATGACCCCCCGCGGGGTGCGACGCCTCCTCTACCGGATGCACAACGAGCTGAACCTGCCCGTCTACGTCTTCGTGGACAACGACCCCTGGGGCTACTACATCTACTCCGTCATCAAGCAGGGGTCCATCAACCTGGCCTTCGAGAGCATGCGCATGGCCGTCCCGAAGGCCCGTTTCATCGGCTTGAGCGCCTACGACCGGAAGACCTTCGACCTTCCCGGGAACGTGACCATCCAGCTCAACAAGCAGGACACCGCCCGCGCCAAGCAGTTGCTCAACTACCCCTGGTTCCAGAGCAAGGCCTGGCAGAGGGAGATCAAGCACATGCTCAAGGAAAAGGTGAAGCTGGAACTGGAAGCCCTGAGCAAGAAAGGCATCTCCTTCGTCACGGAGTCGTACCTCCCCGAGAAGATCGAGGGAAGGAAGTGGCTGCAATAGCCCTCGCGCTTCCGGGCGCGAGATACGATACAATGCCGGCGCGCCGCCCGCTTCCCCTCTGGAGGCAGCATGAAACCGCCGCGCGAGCCGACGCCGGACGAGCCGCGGAAAGAAGACCCCGCCGGGGATGCCCTCGAGGCGGGGAAGGAGCCCGAGGCCCCGGCGCCGGCTCCGCTGGACGCCGAAGGCGGTCCGACGCTGCTGGCCCACGAAGGCTCCGACCTCCCGCCCCCCGCACCGCGGACGCCCTCCACCTGGAACCGGGGCTCCGTGCTCGCCTACGTCCGGAGCCGGTTCGGGATCTCGAAGCGGCCCGTGGAGACGGAGGGCGGCCACCCGCTGGACGAGGTGGCGGGTCCCGGCGCGGAGGACCGTTACGCCGGGGGCCGGGAGCTGGGGCGCGGGGGCATGGGGGCGATCCTCGAGATCTTCGACCGGGACATCCGCCGGCCGGTGGCCATGAAGGTGATCCTGGGCGAGGAGGACCCGGCGCGGATCGAGCGCTTCATCGAGGAAGCCCAGGTGACGGGGCAGCTGGAGCACCCCAACATCGTGCCGGTACACGAGCTGGGGGTGGACGGCCGGGGGCGGGCGTACTTCACCATGAAGCGGGTCGAGGGCGAGTCCCTCCAGGCGATCATCGACCGGATCGCCGAGAAGGAGGCGGAAGCGCTCGAGGCCTATCCCCTCTCCCAGCTCCTCCAGATCTTCCTCAAGGTCTGCGACGCGGTGGCCTTCGCGCACTCGCGGGGCATCGTGCACCGGGATCTGAAGCCGGAGAACGTCATGGTGGGCCGGTTCGGGGAGGTGCTGGTCATGGACTGGGGGCTGGCCAAGGTGCGCGGGCGGGAGGACGCGGCCCGCGAGGCGCTGGTGGCCACGATCCGAAGCGGGCGGGAGGTGAGCCGGACGCTGGACGGGCAGGTCATGGGCACGCCCTCGTTCATGCCGCCCGAGCAGGCCGACGGGAAGCTGGATGAGATCGACGAGCGGTCGGACGTGTGGGCGCTGTCCGCCATCCTCTACGCGCTGCTCTGCCACGAGGCGCCCCACACGGGCGAGACGGTGATGAACGTGCTCGCCCGTGCTTTGAAGGGCGAGGTCCCCCCGCCCCGGAAGCGCTCCCCCTGGCTGGCCATCCCGCGGGAGCTGGAGGGGATCTGCATGAAGGGGATGGCGTCGCGCAAGGAGGACCGGTACGCCTCGGTGGAATCGCTGGGCGCGGACGTCCGGGCGTTTCTGGACCGCCGTCTCGTGTCGGCCCACCGGTACGGGTTGCTCGAGCGGGTCACGCGGTGGGTCCAGCGCCATCCGACGACGTCGATGGGCCTCGGGGTGGGGGGACTGCTCTTGGCCGCGGGGGCGGCGCTCAGCGTGGTGCTGGTCCAGGAGGCCCGGCTCGCGGATCTGAGAAGGCAGGAGGCGGAGCGGGAGAAGGCGGTCGCGGTGGACAAGGCGGAGACGGCGGAGAGCCTCCTGAAGAAGGGTCGGCGGGTCTCGGCGGTGATGCAGCGGGCCCGGATCGAGCTGGAGCCGGTGCTCAGGGCGCTGGAGGCATCCTACCATTCCGTCAAGCCGCTGGATCAAAAGCGAAAGGCGTGGAAAACGGTCTCCTCCGACGTGCAGGCTTTCGATGAAACCGTTCCCGGCGACAACGCCTCCCGCGCTTCCTGGCTCGCCCTCGAGGGCTGGCTGCGCCATCTGGGCGGTTTCGACGAGGAGGCCCAAGCGCGGTTCCGCGAATCGGTGCAAAAGGACGCGGACGTTGCGTACGGGCGGCTCTTCGAGGCGATGGTCGCGGCGGTGAAGTTCCTGGGCGCCCAGCGCATGCCGGTGCTGGCGCTGGAGGGAGGGCGTTTCCAGATCCGGGAGGTGGCGGAGGAGTCGGAGCGCGTGCGGCGCCACCGGGAGCGGTTCGAGTCGCTGCTCGGAAGGGTGGGGGAGGCGGGGGTGTGGGGGCAGAGTTCCGCGAAGGAGTTCGAGACGGTGCTCGCGGGCCTCGACGGGATCCGGGGCGGAGATCCGAAGGAGGCGGAAGATGCGCTCGGGAAGGCGCTGGGCATTCCCGAGATGATCTGGATCGAGTCCGACCTTCTGCTGGCCCGGGCCAAGGTGCGCCGGATCCTGGGGGCGTACGAGGGGATGGAGAAGGACCTCGACCGCCTGCAGAAACGCTTTCCGGACCACATCCAGGCGCGGTACGAGCGCGGCCAGCTCCGCCTGGCGGAAGCGAAGATCATCATGGGCAAGCGCCTGGACTCGCGCCCCAAGTACCTGGAAGCGCTTCAGCTGTTCGACGGGGTGGCGAAGGAGGATCCGGGCAACCTGCCGGCGGTGGCGCACCGGGCGCTGGTGAACCTGCTGCTCGCGCGCATCCACGCCCACCGGAACCTGCCCTTCCGCGAGAACTTCAAGGCCTGCTTCGAGGATTTCGACCGGCTTCTCGAGCGGGACCCGGAGAACCTCGACTACCGGAGCTACCGCGGGTTCGCCTACAAGGAGTACGCGTACAACGTCGGGCGGTACGGCGAGCCCAAGCGGCCCTGGTTCGAGAAGGCTCACCAGGACTTTTCGAGAATCCTGGAGGCGGATCCTGGAAACGTGAAGGCGTACTGCGACCGGGCGGAGGTGAGGATGGGCCTGGGCACGTGCGCGAAGGATCCCTCGGCGTGGTTCGAGAAGGCGCGGGCCGACTGCCGGGAGGCGCTGGCGATCCGTCCCGGGACAAGCCGGTGCTACACGCTGCAATCCCAGGCGTACTTCAGGCAGGCGCAGTTTCTCGCCCGGCGGATGGAGGACGCCCGGCCGATGTTCGAGAAGGCCGCGGAGATGTACGACCGGCTTCTCGAGAAAAAGCCCGGGGTGGCGGCGTGGCTTCTGAACCGGGGCATGGCGAGAGGGGCGCTGGCCGAGTACCTGATGCAGCGGGGGGAGGACGCGCTGGCGGTGCTGAGGGCCTCCGTCGAGGACCTGGCGCTGGCCGCGAAGAAGGACCCGCGCGACGGCCGCGTCCACGAGACGCTGGCCATGTCGCTCACGATGCTGGCCGGCGAGCGCGCTCGCAAGGGCGAGGACGTCGAGAAGACGATGCGCCGGGCGTTGAAGCATTTCGACCGCGCGGTGCGGATCGACAAGGGGTACTGGCGGGTGCGCCTGAACCGGGCTTCCGGGCTGATCCACCTGGCGAACCTCCTCGAGGACAAGGGCGAGGACGCGCGGGAATACCTCGAGCGCGCGCTGGCCGACTGCGATGTCGTGGTCGGGAAGGCGCCGAAGCTGGGCCGGACGTACGCGATCCGCGCCTCGATCCACCGGCGCCTGGCCGAAGCGGAAGACGAGCCGGAAAAGGCGGACGCGCTTCTCGAGAAGTGCCTGGCCGACTGCGAGACCGCCGTCCGCCTCCACGCGGCGGACTGGAATCTGTTGCTCTGCAAGGGGCGTGCGCTGCTCGCGCTGGAACGCCGGAAAGAGGCGCTCGAGGCGCTCGAAGCGGCGAGGAAGATCGTCGGGGACGGCAACGAGGCCTTGAACCGCGCGCTCGCCAAGGCGCGCGATACGGACGAAAGCGGGGGCTAGCGGCCCGATGTTCGATGGTGGATTTCAGGTTTCAGCCGTCAGATTTCAGCATCCCCTGATCAACCTGTGGCTGTTTTTCGGGGCGCAGGCTGACGTTCGTAGTGAGCCACGTAGCGGTTGCGGAGTGGCGTAGCAGCGTTGCAGAAGTGCAGAAATAAAGGTCCGCGCCTACCAGTCCGCGTAGAGGTTCTTGCGGATGGCGTCGAGGTCGCCGCCCAGGGTGTGTACCTTCCAGATGATCTCGGCGATGTTCTCGGTCATGTGGGCGTAGTGCAGCGCCTCCTCCAGCGTGTCCCCCACTGCGAACGCCCCGTGCGCCTTCACCATCACGATCTTGTAGCGCTTCAGCGCCTTCGGCAGGGCCTCGGCCATCTCCTTCGAGCTCGTGCCGTACTCGAAACCCAGCACCGGGATCCGGCGAAGGTAATAGGACCCCTCCACGTCGATCGGGATGATCTCGTCGTGCAGGATCGAGAGCGCCGTGGCGCAGAGCAGGTGCGTGTGCAAAATCGCCAGGGCCGACGTGCCCCGGTAGATGGCCCGGTGCACGTCCACCTCCGTCGAGGCCAGGGCGACGCCGCTGTCGTTCTTCTCGAGCCCCGTCTCCACCACGTCCCCGTCGCGCAGGAACCCCAGCATCGAGCCCCGGCGCGTGATCAGGATCCGGTCCCCCACCCGGAAGCTCATGTTCCCGCTGTGGGAGTTGTTGAGCCCCGCGAGAAACACCGCGTGCCCGATCCGCTTGAACTCATCGAGGATCGGCCTGTACCGCTCGACGTCCATGGTCTGCAAACTCCAATCCGAGCCGCCCGAGGGTCTCCTCCGCCGGCACGCCCTCCGCCGTCCAGCCGCGGAAGGCGTAGTACTCCTGCAGCAACAGGTCGAGATCCACAACCTTCCGCTTCGATCCGCTTCCGGGCGAGGGCTCTTCTGTAAGCCTCGCGGGCAGGGTGTCGTCCGCGGAGGTGAAGCCCTCCCTCAGGTTGAACAGCCGCTCGAGCGTGTGGATGCGCTCCCCCGCCGTCATCAGGTCCTCGGGATCGTACGCCTCGCCCGTCACCGCCGAGAGCAGCCTCGCCAGCACGATCTCGGAGACCGCGAACGTGGAGAAGCGGCACACCGACAGCGCGTCCGCCACCGCTCCCAGGTCCTGGGCGCGCACCGCGTACCCCGCCTTGCCCACCGCGGAGAAGCGGTCGATGAGACGGGGCACGCCGAGGACCTCCGGCGCGATCAGGTACCCCCCGCGGAGGTGGCACCCGCCCCGGTTCGACGTCGCGTAGCCCAGCCCCTGCCCCTGCGATCCCCGCGGGTCGTAGCCCGGCAGCTCCAGCCCCTTCACCTGCATGGCCGCGTCGTCCGCCCCGTACGTCGCGGCCAGGCGCCTCGACCCCTGCGCGAGCGCGTCCCCCGCCCCCGCGCGGGAAGCGATCGCCTCCACCGTCTCCAGCAGCTTCTCCTTTTCCCCGAACCGGATCCCGAGATCCGCCGCGCCCCGCTCGGCCAGCTCCATCGCCGCCGCGATCGTTCCCCCCGTGGAGATCGTGTCCAGCCCCAGGCGGTTGCACAGGTACCCGGCTTCCGCCACCGTCTCCAGGTCGTCGATCATCAGGTCCGGGCCCAGCGCCCACGCGGTCTCGTACTCGGGGCCCTCGCCGGCGTCGCGCGCCGTTTTCGTCTCGCGCTTGCACCGGATCACGCAGCCCATGCAGCCCGATGTTTTTTGCTGGAGGGTGGAGGCGATCGTCTCGCCCGCGAATCGCGGGGCGGCCTCGAAGTCGTTCTCGCGGAAGTTCCGCACGGGCAGGATGCCCGCCTCGTGGATCACGTTCATCACCACCGAGGTGCCGAGCTCCGGCAGGCCCTTGGACGTGAGCGGGTGGGCCCGGACCAGCTTGTTCGCCTCGTAGGTGAAGAACTTCATCTTCTCCGGGTCGGCCACGGCGATCTTCCGGCTTCCCTTCGCCGTCACGCCCTTCAGGTTCTTGGACCCGAACACGGCCCCGGCCCCGCCGCGCCCCAGCGCGTGGGCCTTCTCGTTGATCACCGAGGCGAAGAGGACGCCGTTTTCCCCCGCCGGGCCGATGCAGAGCGCGCCGGCACGCGGGTCCTCACGCGAGAGCAAAAGTCCGGTCGTCTCCGACGTGTCTTTTCCCCAGAGATCCGCGGCGTCCTCGATCCGAACGCCATCGTCGGTCACGGCCAGGGTGACGGGCGTCTTCGCGCGCCCGGTGACGATGAGGGCGTCGAGCCCGCACTTCTTGAAGAGGACGCCGAAGCGTCCGCCGGCGTTCGCGTCGCAGATCGCGCCGGTGAGCGGGGAGACGAAGCTCAAACTGTAGCGCGGCGAGGCGGGGGTCCGGGTTCCGGTGAGGGGGCCGACGGCCAGGACCAGGGGCGCGCCGGGACCGAGGGGGTCGGCGCCGGGTATCCAGGCGTCCCACAAATACCGGGCGCCGAACCCGCGGCCGCCGAGAAAGGCGCGCCAGACGGCCGGGTCGAAGGCTTCCTCCTCCGCCGTTCCCGCGCCCAGGTCGACCTTCAATACCCGGCCCATCCATCCATGCATGGAAGTCTCTCCCGGTCCGCGACCTTGTCGATTCCCGTCTCGGCCTCGCGCCGAACCCTCCTCTATAGATCCGCGCGGGAAGGGAATCAAGGGAAGGATGGAGGGGGGATTGAGGAATTGGAGCCATTTGTAGGGGCGGGGCTCGCCCCCGCCCGGACCGTCGGAACAAACCCCGGCGTCGGTTGCATGGCACGTAGCGAAGCGGAGTGCTGCAAACACCCCGGGCCGCGTTGACCGCACTGCTGCGCCACTCCGCCTCCGGCTTCGTGGCTCACTACGAACGTCAGCCGCACCCGCTGAAATCTGCCCCCCCTGCAATCTGAAATCCCTTTGTCCTCTAATCCGAAATCCGCAATCCGATATCCCCATGAACATCCCCTAGTCCTCTTCCTCCCATTTCTCCTCCTCCTCCCACTCCTCCTCTTCCACCTCCACCCACGGTTTCAGCCGCTCCTTGGGATGGAGGATGCTTTCCAGGGCCGTGTCCATGATGCTCTTCGTGAAGGCATCGGTTTCCCGGCCGATCGCCTCGCGCAAGGCGGGCAGGCCTTTCTCGGCTTTTTTGCCCATGAAGCCCAAAGCCTGAGCGGCTCCACGCCGCACGTGGGGGAAGTCGTCCTTCAGGGCCTCGATGAGTTCGGGGATCACGGTCTCGTCCATCTCGCCGAGGACCATGCTGACGTCCATCTCCGCCTCCTCGTCCTTTCTCAGGATGTCGAGCAGGGGCGCCACGGCCGGCCTGCCGATGCCCGCCAGGGCGGTTTGCGCGTCCATCTGGCTGTCGTGGTCCGGGTCACGGAAGATCTCGATCAGCCTGGGCACGGCGCTCTTGGCGAAAGGGCCGATGTCGCGGATCGCTTCGATGGCGGCGGAACGGAGCTCCTCCTCGGGAAAGTCGAAAAGGTCGACGAGTTTCTTGACGACGTCGGAGGAGCGGGCCCGGATCATGCCGAGGGCCCTCGCGCAGGCGATGCGCACCTCCATGTCGCCCTCCCAGAGGTGCCTGGCCAGATCCTGCGCCACGAACGTTCGCTGATCCTTGCCGACGGCGCCCAGGGAATACGCGGAGGCGATGCGGACGCGTGGATCGTCGTCTTCCAGGGATTTCAGAAGAGCCGGGACGACGGAGCCTGCACCCGGGCCGAAGTTGCCGAGCATCTGGGCGGCCAGGAGCCGGATTTCGGGGGCGTCGTCTTCGAGTCCCGCCAGCGCGGCGGGGATAGATTCTTTCGCAAGAGGTCCGAACGCGACGAGCGAGAACGCGGCGGCCTCTCTCAGATCCTTGTCCTTGCCCTTGAACATCTCGATCAGCAGGGGAACAGCGTCCCTGGCTTTCTCTCCCATCTGCCCGATCCCGGAGGCCACGGATGTGCGGACCTTGGGGCGCCCTTTCCTCAGGAGCTCGAGCAACGCGGGAACGGCCTCGGAAGCGGGCGGGCCGATCGAGCACAGGGCGCCCGCGGCGATGGCACTCAGTTCCTCGTCCTCGGCGTTCAGGGCTTTCCTCAGTGCAGGAACGGCTTCGACGACCGTCTCCGCTTCCATGAAGATCAGGGTTGCCGCGGCGACCTTGGCCGTCTCCACGTCGTCGCCGCCGATCAGCTCGATCAAGGGCTTCACGGCCGGTTTCCCGATCTGCGAGATCAGGACGACGGCGGTCCCCCGGATGTCCTCGTTCCCGTCCTTCAGCGCCTCGAGGAGCTCCGGCAGGGCGACCTCCCCGAGCCGGCCGAAGCAGGCCAGCGCCCCCTTGCGGATCTCGATGTTTTCGTGATGCAGGAACCCGCGGAGAACGGGAACGGCCTTCTCGCCGGCCTGGGCGAGAGCGAGGGAGGCGACCATCTGGATGGTCTGGTCCTCGTCTCCCAGCGCGAGAACCATGCGCTCCAGCACGTCCCGCCGGGCCGGACCCAACTCCGCCAGCGCGATGAAGACTTCTTTCCTGAAAGACGCATCCTCGTCCTCGGAGGCTTTCAACAGCGCGTCCGTTGCGACGGCGGCCGCGGGACCCAGCCGTTTCAGGATCCCGACGGCCATCGTGCGGTTTCTCCCGTCCCCGGCCTGCACGTGCATGCCCAGAAGCCTCCCATAGGCGGCCGGAATCCTTTCCTCTTCGGTGAGATCGCGGGACGGGAACGGGCCCTCGGGTGCCGTCTCCGGAGGGCGACGCCTGCCCAAAAGGAGACGGATGCTCGAGGCGGGGTTGGCCAGACCGATCGGGTTTCCCTCCTCGACCTCGGATCCGCCGATGTTGATCCCGACCAGATCGCCCTTCGCGTTCACGACTGGCGCGCCGCTCGTGGCCTGCAGATCGAAGGGGCCCTCGTGTCGGAAGAGGATCTGGAGCATGTCGGCATGGGTCACCTTGCCCTCGAACTTCTTCGCGGGTTCCTTCGATCCTGCCGGAGACTGGCAGACCACCCACACGGGATCGCCGGCTTCGGGGGGGGCGCCGGCCAGGCGATAGGCCCCGGGAAACGGCCTGTCCGGGGCCGGGAAGGCAGACAGGTCGCCCATGGCGATCCCGGAGACCAGCTCCCCGTCGAACAACGGATACGCTTCTTCGATCAAAAAGGGGCGCCCGCCCTCGGCCACGACCTCGTCGGTGACGGGATCGTGCAGCGCATAGCCCGAGACGCGGCGGGGCAGCTCCCGCGCCGGGATGTCCTCGGGAAGGCCGGCGGCCGGGCCGAAGAGATGCAGGGCCGTGAGCACGAGGCGCTCGCCCGTCTCGCCGTGAGAGACCACGAAGGCGTGGCCGGCGCGGTGCGTCTTCCCGTCCACCTGGAACTCGGCCAGGAAGACGGGCGGGGCGTCTTTCGGGATGCGTGTTTCGGCCGGCGCCTTCGGCACGGCTTCGGCGGAGCCCTTTCCCGTTCCGGTTTGTTCGACCGTCTTGCCGGACTCCTTCTTCCCGCCGTCCTTCTTCTCCGCCTTCCCGTCCTTCTCCTTCCCCTTCCGGGGCGATTCCGACGGGCCCGAGGCCATGGTGAACAGGACGATGCCGAGCATCGCGAGCCCCACCACACCCAGGAGGACGTAGAGCGTCGTGTAGTTGCCCTTGCCTCCCTTCGCGCGCCGGGCCGCTTGCGCGCCGCGGGCGCCGGCCGCGGATCCGGCCTTCGCCGGCCGGCCCTTGATGCCGGCCGGCGGGGTCTTGCCCTTGACCCCGTCGGGCGGGGTCCTGGACGAGGTCCTGGAAGCGGGCTTCTTCGCGGGGCCCTTCTTCTTCGCGGGACCCTTCTTCTTCGCGGGGCCGGCCTTTTTCCGGGGCTTCTTCGCGGCCGCGGCGGGAAGAGGTTCGGGTTCCAGGGGCTCGGGTTCCAGGATCTCGGCCTCGAGCGGCTGGGGTTCCAGCGGCTCCGGCTCGAGGATCCCCGCCTCGAGCGGCTGGGGTTCCAAGGGCTCCGGCTCCAGGATGTCCGGCTCCATGGGTTCGGGCTCCGGGGTCGAGTCCTCGACGCCCTCGATCCTGGGCACCTTGACGGTCTTCCCGCAGGCCTTGCACGGGAAGCGCTTCCCGGCGTATTTCATGTCGAGCTCGTAGAGCTTGTCGCAGGAAGGGCAGTGGATCTTGATGGGCATGGACTCTCTCCTTCGCGCGTCCGCCTCCGTCGCTGTCAGACCCGTTTCCTTTACGCGGGTTCCATTCTACTCGAAGAGGTTTGCACCAAAACATTTTTCGAGCCATTCGCGGTGAAGGCAAGTCGTGAATTTCGAAGGCACGAAGAACGGAAACCCTTTGTGGGAGGCGAATCCTCCGGTGTAACCCTGAAGTGGGTGCGGGAAGGTCCCAGCTCCAATCGCCCGGTCGCCGCCTTGCTTTGCAACGCCCCTTCCCGGCGCCTCCCACAAGCAGCACGGAAGAATGGCAAGCCGGTAGGCGTGGGAACCGGAACCTTGCAGGCAGGGTGGGGAGGTCGGAATCTGGTAGAATGAAGGGTCGTTCCTGGAGGTTCCGGCCGTGAGAACCGCGAAGATCGTTCTGGTCCTGCTGCTTCTGGCCCTGCTGTTCTCGGGCTGCAAGGCCACCGACACCTACTGGTCCTTCCCCGTGACCCGGACCACGGGGCTTTGGATGTTTACGCCGAAGGGATTGAAGGCGGACACGGCCGAAGAGGCGGCCATTGGGCTGGCGATCTGTGTTCTGACCCCGTTCATCCCCGTGATGATCGATCTCGCCCTCCTGCCCATCACGCTGCCCCGCGATCTCTGGGTGGCCTATTGCGGACCGGAATCCGTCGAGCCCGATCGTGCAAAGGAATTCAGGAACGAAGCCGAGGACCGAAAGTGCACCAGGAGCCTGCAGCTTCTCCATGCATGCCTCTTGCGCTACCGCCTGGAGGGCAAGGCCCTGTTTCCCCGGCGGACCGGACCGGAGAACCTGCGGGTGCTGCTCGATTACGCGCGGGACGTGGACGCCTCCCTGAAGAGAAACGTGTTCGACGAACCGACCCTGCAAAGCCGCTTCGTCGCCGCCGGCAACCTGCCGGGGACTCCCTCCTGCGTCGAAAGCCTGCTGGAAACACAGGGCTCCCCCCTTTCCGTCCCGGTCGTCTGGGAGCGGGACCTGGAGAGCCGGGGCTACCGGCACGTCCTCTTTCTGGACGGCCACGTCGAGATCGTTTCCGACGACCTGTTCGCCCGGGAATTCCCGTGGGCGGGGCAGTAGGCGGGTCCTCGACAAGACGTCCTTGGCGTGGAATCCAAGCCTGGAAAAAGGGTGACCATGAAGACCATCGGCCTGCTCGGGGGCATGAGCTGGGAGAGCACGGGGCTCTACTACCGGCTGATCAACGAGGCGACCAAGAAGGCGCTGGGAGGCCTGCATTCCGCGCCGATCGCGATGGTGAGCGTGGATTTCCAGGAAATCGAGGACCTGCAGCGCGCGGGCGACTGGGACGCCGCAGGTAAGGTCCTCGCGGACAAGGCGCGCCGCGTGGAGGATGCGGGCGCGGACTTTATGGTGCTGTGCACGAACACGATGCACAGGGTCGCCTCGGCGATCGAGGACGCGGTGCGCATCCCGCTGCTGCACATCGCGGACGCGACGGCGCGCCGGATCCAGGAGGCGGGCTTGGGGACAGTGGGGCTTCTCGGCACGCGCTTCACCATGGAGCAGGACTTCTACCGGGGGCGCCTGGAATCGCACGGGCTGGCGGTTCGGATCCCTTCCGGCGAGGACCGGGAGATCGTGCACCGGGTCATCTACGAGGAGCTCTGCCAGGGCGAGATCCGCGAGGATTCCCGGCAAGCCTTCCTGCGGATCATCCGGGATCTGCACGCATCGGGCGCTCAGGGCGTGATCGAGGGCTGCACGGAGATTGTCATGCTCGTCGAGCAGCGCCACACGGACGTGCCCCTGTTCGACACGACGGCCCTCCACGCCGAGGCGGCGGTCGCCGAAGCGCTGAAGGGGTAGCACTGGATGTGCCGGGTAGGGATTGTAGATTGGAGTCGAAAGCGTTGCCTTGGAGGGCGAGCCGCTGTTGGGACCGCCGGCTTCCAGCCGGCAGCCGCGGCCGGGAGCGCGGGCGTCCCGCCCGCAGCCCATAGATAGAAATGGGTGCAGAGGAAGAAGGACTGAAGCACTTTTTCCTTTCGACACTGAGAACACTGATGAAAGCTGAATACGCTGACGAAGTTCTTTGTGAATCATAGAAACCCCTTCAGCGTCTTCAGGTCATTTCAGCGATTTCAGTGTCGAGAAGGTCTCGGTGTCGACACTCTTTTACACTCCTTCGTAACTTGGCTTCCGACACGAAGAGACGAAGGACGAGAAGTTCGAGAAAAATCGCACCGCCAATCCTTCTTTCTTTGTGCCTTGGTGTCTTCGTGCCTTTGTGTTGTAATCGATTTGGCTCGGGCCTGCTGCTTTAGGCTTTGGAGGTTGAGCTCTCGATGGGCTGTCTCTTCGCCTTGCTCGCCGTGATCACCCCGCGCGTCGCCATGGTCTGCCTCTGGCTCTTCACCGACGCGTTCTCGCGGGCGTTCGATTCGGCGCTCTGGCCGCTGCTCGGCTTCTTCTTCATGCCCTACACCGCGCTCGCCTACATGGCCGCGATGATCTACAACGACCACCAGCTGACGGGTGGCTGGATCGTCCTGCTCATCGTGGCCGTGATCGCCGATCTGGGCTCCGGCGAGGAGGCCGGACGGAGCGGGTCGAGGAAACGCCGGCGCACCGCGCCGGAAAGCCATCGGTGAAGGAAGCACGGCGTTCGTTGATGGGGATGGGGATTGTAGATTTTGGATTGCACGTGATCAGGCTCGAAAGGACTACGCAGCACCGGCACTGGTCTCGAGAAAACGACATTCAAGCCATAGGGGTCCAATGCCCCCCGCGCTTTTTCATCCCTTCACATGAACCGTCACCGCGTTCGAGCGGATCTCCCCCTCCAGCGCTTTCTTCAACAGGACGTTCAGGCGGTGGAGCGCTTCCCCCTCCGGGGGCATCCCGCACGGCATGCGGGGCGTCGACTTGCTCCGCTCGAAGACGTAGACCAGCTGGATCCGGTAGGTCCCGGGCTCGCGCATGTCGTGAAAGCGGGAGACCTCGCCGGGAAGCCAGCCCGAGACCTGCAGCTCCTCCCCGGGCTGAAGCTCCTTCAGATCCCTGTCGGTGAGGACGTTCGCGTTCCCGCACCCCTTGGGGAAGCGGGTGGGGATCGTCTCTTCCCTCGGGGGCTTCCCCGCCGGTCCCGGCACGATCCGCGTGACCTCGAAGAGGTAGTAGGGCGAGCGCATCGCTCTCGAGGAGCCGTCCACGCAGTTGCACACGGTCAGGGGCTCGCGATACGTGTTCCTGAACTTCGCCGAGAAGCGGATGGGCTCGCCGGGCTTGTAGAGATCCTTCTCCGCTTCGATGATCAGCTTCAGGCTCTTGCGCTTGATGCGCTCCTCGATCTCGCGGAGAAGCTGCGCAGACCGAAGCGCGACCTCGCGATCCTCGGAGGCTTTCGCCTCCTCCAGCACCGGCACGGCGAGATCCTCGAGCGCCACCAGCAGCGTCCCCGCCTTCTTCCGCACCTTCCAGTCGTCATGTCCGAGCAGGGACGCCAGCTTCCTGGGAACGTTCCGGATCTCCTCCCAGGGGACGGATTCTTTGGGATCCTCCGTCTCTTGCGCGGACAGACGGCCTTCGACGGCCGGGCACAAAAAGGCGAAGGCGAAAAGGGAAGCGATGAGCATGCGTTTCATGAAGACCTCCGATCCGGGACGCGTCGGCCGTTTTCCTTCTTATAGACCGGATCCAGGGCGATCGGGTTCCCGGGAAATGGAATCGAAATGTTTTCGAGAAAGATGTTGCATCAGAGAAGATGTATTCTGTAATATTATTACAGTTGAAACGTAAAGCGTAACAAGAAATCCTTTGAAGGGAATGATCATGGCGGGTGGCAAGTTCAAGGGGCTGGAGAGCATCCTGAAGACGGTCCGGGACAAGCTGGAGGCCTCGGGCATCGAGTTCGACGTGGACGAGGGCCGGGCGTCCTTTTCCTGCAGGGACAGCCAGGGGGCGAAGGTGAAGTTCATGTGCATGGGGCCGGGGTTGCAGGAGGCGCGGGAGGAGATGGAGTCCTCGCCCCGGGACAACGTGGTCATGGTGCGAGTGGACGAACAGACGCGCAGGGCGCTCGACGCCTGGGTGGAGTCGGGCGCCGTGAAGAGCCGCTCCGAGGCCGCGGCGGTCTTCATCCGCGAGGGCTTGAAGGTCCGCCAGTCCGAGCTCGACCAGCTGCGGGAGGCGTTGAGCGAGGTGGAGTCGGCCCGGGAGAAGCTGCGCCGCAAGGCCGGGGAGGTGTTCGGGGGGGACGCGTAGTCCGGCCCCGGTTTCTCCTCACCGCTTGTTCCGCGGGTAGGCCTTCTCCAGCGCTTCCAGGAAGGCCTTCCAGGCGGGTTTCTCCTCGCCGCCGGGAAAGCGCAGGAGGCCCATGGTGAGGAGGGATTCCATGAACGCGTCGATGAAGGCGCGGGGGACCTTTTCCTTCTCGAGCGCCTTCTCGAACAACGCCGCGGTCTTCGGCGACCAGTCCACCATCTGGAACACGAACGCTGCGCGGATCCGCTTTACCTTTCGCATCCGCTCGAAGAAGAAGCGGAAGAACGCCTCCTGGAGCGCAGGCGTGTACTCGGTCACCCTCTTGCCCTCGTCCCGCCCCGAGGGGCAACCGAGTTCGTGGAAGACGACGGGCTTGTCGCCTGCGGCCGCGAGCACGGCGGCGAGGCGGGCGGACTCGAGGGCGGGCATCATCCCGGCGCGCTTTTGGGGTTTTGCGTAGTAGTTGAAGCAAGCGGCGTCGCCGAGGGCCAGGAAGTCGCGCAGGTAGGGCTTGGACGCGTCGACCTCGGCGGCCCGCATGGCGACGAGGACGGCGAGTCGCGGCGCCAGGGCGCGGACGCGTTTCCGCGCGGCCGTGATGAAGTTCACCATGGCCTCCTTCTCGGCGGGCACGTCGTCGAGCCGGTTGCCGGGCTCGTTGGCCACGACGAGCCCCCAGGCTCCATGGTCCCTCATCATGGGGACGGTCCGGTCCATGAGCTTCGCGTATCGCGCGAGGATGGCCGGATCGTCGAGCCGCATCCCGCCGCGCAGGCGGTAGGTGCCGGGCGCCTCCATCAGGTCGGGCGGCAGCTCGTAGCTTTCGCTGTCGATGGCCGTGATCTCCACCAGCGGGGCGAGCCCTTCGCTTTGGCAGGCTAGCAGGGCTTCGAGGAGTTCCTCTTCCCGGACCCGGTCCGGGCCGGGCTCCAGGGCGGGCCAGTTGAGGGGGATGCGGGCCACCCGCAGGCCCCGCCGGAGCGCTTCCGTCCACTTGTCGTCCAGGATCTTCGTGAGGGCGGGGGGGTTGTCCGCGTTGAACCCGCGGATGATGCCCGGGTGGTTGCCCGGGGGCAGCAGCGGCAGGCCCCGGGCCCGATAGGCTTCCAGCGCTTCCCGGAAGGCCGCGTAGCCGGGTTTCTTCCGCCCCTTCTCGTCCTTGAGCCCCAGCGAGGTCAGGAACCGTAGAAAGGGCTCTTGTTTCAGGAGATCGTCGTCCAGCTCCCCCTGCAGGGCGATCTTTGTGCCCTCCCACGGCCAGTCCCGCGCGCCCAGCCAGGAAGCGCCGAGGACGCGGTCTTCCTTGCCAGCGAGCCAGGCGAAGAAGGCCCGGATCAGCCGGGCCTGCAGGGCGGGCGAGGCGTCGATCTCCGTGGAGGTGGGGCACCCGATCTCGGTGATGAGCAGCGGCTTCTCCCCGGCGACGGCCAGCGCCTCGTCGAGGGTCCTGGCGAAGTAGTCGGGGTGGCGCGGGTCCAGCGCCTGGGCCGTGGGCGAGGGGCCGAAGGCGCTGCACGGCGCGTAGTAGGTGATCGCGAGATGATCGCACCACCGCGCCACGTCGCGCCAGTCGTCTTCCCGGCCGTTCTCGACCAGCACCAAGCCCACCCGGATGCGGGGCCGTCGCTTCTTCACCACGGCCGCCCCGCGGTGCAGGAAGGCGAGGAAGCCCTTCCACTCGTCCCGGTGGGCGCGGAAGTAGAGGTTCACCTCGTTGCCCAGGTTCAAGAAGTCGATGAAATCGCCGTAGCGGTGCAGGAAGGCTTCGAGGTGCTTCTCCCAGCGATCCAGGAGGAAGGCGTCGTCGAAGGCCCTGCCCTTCAGGTAGGGCGGCAGGTGCTTCTGGTCCATGTGGACGTTGGTGTAGCTGACCGCGACGGTATAGCCTCGCCTCTTGTGGTCGCGGAGGAAATCGAGGAAGGGATCCTCGTCGGGGGAGTCCGGCCACCCGTAGTCGCCCATCGTCTTCTCGACCCAGCGCGTGATCTCGTGGACGAAGTCCAGCTCGAAATCAGCGGCGAGCTCCGGGTCCTCGGCGGAGCCCTGCACGCCCACCGGCACGCTTCCCGCGTACGCGGCGCCGGCGAGGGCGAAACAGGCGGTCATCAGGAGCGGGACGCGAAGGCGTCCGGCGGGACGCATGGTTGTTTCCTCGAAGCCACGTCAAGAGTATACACCGGCCACGGAGGAAGGGTTTCGTCGCTGGCGGCGGAAATCCGGAATCTTCGATCTTCAACGGCATCGCATCGGGCGGTATCCTTGCCTGCATTGCCGGCGAGAGGATCTGCATCCAACAGCGCGCCGGCGCCGAAAACGGAGGACATCCTTGATGCCCTTACGCGCGATCTCGCTGCTCTTGCCGGGGCTTGCGTTCTTTTTTCTCGCGCAGGCCTGCCTGGCCCAGGCCCCGCCGCTTGCGGACGGGGACTACCGGATCGACCTCTACGGGGGCCCGGTGCTAGGCAGCACGCGCGTGGTGGGGCTTGCGGGGGCGTACGCGGCCCTCGCCGAGAAGACCGTGGGCCTGCCCTTCAACGCGGCCTCGGCCGCGAACCGCACCACCTACAGCGACACCCGCTTCGACTGGGGGCTGGGCTACGACTTCCTCTTTCCCGGCACCTTCCGGAAGGACCACTTCGACTTCGACAACAACGGGAGGAGCCTCCGGCGGAACACCTCCCTTCTGGAGCTGGCCGGCCTGATCCAGTGGGGCTCCTTCGGCCTCGGCTTACGCGTCCGCGGCCAGAGCAACCAGTTCCAGGACGACGTCTCCCCGCCGCGGATCTTCGAGGCCGGCATGGGCACCTTCCAGTTCACCGGCGGCTACGGGCTCTTCGATCACCAGCTGGTCTTCGGCACGGGGCTTCGCATCGGCTATTTCAACGTCCACGAGAGCGGCGAGGGCGAGAACGCCTTCTCCGCGACGACCGTGGGCACGGATTTCGGCCTGCTTCTTCGCCCCCAGGCCTGGCCCGTGCGCCTGGGCGCCTCGCTGCTCGTCCCGCTGACCTCCGAGGTGTCGTTGGACGAGGAGCCGGGGACCCTGCCGTCCCTCTTCCTTCCGGAGAAGGGCATCGCGATCCCGGTGGAGCTGCGCCTCGGCGGAGCCGTGCTGTTCGGGAAGCGGGCGTGGAACGCCCTGCCCGAGGCGTTCCGGCCGGCGGCCCCATCGAGGCCGGAGGCGGAGGAAACGGAAGAGGAGGCGAAGCCGGAACCCTACCTGGACGCGTTCTACGTCCTCCTCTCCGCGGAGATCGTCATCTGGGGGGCGGTGAGGGACGCGGTGGGCATCGACGGGTTCCTCCAGCAGATCGAGGAGCGGTCGGGGCGCGTCCCGACGTGCTCGGTGCGCCTGGGCGCGGAGACGGAGGTCTGGCCGGACCAGCTTCGCCTTCGCGGCGGGACCTACTGGGAGCCGAGCCGTTTTGAGGACTATCCGGGGCGCCTCCACGTCACGTTCGGCCTGGAAGCCCGCCTTTTCGAGGTGCATTTCCTCGGCCACTACACGCTGAACTTCTCGGCGGCCGTGGATTTCGCCCAGCGCTACTCGAACATCTCGCTCTCCATCGGGTTCTGGCATTGATCCCGGGGTCCTTGCTCACGAAGCCCATCTGGAGGGCCAGTGACAAGTTTGACAAGTGACGTTGTTTAGAGTGTATTGCAGGCCATAGGGTTATGGAAAGTTCTGTTACTTTTGAGAGAAATCTTGCAGAATAGGGCCTATCTCTGGAGAATTCGAGACGATGCTCAGGATTCCGCGAAGCAGGCTCGGGGAGGGGGTCTTTCACGTTCTCAACCGCGGGATCAACCGTTCGGCCATCTTCGGGGAGGAGGGGGACAAGAAGGCGTTCTTCGACCTTCTCGTGGAATA
>Ga0180434_10003144_pt1 | contig 21212 bp, 20 predicted proteins | sample SS_ome_7_FD_132453 | JGI IMG/M metagenome (GOLD analysis project Ga0180434, IMG submission 132453) | Hypersaline lake sediment archaeal communities from the Salton Sea, California, USA - SS_1_D_2 metaG | ecosystem: Environmental > Aquatic > Non-marine Saline and Alkaline > Hypersaline >...
TATCTAGCCCGTTTCCATCGACGTACATTTTGTTACTCAAAAGCATTGCATATGGTCTATGCTACTTTAACCGTTTTTTTCACTGCTAATTGGGAAGAATATCTTTAGTTAGCAACGCCAATTATAAAAATAAAAAGATCCGAAAACTGTGGCTTTCTGCTTCTATTTGCTACTTCCTCATTCAACCTTTATGGGCATTTATTGTCGTATTACTTAGCTTACCGCATTCAAATATCTTAGTAATGCCTACATGCATTGAGTTAATTTCTGAATTTTTAATTTTTTTTATTTTCTATGCATGTGCATACAAAAAGCCTGGAACAAAACTTTTAAATCTTGTTCTAGTCATAGGAGCTTTGCTATTTTTCTTTAAATTCTATGGTGTTTGCCGCTTCTTAGCTGGCTCAAGTATTAAGTTACCTTCCCCCTATACGAGCCTTTTATCATGGGCATTTGATTCTGCTTTATACATTTGGTGGTTCATCGCAAGTATCAGACTAAGTGAAGCTAATGAAAAGCTGCAAAAACAAACAGCCGAAGCTTCTTAGTCACACACTCAACAGACTTATCCCACTTTTACTTGATGTTTTTTAACTGGATAACAACTCTTCAGCTCAGAATTAATATTGGAAAAAGCTAGTTTTGTTTACACGGCTGTTGATCTTTACTACGTGAAAGTGCCTTTTGAAAAAACACTCTTAGCTTCTCTTCATTAACCAGACGATCCGATTCATAAGTTACACATGCATGTTAATAGAGAAATTTAGTGTGGTGGCCACCTCTATGAAGGTTTTTGAAAATTCAGTGTAGTTATTTTTTAGTGGGTTGGCTTTATCACAATGCAGTCAAGCATTGAATAAGCTTGTCAAGGAGTGATAGAGGTCGCTGAAAATCAAAAGATGAAATGGGGGTGGCCAGACTCGAACTGGCGAAGACCGAAGTCGATGGATTTACAGTCCATTGCAATTGCCACTATGCGACACCCCCCGACGGGAAAAAATTTGCTGGAGAAAGGACTTGAACCCTCAACCGTCCGATTACAAGTCGGGTGCTCTACCAATTGAGCTACTCCAGCAAATGACTAATCGTTATACCAAATGATTTGTTTTAGGATCAAGAGTGAACATCTTTAGTTGACTCTTCTTTTGGTGATTCCTCTGAGACTTCTGACTTTTCTTCTTGTGTTGAAGCTGCATTTTTTTCCGGTGCAGACGTTGAAATGCGCTCTTTGAGCGATGCGACCTTTACTTGGGCATCGGAGGTCGGCTGGGGACCAATATTCCTAGAGACCATCCCAGAAATTTTATCCATGCTGCTTTGGACAGCCTGAGGGCTCAAGTTTGCGAATGTGCGCCGCTGCATAGAGGACTTCTTTTCACAACATTTTTTATACTTTTTCCCTGAGCCACAAGGACAAGGATCATTTCGACCCACTTTTGCCATTTTAACCTCAAAAAGTCATTTTACATGAATATTATACACTATTTTGACCATCTTTGTATAGAACTTATTCCGATTTGGCTCTATCCTATTTCCTATGGAAATTCCAATTGTATCCCCTCCTTGGACAGGTAAAGGAAAAAAAATTGAAAGTATGTGCCGCAAGGCACTGTTTGACTTCTCACTTCTCGAAGGAGCACAAGGGATTGCCGTAGCTCTAAGTGGTGGAAAAGACAGTCTTTCTCTTTTGTTTATGCTGAAAGCAATTTTAGGAAAGGGGTTTCCTGATCTGCCCTTAATTGCCATTCATGTTAAGGGTGAGTTTTCATGTGGTGCTTCTGTTCATGAAAGTTTTTTGCATGGTATTTGCAACAAACTTAAAATCCCTCTTCTATTAAGAGAGTCAACTCAAAAACGAGAAACGCTTGCATGCTATCGATGCTCACGTGAAAGACGTAAACTCATCTTTGAAGCAGCAAAAGAACAAGGGTTTTCTCACATTGCATTTGGACATCACCAAGATGACAGCACACAGACCCTGCTGTTAAATTTACTGCACAAAGGTGAGTTCGCAGCCAACCTTCCAAAAGTTCCGATGCACGATTATGGAGTGACGATTATTCGCCCTTTCATATATGTTCCGGAAAAAGAGATTGTGCACTTTGCTAAGCAATATGGTTTTGCACGCATCACGTGTCAGTGCCCCGTAGGGCAACACTCAAAGCGAGGCGTTGTGAAACGGCTACTGAAGCAGATGGAAGAAGATTTTCCCCATGCTGCATCAAACTTAGCACAAGCAGCACATATGTATGGCTCAACCAAAGCAATGAATAAATGATTCCTTTTTCTGAACTCAGCGCAATTGTTATTTATGTAGCAATTCTCTTTGTGATCGGATTTTGGTCGTATCGTGGCCATAAGACGGCAACTGATTTTATTATTGGTGCCCGCTCACTGAATTTTTGGCTCACAGCCCTCGCAGCTCATGCAAGTGACATGAGTAGTTGGCTTTTTATGGGTTTTCCAGCAGCCATCTATTTAGGAGGCCTATTTAATGCTTGGTTTGCTGTTGGTCTCACCTTATTTATGTTTTTGAACTGGTTGATTGTTGCACCACGCATTCGGATCCAAACGGAAGCTTATAATAGTCTCACATTCTCCTCGTTCTTTGAGAGTCATTTTCACGATACATCAGGGCTCATTCGGATTTTTACAGCTGTGATGTCTTTTGTGTTCTATACGATTTACATTTCGGCTGGAATTGTCGGACTAGGACTGTTAATCGAAACTCTGTTCAATATCCCCTACACCATTGGGATCACAGTTGGGATTTTCATTATTATCCCTTACCTCTTTATTGGAGGTTACACCACCTTAGCATGGCTCGACCTGTTTCAAGGGCTATTTTTAATGGTGGTGATTATGGTAGTCCCATTAATTGTTTTGCCTCAGGTTGGAGGGTTTGATGGTGTTTCAAAAGCACTTGATACTTTCCACCTTTCTAAGTCTCTTTTTCCTAACGCAAGTCTAGACACCTTTTGGCATATCTTTTTAGGAATATGTGGATGGGGAATTGGTTATTTTGGCCAGCCCCACATTATCACGAAGTTTATGGGTATCAGCAAAGTTAAAGACATGCGGAAATCAATGGCTGTTGGAATGAGTTGGCAAGTCATTACGATGACTTGTGCAACCCTGATTGGGCTTATGGCGATCCCCTACTTTCATGGAAAGTTAGACAACCCTGAACTTGCCTTTGTCATGATCGTGAAGCAAACATTCCCACCGATGATCATGGCTTTTATTTTGTGTGCAGTTTTAGCAGCCACAATCTCTACTATGGACTCCCAAATCTTAGTACTAGCATCCAGCCTATCTGAGGATTTCTATAAAAGAATTTTTCGCAAAAATGCTTCATCCAAAGAACTCCTTTGGATCTCTCGTCTTTTCGTCCTTGTCGTAACGGTGATTTCTTTTTCCATCGCCTTTTTTAAAATTAGCACAATCTACTCCCTGGTGTTTTATGCTTGGTCGGGTCTTGGCTCTTCCTTTGGTCCCTTGATCCTCTTTTCTCTCTATTCAAAAAAAGCGAATAAATATGGAGCATGGGCAGGAATTTTAGTGGGAGGTTTTGTCGCTATCGTCTGGCCTCTATTTAATAGCACAGTCTCGCCACTCATTCCTGGATTTTTATTGGGATGCCTGGCAATCTGGGTTGGTTCTATTTTGACACGTAACAAACACTATCATCATGCAAAAACCTAATGTTTTACTTACAAATGACGATGGAATTCATTCTAAAGGTCTCAAATGCCTTTGGGAAGCACTTCGTGAATCCGCAAACTTGCAGATTGCTGCCCCCATGACAGAGCAATCAGGTGCTGGCGTTGGTGTAACGTTTGATCGTCCTCTTCAAACAAAGCCCGTTGATTTTTACACCAATACTCCTGCATGGATGATTGATGGGAAGCCTGCAGACTGCGTTAAACTTGCGCTTCATCGTTTGCTTAAAGAACAACCCGATTTCATTATTTCAGGCATCAACCATGGATCCAACGCAGGACGCAACGTCTTATATAGTGGAACTGTTGGAGCGATTATTGAAGGAATGATGCGTGGTATTCCAGGTATTGCTTTTTCTTATACGTGTGATAAAACACAAGACTTCCCTCATGTGCAACCTTACATTTTAAAAATCTTTCGCTACCTTTTAGACCATCCCCTACCTGAAGGGTCAATTTTAAATGTGAACTTTCCCCATGTCCCACCCGATCAAATCAAAGGGTGTAAAATGGCCCGTCAAGGTTACCGTTCATGGCTTGGAACCCCAAGACAAGAGAAGCATGCGGAAGGACATGCAGAATTCTATTTTGGTTGGGACGATCACCTTTATGACGAACATTCGGACAGTGATATTGCCTTGCTTGATGAAGGCTACATTACAGCCGTTCCATTATATGTGGGGGAGCTCACCGACTACGGTCACTTAGATCAAAAGAAAAAAACTTTCGATGATCACTTCTTTCTCTTTTGATCATAAGCATCAAGCTTAAGAAGGGCTTCACGCTGAAACCGCTCAATAAGTTCTCTTCCTCCTTCAATACAGTAGATCCGCTTCATTTCATGCATGAGTGAATCACTAATCGAATGGTCTTCCTCTTCCAGCATCACAGCTCCGCTCTCCTGAAGCTTTTTTAATCGAATCATCAAAGTAACAAGCTCCTCCGTTTTTTGCTTGATTTGCTCTTGCTTATCAACCAAATCTTCTCGCGTTTGAATCTCTCTGAAATCAACTGTTAGAGATTTCATCACCCCTTTAGCTTCTCGCTTGCAGTCTTGGGCAGTTGAGGGACTACATCCAATCGCTAAAAATAGCAAAAATAAATATAACATTTTTTTCATATGACTTAAAAAGAAGTCCTGTAAATTTGTGAGACAGCTTATGGGGTTATGTTACCAAAGCTGAAAATATTCTTGAGGAAAATTCTTTTGCTCTATAGAGTTATACTCTAATCGGGGGGCGTATAGCTCAGTTGGTAGAGCACCTGTCTTACACACAGGCGGTCATAGGTTCGAATCCTGTTGCGCCCATCAAAAAAGCTAACCGTGCGGGAGTAGTTCAACTGGTTAGAGCACCAGCCTGTCACGCTGGAAGTTGCGGGTTCGAGTCCCGTCTCCCGCGAAGCTTTTGAAGCCGCCTTTTGAGGCGGCTTTTTTATATATTGATCACGATCGGTATACCGGTACTAATTCAAAGATAGTTTGCATAAATCTATTATTTATTGTTTCTTTTTTAGGCTTTTAACACTTGAAAACAATAAAAAGGTTATATTATGCTTCCGGTGAATTAAATTTCACAAAGGGATTTTGAGATGTGCCAGCCTCCAAGTCATACAACAGTTTTTAACAATACAAATGCTAGCTACCAAGAAGGATTCATCCGCCTTTCTAAGGATGATATGAGAAGACGTGTTCAAGCTATTTTTGCAAAGCAACGGGAAGCCAGTTCTCAGATCGATGCGAAAAGCCTTGTTGAACGTGCATCTCTTGGCAGCGAAGACTTGTTTAGTAAAGCAGAAGAGACTTCTTCATTAAAAAAAAGTAAGTGATTAACTATTAACCACTTAAATTTTTTTAAATTTTACATCCACCTCTATTAAAATTAATTATTAATATGCTATAATAGACATATTAATATATGGGGTAATAATAAGGGTGGGGTAATATGAGTACTAATGTAACTCATTCTGAGCAATTTAATCAAATTCATGACTTTAATCCAAAAGAAATAAACGCAGCGAAAAGAAAGAACAGCCAGAAAATCGTTGGCACAATCACTGATCTCGTTTCAGAGGTCATTGGATTTGTTCAAACATCTGATGGTCAATCAGATATGGAAAGAGTCGCTCGTTTTTCTGAGCAAGTTGGAGTCATCAACGAACAGTTTAGCCAAGAAGGGAAAGGGGTCCCCTTTGCAACACACCTTTTTACACTGAATCTTCTATCTAATCTCAAAACGCATTTACCTCCGACTAACCAAGAGATTCTGCAACACCCTTTACTAAAAGACTTAAAAGCTATCTCAGAGCAAGAAGAGATTGAAGCCCCTCTAGATGTGGCAACAGGTCTTCTTCAGTTTCAAAAAAATATTTTAAATCCTGCTCTAGCACGAGCCACAACCCCTGAAGAAGTTCGCGCTCTTCGGCCCGTTGTGCAGCTTTGTCTCAACATCAATGAGAGAGTTCAGGCGTTTGATGAAACAGGAACACTACAAGGACTTTCAAGCGATTCTTTAAATCTGTTTAATTACAAATTTGTCCAAACATCTCAAATCTATCAATTCGTCATTCCTTATGAAGCAGGAAGCATTTCTAACTTACAAAGTTCTGAAAGAAGAGAGCAGGTAGTCAGTAAATTGACAAAGCTCCAAACAGATGTCGCAAAAATTGCAGATGGGCCTCACATGTCCACTGAAGATAAAGTCGCATTTTATGATGCTCTCATTCAAATACAAAAGGAATTTGGTGAGAATGGAGCAGAGCTCGATCCTGTCATTAATGCCCTAGCTGAAACGCTTGAGCTTCACGATGGAATCAAAAGTGCTTTTGTACTAGAGCTTAAAGAATTATCTACAGCAGATGCCATTGCAAGTCCTGCATCAGTCGTAACTAAACTAAAGGCCTTCGAACAAGATCACTTGATTCCAGCTCTTGAGAACGTCACAACTCGTGAAGAGTTAAACGCTTTAGAGCCTCTCGTAGATCAGTGTATTGCTGTCCAGGCAAAGGTCGGTGATAGCGATGGGGACCGAAGCTTGCAAGCCTCCAATAGCAGTATGATCAACCTTTACAATGCAAAACTTCACTCAACAACTAAGTACTTTCCATTTTTACTTAGTTATGAAAAAGGCGACGCGGGTGATCTTAGCGAAGAAGCTAGAAGAGGTCGTGTTGCAACAACTATTGGAAACTTTATAGAAAATCTGATTCCAACACTTGGACATCCTTTATTTTCGAGTGCTGAAAAACAAACCATTTATAACGCTGTGATCACTCTTCAAGGAGAGCTTGAAGAACATGGAGATGGAAAGCTACTGGAGCCTACAGCAAAAGCTCTACGTGAAGCTTTAGGCATTCCCGAGCCCAAAAAAGTGGTAAGAGATTTGCCTTCTCCTCCCAAAGTTTCGTCAAAGAAAAATCTTTTTGCGATTTGGGAAGCACGCTCTTCTCAAGATTCGGTAAGAGAAAGCCCTAGTCCTACTCGTGTTAGGAAAAGACAAGAGCTATCTCCCCAAGCTAAAAGAGAGCGTAGCCTACAAGTAATTCACGAAAAGCTTGCAGGTCTCGATGTTCACTCTTTAAGCTTTAGCGATGATGTCACCACTATCAAACGTGAAATTAGCAAATTAAGAAGCATTCCAGAGGCTTCTCCTACTGAATTTGCTCACTTGGAAAGGGCGCTGCAAATGCTCCTTGATCCTGGCCCATTTAGAATCTCTAAAGAAGAGAACACTTTTATGCATCACCTAGCAGCAGCACATCAGATTAGTGAAGTGCAGCTCAGAGATTATGCAAACTCTGAGCAAACGACCGTCAATGATGCACAATCATCTCTTTTAAGAGCGCTAAAGAGAGATGCGGCTAGACCTGATAGACTTGATGCAACAGCTTATCAAGCATCACACGCGGCAATCGCTGCAGCAAAGCAAAGCCGATTCCGCCATTTTACCGATGTGCACAGCCCTAATCCAGCACTTAACCATAACTTCACAGCAAATTTTCCAACACTCGTAGCAACTTTCGAAATGTTTTCGCGTGAAGTTGTTTCAGCGGGGCTTGAATCAAGCTGGGGTCAGATGGAGTCATTATACGATGCTCAATCTGCTGGTCAGTTTTCACGCCTCATCGGTACTTATTCTTATATAGATCCAAGGCAGCAATTTTCAGTCTATCGATTTGATTGTGAAGAAGAGTTCTTTAAAACCTTAGACTTAAGTGCTATCGACCGCATGGAATCTGGAGAACTGAGTCGATATTTAGAAGAAAAAGTTGAAAGTAAAAAAAACCATCCTGCTGAGCTTTTCGAAGTCAACTATAACGACATGTTTTCTGAACAACACCTTTGGTTATTTGACAATTTAAGCAATCTTAAAGACGCCTACAATCAAGGAGATGAAGGCAACACAAATCTTGGAGCAGGTGTCTGCTATAACAACTGTCTAGATCGTATAAGTAAATTTGTATTAAATCCTACACTTGATCGTTCCACCATTACAATGGGAAGTAATGCTAAAACACGCTTTCATCAAGCTACAGTGAAACAAAAAGTTGAAGAAGCGAAAAAGGGAGCAATGACATGGGATGAAGCTAGTCAAGCAATTAAGGAGAACTGCTCAGTATACGGTTTGGCTCTTCACTATAGTCACGATGTTTCTAAAGATGGCAACGTTCGAAAAAACCTTAGCAAAGATCTTACCACTTTCAGTGACATGGGTTACAAGCAAGGCCTCTTATCTTTACGCGTTCCAGGACGACCAGGAGGTCATGCGATCAACCTCCACTTCGATAAAGAAAACGGAGCTTATGGCTTCGAAGATGACAACATAGGAAGAGTAGAATTTGACAGTTTAGCCACAATGAAAACACAGTTAAAATCATTCTTAAAGCAGTTCTACCCTCAACACACAAACTTAGGGATTGACTTTTATAGACAAGCATAGAAATGAAGAGCCTAATGCTAAAAAACATTTGATATGTTAGAGGATAAGGTAAAACTAGAAACGGTTGTACCTTATCCATGTCTACATCGTGTAAATGGTGGACGCTGATTGGCTTAAGTCTTGCAAGTTCTTTTGTTTTTACAGAGCTTGTCATGGTCAGTACCATCTTAGGAGCTCTCCAAGTTCATTTAAAAGCCACTTACACTGAACTTCAGTGGATCCTCAACATTTATATTTTAGTCACCTCTGTTTTTATGATCACCATGGGCCGTTTTGGTGATATTTTTGGAAACCGCACAATGGTTCTTTTTGGAATGGTTGGGTTTGGAGCCAGCTCTTTTTTTGCTGGAATCTCCCCTAATCCAGAATGGATGCTTGTTGCACGCGGATTTCAAGGCTTTTTTGGAGCCATCATTATTCCTTGCTCTCTTGCAATTATCAATAATATTTTTCCCGATGCGCAAAAAGGACGTGTCATTGGAACCTGGAATGCTCTTGCGATGCTTGGGATTGCCATAGCACCCCTACTGGCCACTGTCTTACATGAGCTGGCCAATTGGAGATGGATTTTTTTCATTCATATTCCTCTGATGATTTTGTGCCTGATCATCACTCTTTTTAGCTTAAGAGAAGAGCTGCAAGTTCTCGACAAACAGCCCATTGACTGGTGGGGGTTCATCTTTTTAACAGTTGGTGCTACTTGCTTAGTCGTTTCTGTCACCCAAGGATTTGAATGGGGTTGGTCATCTCCCTTCACACTTATCCTGCTAGTGATTGCTGCAGTTGCTATCTTCCTTTGGATCATAACGGAAATGACGCAAAAAAGCCCCATTGTTAATTTTGGTTGGTTTGCCAATAAAACCTTTGCCGGATGTGTCACGGTTGCCTTAGTTACGATAAGTGCTGGAGTCGTCCTCCTTTTTCTCCTCCCTCTTTATTTACATAACATTCTCGCTCTCGGTTATGTTCACATTGGGCTTTTTCTCTGTGCACTAACTTTTCCAGCGGCTGTATTTTCCCCTGTTAGTGGATTTTTAACAGATCGATTTGGACACCGTTTTCCCATCTTTATCGGATCGATTTTCTTGATTGTTTCACTCTATATGAACACGCGTTTTTCTACTGATACTTCCTCCTGGTTTTTGATTTTATCATTCATTCTTTTTGGTATTTCCTGGGGAATGATTTTAGGGCCCGTCAAAACAGGCGTTCTCAATTCCTTGCCTCATCGTAAAGCAGGAGTAGGAGTTGGTGCGCTGCTTAGTTTTGATCATTTAGGCTCGACGATTTTTCTTGCGATTATGGGAACGATTTTTAGGCGCTTTGAGCACACCTTTTTAGAAAATGAGCTCATTGATCAAGGAATTGAAATCACAAGAAGAGATGTCTCACTTATCCAAATGCTGCTTTCACATCCCTTAAAAGTATCGTAAAGCCTTAAGCAGTTTGGACCAGCATTGCAAGAAAAGATCATCCCTCTGTTTAAAGGTGCATTTATTCACGGCTTTCATATCGTCAACTGGACAGTGTTTGCCTTTTCCGTTTTTAGTCTTCTTTTGTTTTCATTTGTCAAGCAAAGAAGAGGCTAATCTCCTTTACTTTACCCTTTCAATCCGATATAGTAACAAAGATCGACTAAAGAGGTATCAATGGCTCTCGCTCAAACTTATTCACGCACACCCAAGCAAATGATTCTTTCCTACTTTTGGACAGCTGTAGGTGCTTTTTTAGCTGCATTAGCCATTCGTATTTTCCTTTTTCCCAACGACCTTATTGACGGAGGGATCATTGGAATTGCGATGATTTTAACGCGTGTGACCTCCAAAGTTTTATTCCCGATTTATTTTGTCATTTTGACTCTTCCTTTTATTTATCTCTCCTATAAATTCATCAGGCGAACTTTCTTCATTCAAATGATTATCGCTGTGCTTTTATTCGCAGTGTTTTTAAGTGTTTTAAGCATTGTTCCTCCTTTTGAAGCTGACATCCTGGAAGTGATCTTTATTGGCGGTGCCATTTTAGGTATTGGGGCCGGTCTTATTATTCGAAATGGAGGATGTTTAGATGGAACAGAGATTTTAGCCATCATCATTAACCGACAAAAAGGCTTCACTGTTGGTCAAGTTGTTCTCTTCATCAACATTTTCATTTTTGCCGCTTATGGATGGATTTTCTTAGATTGGCATATTGCATTCCGTTCTCTTTTGACCTACGTGGTTGCTTTCAAAATGATGGATATTGTCATTGTTGGTTTAGATGAACTCAAATCGGTAATCATCATTTCTAAAAAACCAAAGGAATTGACACAAAAGGTTATGCATGAGCTTGGTCTTGGTCTCACCGTGATGTATGGTCGAGGAGGTTACTCAGGAGATGCTCGTGAAATTCTCTTTGTGATCGTTGAACGCCTTGATCTCTCAGACTTGAAAGAAATCATCCTTAGAGAAGATCCTTCTGCCTTTATGGCTATTGAAAACTTGCACGAAGTTGTTTATGGCAAACAAGCAAAAATCCCAGTGAAGAAGCGGGCACGGACTAAAAAGGATCAGCGCCACAAAGCCATGACCTCTTAAATATTTTCTTACATTTCCTTTTTTGGCAGTCATAGCCTTATTTTGCTAAACTTCTCCTTGCTATAAACCCATATTTCACATACATTCTTTAGTGATTATGGATACATTATTACTGAATGAAATCACCCGAAATATTTCGATTGCGCTGCAAGAAGATCAAGCCGATCGAGATCTCACTTCTCAATCTTGCTTCGCCAAAACATGTCAGGGGCAAGCACAGTTGATTTTGAAGCAAGATGCCATTTTAGCTGGCTTGATTTTTCTCTCTCTGATTTGCCATACTATTGATCCCAAGATCGACGTTAAGCTGCATAAAAAAGAAGGTGAGCAAGGGCTAAAAGGTGACCTTCTGGCCACTCTTAAAGGGTCTATACGCTCTCTTCTTGCACTTGAACGTACTGCAATCAATTTCATCCAACATGCGACGAGTATCGCGACACAAACACACACCTATGTTCAAGAAGTGAAAGGCCTGAAGTGTGACATCCTCGACACACGAAAAACGCTTCCTGGACTCCGTTTTCTGCAGAAGTACGCAGTTAATGTTGGAGGAGGAAAAAATCACCGTTTTCATTTAGGAGAGCAAATACTCATCAAAGACAATCACCTGTCTCAACTGAAAAGAGAGTGTAAACATCCGATTCAAGAGAGCATTGAGCGATCACGTAAAAACTGTCCTGGAAAAAAAATTCAAATTGAAGTTTCCAACCTAGAAGAACTCAAAGAAGCTCTTAAAATCAAACCTGATGCCATCCTCGTCGACAACATGTCCCCACAAGAGGTGGCAGAAGCTGTGCAACTATGTCCCAAAGGGATCTATTTAGAAGCCTCAGGGGGCATTCATTTAGCAAACATTCGCTCATATGCTGAGACTGGCGTACATGGAATTTCTATTGGACGACTGACCCATTCAATTGACGCGGTTGATATGAGTTTAAAAATTTAGAAAACACCAAGGAGAAAAACATGACTTCAACACCAAAAGAGCTCATCTTCGACGAAGAAGCACGTGAAAAACTGAAGGAAGGCGTTGATAAGCTAGCAGATACCGTTGGCGTCACTTTAGGACCTAAAGGGAAAAATGTGGGGCTTGAATCAAGCTGGGGTGCTCCAACCATTACGAATGATGGGAATAGCATTGTTAAAGATATTGAACTCAAAGACTCTTATGCCAATATGGGCGTCTCAATGGGAAAAGAAGTCGCTCGTAAGATCAAAGATTTATCTGGTGATGGCACAACAACTGGCATCATTCTTCTACGCGCACTCGTGAAAGATGGTGTGCGTAACATCACATCAGGATCTAGCCCGATCAATATTAAACGTGGTATTGAAAAAGCTGTTCATCTTGTTCTTTCAGAAATTGATCAATTAGCAACACCTGTGGATAAAGCAGAAGCTATTGAAAATATCGCTACTGTTTCAGCTTCTGGAAATCATGAGATTGGAAAAGTGATTTATGAAGCCATTGAAAAAGTTGGCAACTCTGGCGTCATCACTATTGAAGAAGGAAAAGGAACAACAACAACGATCGAAATGGTAGAAGGTATGCAGTTTGATCGCGGCTATACGAGCCCTTATTTCTGCACTAATGCAGAAAGTATGCTTGTTGAAATGGACCAAGCTAACCTTTTGATCACAGATAAAAAAATCTCAGCAATTCAGGAAATCCTTCCTCTTCTGCAAGCGGTTGCTTCTACTGGAGAGCCTCTCCTTATTATTGCTGAAGATCTTGAAGGCGATGCCCTTTCAACTCTTGTTGTGAATAAACTACGTGGCACTTTGAAAATTGCTGCTGTCAAAGCACCTGGATTTGGAGATCGTCGTAAAGCGATGCTAGAAGATATTGCGACTCTTACTGGAGCCACTGTGGTTTCTGAAGAGAAAGGGATGCAACTTAAAGATGCTACTCTCGAAGTTCTTGGAAAAGCAGAAAAAATTGAGATCAATAAAGACTCCACGACAATCGTTGGCGGTATGGGCCAACGTGAAAATATCGAAGCACGTGTGAAACAAATTGATGCTGAAATAGAAAACGCAACTTCAGATTATGATAAAGAAAAACTCGAAGAGCGCAAAGCAAAACTCCAAGGTGGTGTTGCAGTTATCCGAGTGGGTGCTCCAACAGAACCAGAAATGAAACAGAAGAAACAAGTTTTCGAAGACAGCCTAAACTCAACCAGAGCGGCTCAAGAAAGTGGATTTGTTCCCGGTGGAGGCATAGCTCTTCTCCGAGCAAGTACCAAACTTCGCGAAATGGAACTTCCTGTTGAAGAACGAATGGGAGCTGAAATTGTCTTAAATGCTTGCAGTGCACCCTTTAAACAAATCGTTGAAAACTGCGGGAAGGACAGCTCAATTTATTTAGAAGAAGTCCTAAGTAAAGAAAGCAGCATAGGCTTTAATGCGATGACTGAACAGGTGGAAGATCTGATCAAAGCTCAAGTGATCGATCCAGCAAAAGTGGTGAAAAATGCTTTAAAATTCGCAGCCTCAACCGCTGGTGTGATTCTCCTTTCTGAAGCTTTAATTTCAGATGCTCCAGAAGACGAAGAAGAATCTGCCTAAATGAAAAAAGCAGCTATTATCTGCGCACAGGGATTGGGTGATGGTCTTCTTATGATGATCGTCGCCCACCAATTAAAACGGGCCGGATATCAACCAACTGTTTTTCACAGCCATGTTAAAGAGTTAACCCCTCTTTTTGAGGGTATTCCGATCCTCCCTCATCCTCCTCTGAAGAAGCTCGAGGAAACTTTGGCTCCTTACGATCAAGTGATCATTGAAAATGATCACTCAGAGCGGGCCTATCACCTTTTTGCTCTACGCGAAACAAAAAAACTCAATCATCTCATATTCTTTTTTCCCACAGCCTCCCCCAAGTTTCAAAAAGGAGACTTTCTTTTTGATCCTTACCTTCCGGTTGCAACAAATCTTAGTCGGGGATGCCAAGAAGTGCTGCTACTTGAAAGTGCGAATAAAGAAAATGGGATTCTCATTCCTAAAGGAAAAGTCTTCCGCAAATTTTCTAAACGAATTGTCATCCATCCGACTAGCAATGACCCCAAACGGAATTGGTTTTCCTCTCAATTTCTTCATCTCGCACGTCTTCTACAAAAAGAAGGCTATACAATTAGTTTTTCTGTCAGCCCATCAGAACGTCCTGATTGGCTTCACATTGAGCAAGAAGGGTTTGGCCTCCCCTCCTTTGCAAATTTAAGTGAGCTTGCAGCTTACCTTTTCGAATCAGGTTTTTTGATCGGTAACGACTCAGGGATTGGACATTTGGCTTCGAATCTTGGTGTTCCGACCTTGACCATTTCAGGAAACCCCAAGCGCGTGCGCCTTTGGCGACCAGATTGGAATATAGGCCGTGTTGTAACCTTACGCTTTCCCCTTCCTAATTTTAAGGGAATCCATCTCCGAATCAGGGAAAATTTTTGGCAGCACTTTATTTCAGTCCCGCGTACACTAAGGGCTTTCCACAAGCTTAAAGAAGCAGTAAAATGAAAGCCGCAGTCATTTGCTCCCAGGGAATTGGAGACGGCCTCCTGATGATGGTGGCCTCCCACCGCCTTTTTTCAAGAGGGTATACTGTTACCACCTATCAAGATGCTCTTCATGAACTTGCAAAGTGGTTCCCTGATCATCACTTTAAAAAGCGTTCCTCTCTGCAAGCCCTTCAGCAACAACTTGCCCCTTATGACCTCATCATTCTTCAAAACGACAATAGCTCTCTCTCTAATGGCATCATCAATCTCTACAAGCAAGGTAAGCTTCAAAATTTAAGTGTTTTTTATTCGAGTTATGAAAAGACAAAGCATACTCCCTTAACATCTTGGGATCGCATTTTCGATCGTTCTCGCCCCATGGTGGATAATATTGCTGAAGCCATTGCCTCTGTTTTGCAGTGCGCACAGGTTTCAAAAAATAATGGACTGGTTCCCCCAAGTGATCTGAAACGGTCCTGCCACTCCAATCGTATTCTCATTCATCCGACAAGTACGACTCCTCTTCGGACATGGAATCCCCAGAAATTCATCGAAGTTGCACAAAGACTCGTACAAAAAGGATATGAAGTTGCTTTCTGCGTCAGCCCAAAGGAAAGACCTGATTGGGTCCCACTTGTAGAAGGCAGCTTTCTTATGCCAGTTTTCCCCTCGTTAAGCGAACTCGCTGCTTACGTCTACGAATCTGGGTTTCTTATTGGCAATGAGTCAGGAACCGGGCACTTAGCTTCTAATTTACACATTCCCACTCTTATTGTAGCCTCTTGCCGCAAACAAATGGCCCTCTGGCGGCCTGGATGGTTTGCTGGAAAAGTTCTGACTCCTTATCGCTTCATTCCAAATTTTAAAGGCTCGCGTCTCCGTGAAAAAAAATGGCAGACATTTATTTCTCCTAAACGAGTCGTCCGCACTTTCCAGTTCATGCAAATAAGGAAGCGTTACAAATGAAAAAATGGTTGCTGTTCTGTTTTCTTCTCCCTTTTTGCCTTTTTGGTGAAATCAATGATGACGGCGACTTTCAAATTTGGAATACTGATGGCATCGATATTCGCTTATCCCCAAAAAGCTCATTTTACGGAGACATTGAATTCCGCTATGGAGATGATGCTAAGAAACTCTATTACAAGCACATCCATCTTGAACTCAACTGGAATCTCAACCGACATGTTATTCTCACACCTGGATTCCGATTCATCTGGTTTCGCATCAATAATAAGTGGGTGAAAGAGAATGACCCTCTTTTGAAGCTGACCCTTTTTTTTCTCAACTCACGGCAAGTGGTGATCACCGATCGCAATTGGGTCCAATACCGAAATTTGCCAGATGAATTTGGAGGAAAGCACAGGTTTTTATACCGCAATCGGATTCAATTTCTCTTTCCTTGGCAATTTGGAAGCAATCAAATCAACCCCTACTTTTCAAATGAAATTTTTTGGCAAGAAGCCTGGGGAATTTTTGAAAACCGAGCCATTGCCGGCGTCATGATTCCCAGGAGTTCACGAGCCTTTTTCGATTTTTTCTACATGTACCGCTCTTTGAAAAATCTTCAGAAAACATGGGTACAAAACAATGTTTTTGGCGCAGGGGTTCATTTCCACTTCTAGATAGCGTCATCATGAAGGGGATATTCAGAGCGACCGATACAGAAAGCCCGATTTGATCTTTTGAAGAAGGTCAACGATGACATTTTTCATAGGAGTGGCTTGAGAATAATGACACTATATAGATTGAAAAATTAAATCCTTTGCATTAGATCGTAAAGTATGACTACAGATCTATGGATTCTCTTTAAAAGCCTCTGTACAGGGTTCTTCTATACCTTCCTCACAATCACAGGAATGCTTCTCGTTGCTCATTACGTCATCAAAGAAAATGTCAAAAGCGGAATCATCGGCGCTGCAGGAATTATCACAGTCCAAATCATCTGGACAGCCATCGCAGTCATTCTCCTCCACTTTTCCTATAAAGGCTTCGGATCAGAAACTAAGACCTTTGCTCTAATTGGATCGATTATTTTGTTTATCATGGCAATCAAAGTCTATCGCTCGAGGGATCCCTACGGCAAAGAGCCTCGTTTAAAAACGGTTCCTGCTGCTATCTTTGCCTCTACCTTTGTGCTTTCACTTGCGATTCCTCAACGGATCTTAGGATACGGAGCAATATTTCTCGCTTTAAATATTCATCCCTCTGTCCCAGGCTTGCAACAGTCTATCCTTCCAGTCATTGGCGTTTTTCTCGGCACGAGTTTTTTTTGGCTTATTTTTATCGTAGCAATTCACCACTCGAAAAAAATCATTCCTCCTAAGGTCCTACAACACATCCACCAGTTTGCTGCATTTATCCTTGTTGCGTTTTCGATCATCGGTCTTCTCCAAATCTACTTTTGATCGTTTGCAAGAAAAAATTTAAGAGACTAGACTATGAAGTAGCGGAAAGAGTCAGCCATTGAGAGGGTTTTTCATAGGAGAAAAGCAATAGCAAGGGCTAGCTCTTGACAATGAAAACCTTAACAAAAATAGCTATATGAAAAAATCCCCTCATCGCCTCAAGCACGAGCAAAAAAAAGCCATCCGTCAGGCTCAGAAAGAAGAGACTTATGAATCAGAAACAAGCGAGATAAAAGAAAAGCAAAAAAAGGCTTACTTGTCTTCTTCTCGTAAAGTTAAAATTTCAGAATCAAAGGCTTCTTCAAAACACAAACATCATATGACTTCTCCAAGTGAAGTCGACTGGGAAACAGAACCTGAAAGCATCCACAAAGAAGGTGAACACTGGATGAAAACGGTTCAAAAACAAACTTTAGATACAGCAGGACGACTGCAAAAAAAGCTGCAAAAATTTAATTTTCTCAAACGTAAAAAGTAGCGTGGTAATTTTCTACAAAAACCTGTAAAATTCCTGCAAAAGAGTTTATTTAGGAAGACATTTTTTGCGGATTGCACATATTTCAGATCTTCACTTCTCGAAAATTTCAAAAGGGATTGGTCAATTTTTTACCAAGGCCTGGATTGGAAATTTGAACTTGATCTTTAACAGGGGATACGACTTCTCAAAAGAACGTCCGTATGCCTTAATCGAGCCCTTGAAACAAGAAAAAGTCACCGACATCATCGTTTCGGGAGACTTGACAACAACCTCCTCAAAAGTTGAGTTTCGCATAGCTAAGCAATTTATTGACCTCTTAAAAAAAGAAGGTTTTAATGTTTACTTAGTTCCTGGAAATCATGACCATTATACGAAACCTGCTGATCGCAAACGGATTTTTTACCGCTACTTTGAACCTAAGCATAGCTCTGACCTCTCCTATTCTTTAGCCCAGCATGGTGTAACAGCTAAAAAATTGATGCCTAGCTGGTGGCTTGTTTTGATGGATACGACACTGGCAACACCACTAACATCATCGAATGGTTGCTTTTCAGAAACAACCGAAGCTGCGTTAAAAAACCTTCTAAGTGAAATTCCGTCTCAAGATAAAATTCTTCTCGTTAATCACTTTCCATTTTTTCAAAACGACAAACCAAGACGACGGCTAAAACGAGGAACTGTTTTAGAAGAAATCATTCGTGCTCACCCAAATATCCAGATCTACCTGCACGGCCACACACATCGCCGATGTGTTGCTGACTTACGTGAAAATCATCTTCCTCTCATTCTCGATAGTGGATCAACAGCCTATAGATTTGGCTCATGGAACCTTCTTGATCTAACAGAAAAGAGCTGCGGCGTAAAAGTTTTTGGATGGGAAGAAAATAACTGGTCGGAAATTGAAACACATAACTTCAGGTGGGAATCTTGAGTGATCTCTCTTTAATCGACGATGTTTGGTATAAGGAGGGCCTGCGTTTTAAATGCACGGGATGTGGCAAATGCTGCACGGGGGCACCTGGCTATGTTTGGCTCGATGAAGACGATATCGAAAGAATGTCTAAACGGCTCAATCTCACGCGCGCTGTTTTCTTGAAACGGTATACAAGACAAATTGGCTCTCGCATCTCGCTTACTGAAGACCCAAAGAACTACGACTGTGTTTTCTTAAAAGAAAAAAAGTTTTGCACTCTCTACGAAGACCGTCCGAAACAATGCAAAACTTTTCCGTTTTGGAAAGAGGCTCTTGCATCTTCCCAAGCTTGGGAAGAAACAAAAAAGCGCTGCGAAGGAATTGACCACGCAGACGCCCCTCTTATCTCTTTAACCGACATCCAAAAAGAACTTTAAGCTGTTACAGCTCCCCACTGAGGAAGGACCAATGAATGTTGCATAAGCGCTTGTTCCATTGAGCATCCTTTATATCTTTGTAGTGGCTCTACCTTGACACCTTTATCAACGTATGGACCATATAAAGTCTCATCCACAGGTGCTTGTTTAAGTGCTTGAATATCTTTTTCTGCCTTTTTCTCACCAGAAAGTGCATAATCGTAAAGATCTTGATCGACAATTTCGAGTCTTGCATCTTCTGTTGCTGTTGCAGGAACTTTTCTTGCAGCTAGACCAGATCGACCAGACTCATCCATCACATAGAGCTCATAGCTTTTCACTTCTGGACTTTGTACCATCATCTGAATCACTTCTGCTCTTTCCTTTCGGATGTTTTTGTATCCACCTGCAATCGGTCCAAAAGGCACGCAAGGATCTGTTTTAACATCACGCCCTAAAACGCGCATCGCAGAGACTTTAAGTGGTGCATCAATATCTTTGATCACAAGCTGTTTACCTGAAGATCTTGCAAGACCGATTAAATCTTTCGTCGCTGAAACAGTTCCTAGACGTTCGTCGATCACCATCGATGTTTGCAAAGCTTTGTTGTGCATTTCATCTGCAAGCTTTCGGTTAAGCGCAAAACCTTCGATGTGGATCTGCTGATTGGTCACGCCATCAACATCTTTGCGTAGCATTGCTTTGACTGTATCAGGATTTAGTGCTCCTGTTGCTTCTCCGCTTTCATCGACCCCACGCATGAAATCTTCATCATTTTTTGCCATGAAGCTTTTTCCAACGGCTGTATTTCCACTAAGTGCATACATTGTTGGCTCATCATTATTAAAACGACGAGAGAGGCCTGTCATATCTGACAGATATCTCATTGTAAGCTGAGCATGAATAGCAACACGCTCTGGAACATAGTTTTCCTGTTTTGACGCATACTCTCTAGATGTTGATGAAAAGGGACTGTCAAAATACTTACGATCGATCGACTTAGTATAGGCTTCAAAACTTGGCATTTGACCTTGAGATGCAACAAGACAGCGTGTACGCAGTTCATATGTAGAGAGCTTTAGTTTAAGCTTGTCTCTCTCTTGAGGAGACATCCGATCCAGCTCTAAATCAAAAATCTTAATCTGCTGAAGTGCCTCCTTATGAGTTTCAGGAGTGATATTTAATGCTGAAGCAGGCCCTTCATTTTTCAGATAACTAATCAAATTTTGTTTAAACTTATGGTCTATGGCAGGAAGCTTACCTTCTCTTAGGCTTACTTCCTTTGGTGAAGGTCCTGTTTCAACTGGTTTAGCAGGAGCATGAGAGACTGTTAGTTCATCTTTAAGCTCTGCGAGCATCTTAAACTGTGGTGTGAACTCATAATAGTACTCAGCTTGTACAAGCCCTAAGACTTGAACTTTTTCATGAGGATCAAGATGCATTTCTGTTAAAGCCTGTCTCACTTCACCTTTTCCCATTCTTTCAGTGCGAATACGACCAGAAAGCTCTTGTGCTTTTTGATATAGATTTGTGCCATCAGCACGAGAAGGTTTTTTCAGAAAAATGTCTGATGGTAGCACAGTTGATTCACGAGAAACGATTCCTACATTGCGAGGAGTCTGAGTTCGATTTGCATATAAATACCCACCTAATGCAATCGCAGCCAAAGCCACTCCTACAACAAGCTTAGTCTTTGGTGATGAATTTGAAACTGTTTGGCCAAAATTGGTTAATGATCGTCCAATTGACGACATCCATGATGAAACGCTCATCTTATTCCTTCCTTTTTTTTACCCCACAACTTTCTTAGGTTGTTATCCTTAAGAAAGTCGCTTCTAAGCGTAATTAAATTCAGATGCCTGAGAAGGATGTACACACAAAACGGCAGCTGCAATAGCAACTCTCAAAGTGTGTTTGGATTGTGGTAATGAATTTAAAGCTGTGTAGCTAAAATGTGATCGTGATTGTCTGAATGACATCACGTTTGATGATCTAATCATCAGTTCTTACCCCAACATCCCCTTAAACCACTTAACCCCATATATTTAAGTAGTTTATCTTATTTAACTAGCTTATTTTTATTGTTATATTATTCCTATATAATATAATTTTAACAAAATAATTAATTTAATTAAAATTAATTATTTAAATAAAGGCGTTGCTAATTAAAGATATTCTTCCCAATTAGCAGTGAAAAAAACGGTTAAAGTAGCATAGACCATATGCAATGCTTTTGAGTAACAAAATGTACGTCGATGGAAACGGGCTAGATAATGA
>Ga0180434_10003146_pt1 | contig 21208 bp, 8 predicted proteins | sample SS_ome_7_FD_132453 | JGI IMG/M metagenome (GOLD analysis project Ga0180434, IMG submission 132453) | Hypersaline lake sediment archaeal communities from the Salton Sea, California, USA - SS_1_D_2 metaG | ecosystem: Environmental > Aquatic > Non-marine Saline and Alkaline > Hypersaline > Sediment...
AGCTCACCTCCGGCGGTCAGGCTGGCGCCTGAAGCGACGTTTATTTCGTTTCCGACGCTCATCACGCCGTCGACGTTCAGTGCGGCCGCCCCGGTAACATCGGCGCTGCGCATTACCTCCAGAGTCCCGGTCGCGCCCACCGTAAACGATCCGCCGCTGACCGCCAGCGATAATGCCGCATCGCCGCCCGTGCGCGTATCGGTCACGGTCACCGCGCCGTCGGCGACGCGCACGTTGGTCAGTTCCATCATGGACTGTCCGGGCACGGTTCCGGCCAGCCAGTTGGCGTCGCCATAGTCGCCGGTGAAGTTGCCGGCGTGATCCCAGTCCAGCGTCGGGGCGAGATACAGGAACACCTTGCCCGCTCCGGCGTTGTTCCGGATCAGCATGTCGCCGGTCGAACCCCAGGTGGGAACCGCCGATGCGTCGATGTTGACTTCCGTGAGGAACTCGCCGTCCAGAGTCGCGCCGAGCGTTCCGTAGTTGAGCAGAGTATAAGGAACCCCGCCCACCGGCGCCGCACCGTCCTCTTCCAGCGCCAGCGTCCAACCGTCTTCGAGCGTCAATGCGCCCGAGGCGCTGACCGTATCGGTCAGCGTGTCCCAGGTGTAAGTGGCGCTCGCCTCCACGTTCAGGTCGCCGGTTACGGCGATTTCGCCCGAAGCGTCGACGCCCGGCTGGAGTCCGCGGAACACGGAGATCGCGCCGGAAACTTCGCCCGTACCGCTCGCGGTGGTGATCGACCGCAAATCGGCCGCGGCGCCCGTGCCCGCAAGCGTCAACTTCGTTCCCGCTTCCAGCGTCACATCGCCCAACCAGGGCACTCCGACATTCCGATCGAGGGCGTAGTCAACCGCCGCGTCGAACAGTTCGATTCCGTCCGGGGCGGGGTTATCGCCCAGGCTGATGCTCCACCACTGGGCGATCTGCCTGGACATCGCGACCCTGGGCGCGGTGATACCGTCATCGTAGAGTGTGTCGCCCACTTCGTAGACGGCGATCACGGGTTGGGGCACGCCGAATTCATCGTTTACCGTGGCGATGATTTCGGCATCGGCGCCGATATCCAGGATCGCGCGTCGCGGAGTCGGTCCGGTGTCGCCGTAGACCGTGGCGGTACCTTCCGCAACGCGTCCGGCCAGCGGATGCCCTGCATCCACTATCTCGATCGTAGTTCCGTCGACCAAGGCCTTACCTTCGCTTCCCCAATCAAGCAATCCAGGCCCGTAGGCCTGGTACTGAGCGGAGACGATCGGAATGGTGATGTCAAACCCGTCGCCCGGATCGGCGTCCAGGTACTCCGTGATGCCCCGGGTGCCGTTCTGGTTGGTGCTTATCAACAGGTCGTAGTTTGCCAGGAAGGCGGCCTTTTCGTCTTCGGCCGAACCGCTGAAGTTTTCGTCGGTGAAGACGTCCTGGTCGTCTTTCCACGTGACGGTGAATGTCGCGTCGGTGCGTCCTTCGAGATGCGCCTGGATGAACTGCTCGGTGATGCGAGTACCGGGCACCACGTTGCTGATTATCAGGACATCGTAACTGGCGGGGGCCGGTGCGACAAAGCTCGGTACGTTGACGATCAGTTCGCCGCCGGTGACGTTGATGTTCGAACCGGACGCGTCAACGTCTCCTCCGCCGGCGGAGATCGTCGCGGCGCCGAGTCCGGTCTTGTTGATGGCTCCGCCGAACAATTGGACCGTACCGCCGGAAATGTTGGCGTCGGTGTTCAAGGCGCCGAGCCTGGAGATTTTCACGTTCCCGCCGGCGGTCAGGCCCGGGGCGGTCATGCTTCCGCCGCTGATGTCCAGACTGGTCAGGGACGCCAAACCGCCGGTAACAACCGTACCGCCCGTGATGTTCAGGTCTGTCGCCGTCGCGGCGCCGGTGGAAGTCAGCGAACCGCTCGCAACGTTGACCGCGGCGGCCTGCAGGGACGTGGAGTTGACCGCCGCCCCGTCGACCACCAGCGGCGTTCCACTCGACAGGTCGGCTTCAACATTCAGGACCCCGCCGGTGGCGTTGATCGCGTTGACCGCGATCGCGGCGCCTGAGACCAGCGTGGTCTCACCGCCGGTAACGTTGAGTTCGCCACCTCCGCCCGCGCCGAGGGCGAGATCGAGCGTCGAAGCGGCGCCGAACGTTGTGGTACCGGAGGAGTTGAAGTTCTTGTCGTCGTTAAGCGTTAAAGTACCGCCAACGACGAGCGTACCACCGGTATAAACGGTCGTGTCGCCCTGCGACTGCAAAACGCCGTCCACGGTTAGCGCCGCGCCGTCCATCACGTGCGTGTTGTTGGCGACGGTCAAGTCGCCGGTCGCGCCGATAGTCGCCGAAGCGCCGTGGACGATGAATGTGTGCGCGTCGGCGGCTGAGGCCAGTATCGCGGCGTTGTTGACGGAACTGTCCACAACCGCCGCTTTGGTCAGGCCCGGCAGGCCGTTGGTCCAGTTGCCCGCGGTCGACCAGACTTCACCGCCGGCGCCGGCGACGTCGGCCCAGACCGTCGCGTCCGTACCGACGATCACCAGTTGGACCTTACCGGCGCCGTCATCGATAACCGACGAACCGGTTATGTCGATCAGGTCGGCGTAGGGGCTGTCGACCGGCGGAGTCAAACTGACGTTATCTATCGTGAATCCGTCGCCGGCAAGAACGGCGTTCAGGCTGCCGTAACTGAACAGGTCGTATGTACCGGTCAGCACGACGCCGGACGGGTCCAGTTCGACGATCCAGTTGTTGCTCAGATCGAGGGCGCCGCTGACGGTGACCTTGTCGCCGTCGCCGTTCCAAACGAGGGCGCCGTCGGTGGCCAGAGCCATATCGCCGGTGACGTCAAGTTGGCCCGTCAGGCCGCCGCTGTTGAGTGAGATATTCTTGGCCGTCACGTCGCCGGTGATACCGGCCGTCGCGCCGCTGGTGACGATCTGGTCGATAACGGAAGCGGCGCCAAGGTCCACCGTCGAAGCGCCGGTCAGCGCGACCGTATTGTATATCGGCGACCCGCCGCCGGTAGCCCACCATCCGCTCTGGGCCGGATCGCCGGGATTGACGCCCGCTCCGTCGATGTTGAATGTCAGGAAATCTCCGCCGGTGTTCTCGGTCATACCGATTGCAAAGCGGTATGGCACCCCCGCGGTCAAAACGACGGTCTCCGTGTGAGGCGCATTCCAACCCTCTCCGGTTGACAGCCGACTATCGGAAATCAGGTCCTGTGGTTCGTCGAATTCGCCGTCCAGGTCAGTGTCGATCCAGAGGGCCTCGTAGTCGTCGCCGTGAACGTAGAACGTGTAGGTTTTCGTCTCGGGAGGTATGAACCTGCCCTCCCACGCCACGGTGTAGGTGTTCGACGGATTGCCCGGGAACGAGATTTGACCGGTCGCGATACCATCGGCGCCGGCGACGGTCTGGAAGTATGCGGGCCAACTGGCGTGAGGAGTCGGCGTCTTGCCTAACACGCCGCCGTTGACTCCGTCACCGTCTATTCCGTTATCGAAGTCCAGGTCCGTGCCGACGAACCCGTCGTAGAAACCGAAGTTAAGCTGATTGAACTTCAGTCCGCTAATGGTGCCGGGAGAACTGATGGTCAGATCACCGTCAACGTTCAGGTTGGCGCCTATTACAGCTATGTTGCCGCCGTTGAGGGCGACCGTTCCGTTGGCGTTGACCGTCCCGCTCAGGTTCAGCACGCCGTTGACGGTAATGTCCGCGGAGGTCGTCAGAGTGCCCTCGAACTCGGCGGCGCCGGAAACCGCCAGAGCGGTGGAACTGTTCAGGGCGCCTCCGCCCTTTACTTTCACGGAGGCCATGTTGGGGCTTGTCGAGTTGAGCGTACCGCTGGAAACCTTCAACACGTCAACATTGGTCATGTCCGCCGCGGCGGTAACATCCGCACCACTGACGTTCAATTTTGTAATGTCCAGCAGAGCGCCGCCGCCCAGTCCGGCCGTACCGCCGGTCAGGTCGACCGTTTCGGCTGTGACACTGCCGCCGGTGACGTTCAAGACCGAACTTGAACTCAACGTAGTCGCGTTGATGGCGCCGTCTGACGCCAGGCTTCCGGTACCCGAAACGTTCACAGTCTGGGATTCGATCGCACCGCCGGCCGCCACGGTGACCGCACCGCCGGTGATATCCAGCGTATTGCTGCTGGTGGTGACCAGGGTCCCGGTCGCCGAGACTGCCACGGTCCCGCCGGTGACGGAGACCGACCCGCTGCGCATGGTGGCGTCAACGTTCAGGTTTCCGCTGTTTACGGTGGTTGATGCGACCACGTCGAGGGGGTTGGCGACCACGACGGCGCCTCCATCGATATCGAGACTCAGGGCGCCCATCATTCCCGTGTGAGGCGCATCGACGGTCACCGTACCGCCGGGGACATCCATGTTGCCCAAAAGGGTCGGGCCCGAGGGCGCGGCGGGCAGCCATTTTCCGGTGGTGTCGCTCCAATCACCGATCGTACCGTCCCACGTGCGGTCCGCGCTGGCGACCAGGAATACGCTGTTGCCGTTGTACCACGTGTTGGCGGCGTCCCAATCGGCGTGACCGCTGTTGACTACGTTAACACTGTCCAGCAGCCCGAACGAACCGGCGGGGGTGTCGCCAAGTGTCAGGGCGCCCTCGAACTGGACAAGGTCGTAGGCCAAGCCCATAGTGGGGGCGGCCGCTTCGTTTATGGTCACCGTCGCGCCGTCTTCAAGCATCACGTCGCCGGCCAGTACTCCCGCGTTGACGTCGATTAGTTTCCCGATGCTCCAGGTGGTGTTGCTTGCGGCGCTCGCGACAAAATCTCCATTGATGACGATCGTGCCGGAAGTGTCCACTGTGCCTGCCGCGGTAACGGCGCCGTTGACGGTTCCCTGACCGCTGATCGACTGGAAACCTGCCGCACCCGTGCCGAGTCCACCATCGCTGTCCAGGGTCAGCTCCGAACCGGCGGCCATCGTCAGATCACCGAACGAGGCCTCGAATCCGCCTGCGCTGAAAATCGTCGCGACGTCCTCGTCGCTGATGGCTCCGCGAAAAACCATAACGTCGTCGAGCAGGCCCTGGAAATACCGCCCGCCCAGGGCTTGACCGATCCGGAATTGGTCATCTCCGGTAAACGGGAGCCCGGGCTGCTCGGCGACGAGTTCGCCATCAAGATATAAACGCTGATCGGTTCCGTCGTACGTGCCGACCCAGTGATGCCAGTTTGTCGTGTCGTTAACAATAGTCGAGTTGGTATAAGCAACGTCCTGGCCATAGAAGCCCATTTTGAACTGAGTGGCGTTATAGTACCCGAAGTGACCGCTCTTGAATTGCACGTTTGTTGTAGACCCGAAACCGAAGATCATGTCATTGTCTCCGGTGACCGATCTTTTTGCCCAGGCGCAGAACGAGAACGATTCGTTCCCCAGCTTAATACCGTCCGCCACGTCGACGTAATCGCCGTTTCCGTCGAGTTGGAGGGCTCCGCCGTAGACGCCGGCGCCGGGGACAAACTGCGCATCTCCCAGAAGCGTCCCGTCTTTGGCGCCGACCGAATCGACCGCGATGGTCGCCCCGGACGCTTCGTTAAATCGGTACGCGTTCATCATACCGGGTATCTCGCCGGCCGGGGCGATGGTCAGGTGGCCTCCGGCCTGGATGTTCAGATTCGGGTTGTTCTCGATTAGCGTGCTGTTCGTACCGGTCGAGAAGTCCGCCACACCGGTCACGTTCACCGTCGCGCCGTCGATGGTCAACTTACCGGCTGCCGCCAGACCGCTGTCGGCGTTAACCGTACCGAAAAGATTTACGTTTCCACTGACCGCCACCGGCGTGGTGATATTGGTTACGGCTGTGGCGTTTACGTTGATCTCGTCGAAGGTCGACCCGGCCAGCGTGGTGGTACCGGCCGTTGCGTTCAACGTACCGATGTGCCCGGTTCCGCCCAGCGAGGTAGTCCCGGTGGTGTTCAGCGCGTCGGAGTTGAACTCGCCGGTGCCTGTGACGCTCAGGGCGCCGGCGGCGCCGACGGTGGTGGTGCTCGTAACGGACAACTGTCCGCCGGTTTCAACCGACAGGGTGTCGTTGTTGTCGACGACCACGCGCCATGCGATATTGCCCGCGGTGTTCACCGTCGCGGTGCTTCCGCCTTCGGAGATGGTGGCCTTGTTGTAAATCACCGGTTCGGCGCCGGTGGTCCACGACGGACCGTTATCCCAGTTGTTCGAACCGCCGGTCCAGACGGCATCTTCGAACCCTACGATTCCGGTGACGTAAACCCTTCCCGCCCCGTCATCGATCACCTGTGCCCCGGTGGTATTGAAGTACGCCGGCAGGGCCGCGCCGTCGACGATATTCACGGACGTAAGCACGCCTCCGGCGCCCGCGGTGGTCAGCGTCCCTCCGTACTCGAACAGCGTAAACGTATCGGCGGGTCCCGCGGCGCTGTCGGGCGGGGCGTTGAGTTCGAGCGTCCAGGTGGTCTCCAGCGTCAGGTCGCCGGTGACCGTCACCAGATCGCTGTCGAGCGTGTTCAAGTCCCATTCGTAGGTCGCGCCGGAAAGCAGTCCAAATCCGCCGGCGTTTTCGAATTTGACCAGGCCGACCGAAGCGCCCGGCGAGAGGGTCGTATCGACCGTCACCGCGCCGTTGGAGTTGTAGATCCGCCCGTTTCCGACGATTGTGTTCGTATTGAGCGGCATGTTGGCATCGAGCTGTACCGCGCCGCCGTCGCCCAGGTCCAGATTCAGGACATTGTACCTGGCGGCGTCCTGGCTGTCCATGAAGATCCTCGCGGAATCTTCCAGGACGACGTTGGAGAACACGACCATCCCCGCGACATCGCTGTCCACGCCTCGATCCACGGCGATCACGCCGTCTCTACCGTCGGCGCCATCAATGATCCTGATCGTGCTTCCGATCGTGTTGACGATTTGCGGATTGCCCGAAGCCACCTCGTCAACCCATACTTTCATATCCTCGTTTCCGCCCAGCAGGAACGTACCGGTGGTAAGATGGTTTCCGTTACCGTTCTTACCGTCGTAGATGTCTATGAAACCGGCCGATCCGGGATAACCGGGCGTCTCTTTACCGAGGTTCGCCACCACCGCGGTTGCGGCCAGGCTTGCCGGTGAGTTGTTGTCGATTCTGAACGTCGTGTCGAGCGAGTGGAGCGTCACATCGTCGCCGATCTCGCCGCTCAAGCGGATAGTTCCGCCGTTTCCATCCCTTCCGACGACCAGCGTTCTCGCCCCGCCGGTGGAGGTCACGTCACGCAATACGAACTCGTCGGGCTCGCGCTCGATTATCGCGTCGCCCTGCAGTTCGATGCTCAGGTGTATTTCGTCGGCATCCTGATTCTGTCGATCGATACCGACGTGGGCGCCGTCCTCAAATATCAGCCCGCTGAACAGGACATGGTTGTTGTTATCGTTGTCAGTCCCGTTTTCGTCAGCTTTGAAGACGCTCATCGTTCGCCCCTGTCCGGGTATGTCGCCCGCGGCGCGGAAGATGGCGCTGAACTTTATCTCGTCGGGCGCCGCTCTCGTTCCGGTGTCGGTGCTCTGGTGCATCAACTGAAGCATCCCGCCCTTGTCTATCGAAACCACTCCGCCGGGGAACAGCAGGTCGTTTTCCACCTTGTAGCGGAGCTTGGTTGTATCCGTCCCGCCAACGTCGCCGCGAATCCGCAGTTCTCCGCCGTCACGAACCGTCGCGCCGCCGGCAGGGTTGATCACGTCAGTACCCCCGTTTCCAAGAACCGCCAGCCCGGTGATGATCTCAATGTCGTTGAATGTCGACAAGTTTCCGTAGATACCGGCGGTGCCTTTGTAAACGGTGATATTGTTGGCGGTCAGGTTTCCGTTGAAGTTGCCCGCGCCTTTATGCACGTAAATGTCGTTGGCGGTCAAGGCGCCGGTGAACGTGACCGTTCCGGTGGCGGCCACATGCGATAGGTTTCCGTTTCCCTTGATGCTGTAAGGCGCCTCGTTGATCGAAACGTCCGCTGCGCCGCCGGTGATCGTCAGGTCGATCGTACCGTTGTTCTTCGGGTTCAGGTTCAGGGTCTTGCCCGAGGCCGATCCGAAATGGATCGTCGTGGCGCCTGCAGTGCCCGTGGCGCGAACGGCGTTGGTATTCTGTATATCGCCGCCCTGGTAGCCTCCACCGTAGAACCCGCCGCCGTTGGCGAACGTGGGACCGGCATTGAAATCGTCCCTGGTGTTGTCGTCGAGAACCCAAATGGCGTTTACCGGACGGTTCGCCGATCCGATATCGAAATCCTTGGCGTCCGACAGGATCATCGCCCCGTCGTCGAACGTCCAGTTCGCCCCTCCGTTGAAGCGATCGCCGTTGTTGATCTTCACCAGGCCCGGACCGTTGGGGTCGCTCAGACCGGCAACGTGGATATTACCGCTGCTCGGCGCCCATGAAATAAGGCTTATCGAGGCTCCTCCGCCAATGCTCAGATTCCCGGCGACGGCGTCAAGCACTCCCAGTTCTACCCGCCCGTTAACGACGTTAAGCGTTTCTGCGACACCGGCGGCGCCGAGCACCTCGACGATCGTGGTCGCGGCATTGGCGGTAGCGCCCGTGCCGGTGCGTTTGATAACAGTGCCCGTCCCGCCCGGGGCCGCGTCGTAACGCACCAGCCCCTCGCCTGTGAAATTGACCTCGGCGATATCGAGCGTGGTGATGGCGGTCAGTCCGACAGTGGCGCCGTTTAGTTCCACGTTCGTGGTCGTTGCGCCGCCGACGGCGGTAACGGTCGACTCGAACAGGTCGTTACCGGGCCACGTGGTCCAGGGCCCAAACGCAAGGTTGTTGTAGATGTTCGCCCCGTCGTCGCCCACCGTGTAGGTCGCCGCGACATACGGATTGGTAATACCGGCGGTGAACACCGTACCGAGCAGCCCGTAGTCCGGACCGGCGCCGGTGGTGATCGCAAGCACGCTTCCGGCTTCCACCTGCACCTCGTTGGCGGCGGCCGGAGGAGTCGCCACCCAGAGGGCATTGGTTACGTTACCGCCGATGCCCGCACCGGAGGGGACCACGACGTTCGGGAAAACCGTTTGAGTGACCGCGTCCTTGAAGTAGACCATGGAACCGGCGTCCATCGCGATGGCGCCCACGCCGGTGGCCGCCCCGTCGACGTTGACCATGAGGGCCCCGCCGCTTCGGACGCTGACGGTTCCCTGGCCTATCGAACCGACGGCGTCGGCGTTGTACGTTCCGCCGAGGTCCAGGTCTATCGCATCGGCGCCCGCGCCGCCCACGGCCGCGCCGGCGTTGATCGTCCCGCCGCTTGCCAATGCGTACGTGCCGCCGCCCGTGTGCGTCACCGTGGCGGTGGCCTCGATGTTTACTGTTCTACCGGCGCCGACCAACATCGTTGGCGTATCCAGCGCACCGGCCACATCCACCGCGCCGCCGGCGCCGACGACCAGTTGTCCGGTGGTCAAATCGCCGGCAGCGCCGATCGTCAACGTCCCGTTTGCGACTGTGGTTTGACTGGGAGTTCCGACGAACCACAAGCCGTCCTGCGCCGGGTCGCCCGGTTTTACGACTACTTCGCTGCCTCCGGGCCTTGTGAATCGCGCGTCGATCTGCGACCCGCCCCCGCCTTCGACATGGGTGAAGGCGATCATGTAGTCGCCGGCAGACAGAGTTGCGCTTCGGGCGTTGGTGTCATCCCATCCGAGCTGCTCGCCGCGATTGTCGCCCAGGCCGGGTGTGGTGGACTCGAATACGCCGTCCTGGTCCAGGTCGATCCAGATACCGGTATTGTCGTCGTTCCCGGCGATGCGGAAGCCCCAGACGCCGGCTTCGAAAGGATCGACGTGAAGCTTACCGAGAAACAGGTTCGAGTACTGGTCGTTCTTGTTGACCGCTCCGGTGTTTTTGAAATCGGCGTCGTTGTTGAAGTCCAGCCCCCTGCCTCCGGGCCCGTTGATCAGGACCGCCTGCCCGTAGAAGGTGGGTCCCTGGGTCGGGTCGCCCCCGCCCATCATGCTGCTGGCGCTGTTGTTGTTCAGGTCCATCACGCCGTTGGGACCGGTGTGATAACCGTAGTGATTGAGTTGGTTGACCGCGTAGTCGGGCTCGCCGATGGTTGTTAACGCGGCGTTGAGTGTAAGGTCGCCTCCGTTAATCTCCAGGACACTGGTCGAAGTCACTTCCTGGTTAACGGTCAAGGCCCCGCCGGTGACGGTGATTCCGCCGCCGATGGTGTGCGGATCGGCCGGGTTCGTCGGAACGTTAAGGTTGGTCGTTCCCGCCTCGACGGTGACAAACCCGGTGGTGTTGACCTGCTCGTTGAGATTCACCGTTCCGCCCAGACCCGTCACGTTTGCCGCCACGGTGACCGGAACGTCCAGGTCCGCCCCTTCCAGGAAGTAATCAACCGTCGCGCTGACGTCGCCGTTAACCGCACCTCCGTTGACGATTTCCAACGTGTCGACAGCCAAAGCACTCGATGTGCTCAAAACACTGCCCGCGCCGTCGACCCTGACCTTACCGGTTACGGTCAACTGTCCGAAGCCAAACGTGTGGGTGGCTCCGTTTGCCAGGATCACGTTGTCAGCATTAACGTTGCCGGTGCGATTCAGTGTTCCGCCGGCGACGTTGAGCGTCCCGGCGACGATATTGTTGCTTCCGAGGGTCAGAGTCGCCTGGTCGTCGATCTTCAGTTCGCCTGTTACGTTGACGCCAGTGCCCAGCGCGGCGAAGCTGGCGTCGATTGTGCTTCCGAGGCCCGAGACGGTCACGCTCTCGGCGCCGAGTACGCCGCCGAGTATGTTCTCGACGGTCAGTGTGCTCCCGCCGTCAACGACCACGGCGCCGGTCACGTTCAGCGGCAATAAGCTGGTAAAGGCGTGTGCTGCGCCGTTGGAGAGCGTCAGGTCCTTGACGCTGACGCTGCCTGTGCGACTCAGCGCACCACCGAGCACCTTCAACTCACCCGTGGTGGCGTTGATTGCATTGGCGCCAACGTCCAACACGCCGGCGGTCAACGTGACGTCGCCGGCGGAGGTGACGTCCGCGGCGTTCATCGTGCCGGCTATGTCGAAGCTCGCTGCGCTCAACGCGGTGTTAACGGTAAGGACGCCGGTTCCGCTGACCGTCACCGAGGCGCCGGTCGTGTCCAGTGTCGCGCCGGTCATGTTCAGGACCGAGTCGACGGTCAGGGAGCTCGTCACGTCGATCGTCGACAGCGCGCCGATCGTGTGCGTCCCGCCGGCGATCATCGACTTGGCGTCGACGCTCACCGTCGCACCCGGCGCCAGGTCTAGCACACCGCCTGTAGTGTCCAACTTGCCCTCGACAATCAACTGTCCGTCCACGTCGAGCGTGCCCGCCGAGACAGTCACGTCCTTTATAACCCCCATCACGACGCCTGGATCGACGGTCACCAGCGACGGCGAAGAGAACGATTCGTCGATAGTCAGTTTCAGCGGCCTGTCGTCGGCCAGGAGGTTTGCATTGACCGTTACCGTACCGCCCGGAACGAGGTGCTCCATACCGCCGATCAGCGTCCCGCCCATCCACTTGGCGTCTTCACTCCACAAACCGACCGTACCGTCCCACGTCAGCAAAGGCGCTCCGAACAGCGAACCGATACGCACGCCCTGGAGGCCCAGGTGCGTGACGTTAAGGGCGCCGCTGTTGCCCAGTTGCTGCGATACCGATTCGATGTACTGTCCGCCCGTCATGCCCACAATGGCGCCAGACCAGTTGCCCACGGCGTCGGCGCCTTGCGTACTTCGCGAATATTGACCGGTCTGGCCGAACTCCAGAGGCGACCCGTCGCCGTTTACTTCCCATCTTTGCCAATAGTAGCCGCGCGCCGTTTCATCGCTCTGGTCATACATCGCCGAGAGAAACAGGTAGTCGTCGTCTTCGGTTACGCCGATGCGGCTGTTGTTGGTCGCTGTATCGTGCGTGAAAGCCCCTGTCTTTTCGTGCTCGATATTCCAGTTTACGGGCGTTTTTGCGGGGTTATTGATGTTCTGACCGGTGTTGTCGTCCAAGCGGATGTATTCGCCGCCGTCACCAGCGTCGGGGAGTTTGACGATGGTGATAGCCGTCTTTCCGCCTTTGAACGTTGTCCCGTTGCCCGTGTCCAACATTAATTCGACGTTCAAAATCTGGTCGGCCGCGGTGGTCTCGATGATCGTGCCGATACTGGTGGCGCCCTGGAAGCAGTTGTCGGAGTTGGAATTGCCTCGCAAGTACGTGGTCGTCCGCGTGCCGGGTATCAAGGTCGTCCCGCCAAGAGTAAGCCTCTGGTTTACCACCGTTCTCGTGCCGTCGTGATTCGTCTTGTCGTTGTACGTATTGGCGAAGACCATGTAGTGGCCGGCGGTCTTGAGTGTGATGTCTCCGCTGCCGACGCTGTGGGCGAACGATCCGCCATCAACCTCGTCTTGCTGGTCGTAGGCCACGTCCACCCATGTCGCGCTGGTCGGACCGGGCTGATCGGCCGCCCGGGTGAGTCGCAAGTAGTCCCAACTGTCGTCGAGCTTCAAGAGCTGGATTCCAGAGGCGCTTGGCGCCCTGGTCAGCGCGCGGGTTTCGTTGTCGGTTCTAGTCGAGCGAAGCGAGAGCGTGGAGGCCGCAGACAGTTCGAAGATCCCGCCGCCGGCGGTGATTGCCTCTAACTGGTTTTGGTCGTTTCTGATGTATCCCTGCGACCAGCCGATGGACAACGGGTCGGGAATTCCTCCAGCGTCGAGGACCAACTGTGATTGAATCTCCCGTCGTTCGGTACCAGTGGGCGAGTCGAACCGGGAGTTGTAGATGGCCATGTAGTGGCCCGACTCGTTCAGGTTGATCATGGTATTATCCAGCGTGTAGCTGAACGCACTGCCAGTGTTGCGGTATTCGTTGTCCCAGTTTTGGTCGAAGCTTATTGCCTTGGTGAGCCCCTCACCTGCGGTGGTCTCAGTGAAAATGGCGATGTCGCCGGGGTCGCCTTGGGCCTGCGGGACGGTGATAGAGGCCAGCGCTGCGGCCAATACGATGCTCAAACTCAGGACTTTACGTGCGTTCATGGTGTCTCTCCTCGAGATAGTTATGCGCACAGATTCCGTGCGAGGCGCGATGAAAACGACATGACAGATTGCTCTGTACTCTTCGAAGCACTAAATCACTACTCCGAACCGATTGCAACCACCTGACAGATATAATTGCCGGATGGCTTTTTGCGAGACTGTATAAAAATGCTCTCTTCAGCGCGAATCGCCACTTTCTAGATCGAATGCATCCTCACATTCCAAGCGTGTCGATATCCTGCTGGACCAAACACGACCGTCGTTGTCATGATACCATAAGAGACAAAAAGCTGTCAAGCAAAAAACCGAAATCAGAAATTCACGCGAACTGATTTCTTCCAGTTTACTGTAACTTCGGATTGCGAATAAGAGGAAAAGATGGCAGTCCGGGAATACCACATTACACAAGCGCGGCGCCTCGTCCGGCGTCTGGGAATGGCAGTCAAGGTGTGGGCATATGGCGATGCGAAGCCCGAGCGGTTTGGCCACGGTATTTATGCGATTCAGTTCGCGTACTGCGTCGGCGTCCTGCCCACCTTTGCGCTGCAGTATGACCCAAAGGATGGGCCAGTGCCTTTGAGCGCTTCTATATACTGAATTCGAAAAGGAGTGGCCAGCTCCTTTTTCGTGACGTCCACCCGGACCACTGTCGGGCGATGATCGTCGTCGGCAGTGGGTGAAAGCTCTTCACCGCGTTCTTCCATTCTCCGGTCGGTTTTTCGGCAGCCAGGGCTTTCAGGGCGTCACCGGACAGTTGCAGCACCAGCCCGTCAGAGGTCAGGGCTGGTTTCGTGTCTCCGAACGCAGGGCCGCTGGGTGTGGTCGGCGCGGAAGGCGATAGGCCGCTGGTGGATGCCCGCGACCCGCCGGTCGACAACGGATTCAGCTTGCTGCGCGGCGCCATGATGAACGCAAACTGCTCAAGTTTCACGACGCCGGGAACTTCACTCTTGAGATCCAGGCGACGGATGAAGCGCTTGTCCGGCGAGGAGCAGGCGACGAGAATCCGCGCGCCTGCATCGAGCAAGCCTGCGAACTCCACCGTTTCCCTGTCGTCCCAACTGTCGTGCAGAACCGTGGTCACGGTGACCCTGGCCGCCTTTGTACCGTGGTTCGCAAGCAGCAGACCGGCTTTGTCCAAGACATCCTTGAATCCGCCGTATCTGCAAGTTTCGTACTCCTGATTGTCTCGTCAATGTCTAAACATCTCGCCTGGGGCGGCGTTCTGCCGGCGCTTGCGTGGTGCGATCTTTCTTTGTCGTTGTCACTGACAGGAAATCTGATTCCGCGCGGGCGTGCGCCTGTGGTCCATTCATCCGGGCTCAGGACAATCCGCCGGTGAGGGGTTCGCCGACAGACCGTTCCTCACCCAATTCGGGACAATATGACACTCGATCCCGGCTGGGTCAAGGTCGGGATTCGACAATCTAATGGCGGTGATTGTGCCGGTCGGGGTTGTCCCTGGGAGGTTCCGGGCTGACAACGTGGATCTTCTCAGCGTCGATCACAAGGCGGCTGCCCGCCTCGACGTCCCGCACCACGCCGCGGACTACGACCTGACTGAACGGCTGGATTCCCGCCGTGCCCGCCAGTGTCGCCTGGATCGGCCGGTCGTTGGGACCGAGCACCTGCACCGATGCGGTGGCGGCCAGCAGGTTTGTGCGCGTCTCACAACAGTAGTCCCAGGGGGTTGGACAGTGTGCGCTGGCGCCGACACCGCAGACCAAGGGAACGTTGACGTCGATCAGCGTCGCGACCGCGAGGCGTTCGGACAAAGGCTTCTTTCGCCCGCCGATGTACCCGCGGACGACGACCACGTCTCCCTTGCTCGCGTCGGCCTGGACATGACGGACGTCCCGGGCGCCGGCGACAGGTGTGTCGCTAATGATCTGTTCCAGTGCAGCAGTTTCCGTCCCCCCGTTCCCACCGGTTGTTTCCGTCTGGTTGTCCCGGCAGCCGGCATACGCAAGCACGCCGAGCAGCACGATTGTTGCAGTTTGCTTTGTCATGGTTGTTTTCTCCTGTGTTTGGGTTCCATTCGTTCGTTTCTCTGTCATCTGGTGCGCAAGGCGACGGGGATCGGCGCCTTGAGGCAGCGAAGGGCCGGAGGCAGCGCCCCGGCGATACCGAGACCCAGCCCCGTCAGCAGGCCGGTTACGAGCACAGGCCCGTCGATCGTCATTTCAAAGGCGCCTACGGAGAACCGCGCCGCCCAGCCGTCCAGCGCAACCAGCGCAGTCGCACATGCCGCCAATGTGCCCGCCGACACCATCAGCACTGACTCCTGGATCAGGCTGACCAGCAGCGCCCCTCGCGAGAAGCCCACCGCCTGCAATGACGCCAGCTCCCGGATCCGCGACGAGAAGGCGGCATACATCATGTTCAGTCCCCCCAGCAGACCGCCGAGCGCAATCAACGCCGCCGTCACGTATGCCATGATCTGCACCGGTCGATAGAACCGGCTCAGGACGGCGTAGTAGTCCTGCTCCCGCATGGCGACGAGTTCCAGGTCCAGGCGCATCATTGCGAAGGCCTCGGCGTCCTCGAACGTACCGTCGTCCATGGCGAGAACGACGGCCGAGATGCTTTCCCGCCGACTGGCCACCTTGAGGTCGTTCAGGTCGCACCACAACTCGGCATCCATGACCGTTCCCGGCGCTGCCATGCGCCCAACTATCGTCCACGGCCGGCCGTCGAGATAGAGCGTTCGTCCGATGGCGAGTTCCTCTTCGGTCAGGCCCATACGGACGCCGGCGAGACGCCCTACGAGCAACTCGTCATAACCGGGCCTGGGCGCTCTGCCCGCGACGACGCGCAGCTCGGGATGCACGAGGAACGCCTTTGGTGTCACGCCCCGCAGTACGGCTGGCAGGTCGGTTTCGTCGTTGGGGCTTCGGCGGAAGGTTGCCTGCATGTATACCTCCGGCGAGACATAGGTCTGGCCCAGGCGGGTACGTATACCGGGGATTCCGGCGGCCGCCTGGCTGGCGGCGCCTTGCGAAATCTCGCTCCGTTCGATGCTTTCCTGCGAACCGACACCAAGCAGAATCACGTTCTCGGCCCGTCCGCTGGAGCGCAGGCTTCGGGACATGCCCGAGACGAACGCGCCGGACGTCAGCACGAGCAGAACGACCAGGCCCGCGCCCGATGCGCCCATCGCCAGCCGCCGCGGATTCCGCAGCAGGTTCCGAACGCCATATTCCCATGGCAGCAGTTTCATTTTCATGTCCTTTATGTCAGATCGTCCGAAAGCACTCGGCCACTTCCCGGCGGGATGCCTGCCAGGCCGGTACCAGCCCCGCCAAAGCGCCGAGGACCGTCGACACGACCCCGCCCAGCAGAATCGTCAGTCCGTTGGTCGACATGGGGATGCTCAGTCCCTCGGTCGTGAGCGTCAGGTGTGCTAACGAGTTGACCGCCCAAACTCCCGCCGAGCCCACCGCCCCGCCCAGCGTGCCCAGCAGCATGCCCTCGGTCAGGATCAGCCTCCCGATCAGTCCGCCTGCGTACCCCAGCGTCTGGAAGACCGCATGGTCGCGAACACGGTCCTGCACCGACAGTACGATCGCGTTACCGACCAGCGCCAGCACGGCCGCCAGGCAGGCGTAGCCCAGCCATCTCGTAAAAGAGATGATCTCGATCGCCGCGTAGGCCGCCCGGAGGACAAACGCCTTTTCCGGGTAGGTGCTGGTAGGCTCCTGGTCCGCGCGAAACATTTCGTCGATTTCCCGCGCAAGGGTCTCGCTGCGCCCGGGCGAGGAGACCCTCACATTGAACTGAGTGACGATCCCCAGCTTGCGCAGACCGGTGTTTTGCTGGAGAAAGGGCAGATGCACGTAGGCGGCGGTCTGGTCCTGAAGGGCCTCGGCGCGGTATATGCCCGCGACGTACACCGTAATACCGGCGGCGTCGAAACGATCTCCGACGCGAAATCCGCGCCTCCGGGCGAGTTGCTCACCCAGCAGGACCGCATCACTACGACGCGTCCAGTCGGCCAGGGAACCGTCGGTCAGCTCAAATCGCGCGGCGCGGAGACGCGCGAACTGTTCGGCCGGTACGCCGCGGAACGTGATCACGTCCAGGCTGGTGCGACAGTTCGTCGGGACGACGCGCATGGGCAGGACTTCAGTCACGCCGTCGAACCGCTCGATCAGGCGGCCGTAACGCTCGGGGAGCTGGCTGGTCATGGGGCAGTAGCGGTCCCTCCGATAGACAACCAGGTTCGTGTCCCTGGCGGAGGTCTCCGTCGCCTCCGCCACGCCTCTCTGCATAGCCTGGATCGCGACGAACAGGAACATCGCGACCGCTACGCCGGCGATCGTCAGCAGGGAGCGCGTCGGACGGCGGACCGCCTGCTTCCACACCAGGGGCCAGTATTTGGGATGGATCATGTGATGGCTCCTGTCGGTTGAGAGTTGGTATCGAGGCGCCGCCCGCCTGTCCGCTGTTGCTCGATGAGCCTGCCCTTGTCCAGATGGAGCACGCGGTGGGCGTACGATGCGCACTTGGCGTCATGCGTGACCATCACGATGGTCCTCTCGTACTCCTCGTTGAGTTGCACGAGCAGTTCCATGATTGCCTTGGCGCTGGCGGCATCGAGGTCGCCGGTGGGTTCGTCGGCAACGAGGATCTCGGGATCTGCCACGATCGCCCGGGCGATCGCCACCCGCTGCTCCTGGCCGCCGGAAAGCTGACTTGGGAAGTGATCGTGACGGTCAGCCAGACCCACGAGCGACAGGGCCTCGGCGACCTTCTCGTGTCGGGCCCGCCTGCCCATCGCGCGGAGCAGCAGCGGAAGCTCGACGTTCTCGTAGGCAGTGAGTACGGGAACCAGGTTGTAAAGCTGGAAGATGTATCCCACGTTGTTCGCGCGCCACCGGGCCAGTTTCCCGCGCGAAAGATGTGAGACCTGTTGTCCATCCACGGATATCGTGCCAGTGGTCGGGCGGTCGATTCCCGCCAGCAGGTTCAACAGCGTGGTCTTTCCGCTTCCCGACGGGCCCATGAGACAGAGGAACTCCCCCCTCTCGACATACAGGTCCAGTTCCCTGAGGGGGGTGACCTCGGTCGAGCCTCGACCAGCCTTGCGGTAGGTGCGGGACACGCGGTGGCATTCAATCTTGGTCATGGTGCTACTCCCTGTCAAATTCGACGGCGGCGCCGATCACGCGGATGCGCTCACCGTCGGTCAACTGCTGGGGGTTGGAAATTACCCGGTCGCCCGGTCGCAGGCCGTCAAGCACCTGCACCCACGCGCCGTGTCGGGCTCTGCCCAACCGCACAATCCTGCGACGCGCGATCCGGGCGGAATCTTCAGCGACGTACACCGCAGGCCCTCCGGGTGTGTCGACGACGAGAGACCGCGGGACGAACAGGCGCGCCCCGCCCGCCGGGGCCTGGTCGGCGGATACATCAACACCGCCGTTGCCCAGGAACTTCACACGGGCCAGCACTTCCGGCGTCAGCGGGTCCTGTGGAGAGTCGATGGCGACTTTTACCTCCAGGGTGTTCTTCTGGATGTCAGCTTCTCGAACGATCCGCGTAACTCTTCCGGAGAATGTGCGGTCCGGAAGGATGTCAGCGACAATCTCGCAGCGCTGGGTTGGGCGGATCTTGGCGGCATCTGCCAGCGGTACGTCCACGCGAATTTGCAGGCTGTCCGGTCGGTACAATCCCGCCACCTGCGCGCTGCGAGGGTCGTCGGCCATAATCGTCAGCTTGTCGCCGGGCGCCTTCAGCAGACGCATCACGCGTCCCTCGGACGGGCTGCGGACCTCCATTCGCTGTAGCCGGAGTTCCGCCTGTGCCAGATGCGCCTCGGCGACAGTTTGCCGGGCCCGAGCGTCCTTCAGGGCCGCCTTCGCCTCCGCCAGTTCGCGCTTCTCGGTCGTGCGCAGCTTAAGGTCCTGTTCCGCGGCCCGGAGTTCCGCCTCGAGCCGGTCAACCTTGGCGTCCAGTGTAGCCTCCAACTTCTGGACCGCGGTGAAGACAGCCTTCTGGCGATCGGCCTGTTGCTTCGAAAGCATTAGTTCCAGAGCCGTTGCCGCCTTTGCGGAGCGCGTCTTGCGGACGGCCTCGTACACGGCGATCAGTTCGGCCAGGAGAGACTGTTCTGCGCGGATGCGCGCCGGAAGGCGGGCGAGTTCGCCCCGCGCTCCGGCGAGGGCTGCCTTTGCAACGGCCACGGCGCGGGTTTGCTCGATCGGGTGGGCCCAGTCTTCCCGGGCGGCTTCCAATCGAGCCTCGGCCGCGGCGACTTGGGCCTCGCGCACGGTCAGTTCGGCGGACAGTGCGTCCCGGGCGAGCTTGGCGTCGATGCTGACGAGTGTGGCCACCGGTTGACCCTCGCGTACGGTCTGGCCTTCAAGGACGTGGATCCGTTCCAGTATTCCCTCGGCCAGGGCAGTTACGAACACCGGGTAGGGGTCCGGTTCGATCCAGCCGGAGGCCTGGGCGACGACCTCTCTAGTGCTGCTATCGGAGCGCTGGCCCGTCGCCGCGGGCACGGTGGTAGCTTTAGCGGCAGGGAGGATCATTGCCGAGACCATCCGTACCTTCGTCGCCGGAAGCCAGAAGTCACGTGTTGACCACCCGAGCAGTCCCGCCAGCGAGGCCAGCAGAACGGCGGGCACGACGATGCGGCTGATCCATGCCGGTGGGGGATGCGGTACGGACTCCGCGGATGAATGCGCGTCTCCTGAAGTTGTCGAACGATCGTTACGGGCGGTACTGGTTGTGCTGTTCATTGTCCGGTTCCTGGTTCTGGGGGATTGTGCGGTAAAGCGCTTACCGGTAGAAGTCACCGACCGCTGGTCGCCAGGGATAAACGTGGGACCAGTGAGGCGTAGAATCAGGAGCGGATCAGAGTTGCCAGATAGAGAGGTATGCGAGGAAACTGTGTGCGGAATCCCCCCGGGTGCCTGGCGGGTCGTTTCCAGTGTGTAGTGAGAAGGCGACCGTGCCGTTACCGGGCATAACAAGAGGTCCTGAGGCTGCTGTGGCGCCAGTGGTCTTCGCATGGGGTGCCTTGACCGGCTCGTCCGGGAGGAGAGCCTCAGCACTCGTGTTACGGTACCGCAGTAAGCACTGAACACACCCGACCGGACCGCGCTGGGTACAGTCGGCAGACACTGGAGGCTCGGCCTCAACGCCCCGTACAGGACGCGACTGGCACTTGCAGTGGGCTATGTGCTCCTCCGGAGCCTCGTCTTGTTCATGGCAGTCCGGATGTCCCGCTATAGGGAAAGACCAGGCCTGCGAAAGAAGGAACAGCCCAACCAGGATGAATCTCCACTTACTCACGCTACAACATGTTAGAACCGGGCTTACTCGAAATCAAGTCGGTCTCAGATATGGTGATCGTCATTGTCGCAGCAGGAGAGTTTGCCCAGGTTTAGTCTTGAATGCCAACCGGTCGCCTCGCAGCTTGTCCTTTCGTCTGTTTCCTCGCTCCAGGGTGACGGTCTTGCCCGGCCAGGGGTTCTGGACGGTACAGTCACGCCCCTTCTCACTGAGGATTCTAACATACCGCACTTCTCCGTCTTTCAACTCGCTGGACACCAGAAAGGCGTACTTGGCGCGCAGCGTCACGAATTTAGCGTCTCTGCTCTTCGGCCAGACCGGGAAGAGGCGCAGGATTCCTTCGTGTCCCTGCAGCAGCATCGAGTTAACGGCTTCCACTGCGCCCGAGGCCTCGATACCGCCACCATACCATTTCGGGTGGACGACTAGATTGGGATGCATGTCCTTTTCGATCTTTTTCAGAAGCTGATTGTACAGGTCATCCGGGTCCCATCCAATCCTCGCCGCCTGGGTGAAGATCTGCGGTAACGCACAGTAGTTGTCCCAGGTCGGGAGCTTGCGCTTCGTCGTTTCCGGTTTGGAATTCAGGTAGGTGATCGTGTTATGCACAATCTTTTTCCAACGCTCACCGGAGCCCAGGTTGAACGATTCGCCCGGATGCACGGGAGCCATGATGACCGGATTGTCTCCCCGGCCGCCTGCACAAACGCGATTCTGGTCGGGCTTGATGCCTCGATGCACACCGTAGACCTCGGCTTCCTTCAAGGTGGTCATCCCGTCGACCTGAGTCGTGGGAAACTCGCTCATGCGATCAATCATGTGCTGCCACTTCGCCAGACGGGCGGGGTTCTCGCCCATGTGTTTTCCTGCTTCCACAGCCGCGCGCAGGG
>Ga0180434_10003148_pt1 | contig 21206 bp, 14 predicted proteins | sample SS_ome_7_FD_132453 | JGI IMG/M metagenome (GOLD analysis project Ga0180434, IMG submission 132453) | Hypersaline lake sediment archaeal communities from the Salton Sea, California, USA - SS_1_D_2 metaG | ecosystem: Environmental > Aquatic > Non-marine Saline and Alkaline > Hypersaline >...
AAACCACGCAAAAAAAATATTCTTAATTAAAATTATCGCAAACATAGAAAATACTTAGACATAAAAAAGAAGCATCCTTTTATAGGATGCTTCTTTTTATTCTATGATGCTTACTGCTTAATTATCTGCAGCAACGTGGGAAACGTCTTTTACATGGCTTGCAGCATGGTTTTGGGCAGCATTCCTTTTTGCATGGGTTGCAAACTGGTTTGCAGCATGAATCGGTTACAACTTCACCATTGTGCATTGTTACACATTCATCTTCGTTGTTACCAGCTTCATAAGTTCTTACACATTGCCAATCAGATACTGTTTTGAATCGAACTGGACATGCTTTCTTTTTCACTTGAACGCATTCATCAACAAGTTCGATAGTTGGTGTAACACATTCGCAATTACATGACGGTGCAACAACTTTCATTGTTGGAGCAGACATCTCTACAACTTCAATTTTTTCAGCCATTTTTGCTGAAAGTTGTAAACTAACCAACAATACTGCTGCTATTATATATTTAACACCCTTCATCTTTATCTCCTTTTTATTAAGGGGTTACAAATACTCACTCTCCTAAATTCCACTTCAGCAATCTCAAAACGCCCAGGCTTTTTGCTTCATGAAACATACTATCTATAACTAATCATACCAGCGAACAATTTCAAATGGCAATTATTTATAAAAATTGTCGCCAAAGCGCCTGTTTTAGCGCGCTTTTTGATCGTGCAAAATAATGCAGTATGAAACAATTCGCACCATTTTGAACAAATTTGTTCGTTTTTCTAGCAATCAAAAATTAACTTGACTCTGATTAAAGCATAAATATAAAATCGAATAAACTCAGACACTAAAAACAAAGGAAAAAGAACTATGTTTCGTTCAATTATTTTTATTGTATGCGCCCTTTTTTCACCAAATATTATTGCAGTTTATTGTGGAATTATGCCTTATTCATACGACAACCAGGGTGAAGCTATTGTATTATTAAGCAAAGACAGCTCTAGAAAAGGATATGACTTTTTCGGAGGATCATTAGAGAAAAAAGAATCAATTCGCCACGCTGCAGCACGAGAATTCATTGAAGAAAGTGTTGGATTATACACAAAACTGTATGGAAAAACATTTAAAAGCGCTACAAAAAAATTGGCAAAATGTCTTTATAGAAAACCGTTTTTTCATCTCCCAAAACAGAAAAATCACCCTGCACATTACATCTATCCCTTACAAGTATCATATATTCCCCCCCAAGAGTTTAAAAATGCTATTATCAACCCAAAACTTCCGCATTGTTTCAAGGAAAAAAAAGACTTTGTTTGGGTATATGTAACAGATTTAATCTTAACACTTAAATCTGAACGGAAAGTTGACCTCCAGGTTCAACGCATTAATAATGACAATTGTGGAAACAAATCTAATATAATGCTCGATAATGGAATAATAAAAACACTTCGGCAAGGAGGTGGAATTAAATTTATTGAGTCAATTGAAAGATAACGTTCGTTTATATCTAAACTAAAAAATATTCAGCCAAAAAAATTTAAGGCGTCTAGCGCTTGTCTTAATTCAAACATGGGCAAACCGACAATTGTTGAATATGAACCGGTCATCTGCTTGAAAAACTGTGCTCCATACTCTTCAACAGCCACAGCATTTGAAGCTGCAAATCCACGCGAATATTTAAAATACCGCTCAAGCCAAGAATCTGGAACGTCAAAAACATACTCAGCCGTAACAACCGTAACTATGCGTTTATCAATTTCCCACTGTCCACGTCTAAAAATTCGCCTATCAAGACAGAATGCTGTTGCCAATCGAGACCCGGATCTAGCCGCCTTTATTTTTACGGCCGCATCATTTTTATCAACCGGCTTTCCCTGAATAGTTCCATCAAGCAATTGAGAAAGCGTATCTGCAGTTAAAATAAAAGATTGCTCACCTTCAACACCCTTTTCTAACCGAACACCATTCATCTTGTGAAGAGCAATATTTTCAACAAGCTTTACCAAGGGCAATGCCCAATCACATTCTTGCTCATTTGCATCTTGCTTAACTACTTTGAAAGGAATATGTGCTTCTCTCAAAAGCTGCTGCCGAGATTCAGACTTTGAAGCTAAAAACAATACATTGTTCACAACGAACACCCTTCATATAAAAACCCTCATAACTATCACTTTTCATGATCGAAATGAGGGAATTTTGGTTGGGGCGGGAGGATTCGAACCTCCGATGCCAGGACCAAAACCTGGTGCCTTGCCGCTTGGCTACGCCCCAAAAATTTTTAAAATTTCTTATAAATTATTTTCTTCAAGCTCGATGATCTTTTTGAACTCTTCTACAATTCGTTCTTCAATTTCACGTCGAGTCTCAGAGTTTAATGGATGGACAATATCCCTAAAACTTCCATCTTTTCTCTTTCGGGATGGCATCGATACAAAAAAGCCTTTGTCGCCTTCAATAACCTTTAGATCCCGTATAATAAAACTATTGTCAAAAACTATTGTTGCATATGCTTTAAGTCGTCCGCCATCTTTTGCCGGATAAACTTTTACTTCTGTTATTTTCATAGTCGCAATCCTTCGGAGATATGTATTACCATCCCTCTTTATGCTAGTCTACTAAAAAAAGAAAAATTGCCAACAAGCCCATTGTATAATATACGTCTATTTTGTCAAACTATTATTGATCATCTCCTTTATCTATAAATAAGTTCTGCTGCTCTCAACTTTGCTGATCTCGCCGAAGGATTAATTTCGGCTTCTTTATCAGATGCAACTATCACCTGGGGCGTCAAAACTTTTAACACTCCCATCGATTCTTTCTCTTGCAAAAAACTCTTTACAATGCGATCTTCCAAAGAATGAAAAGAGATACAAACGAGCCGTCCTTTAGGCTTGAGAGCTCTTACTGCAGCTTCCATGAATGCTTTAATATTCTCTAATTCTTTATTTACATATATACGTAACGCTTGAAACACACGAGTCGCCGGATGAATCTTTGCATTCTTCTTATACGGAACCACCTTTTCAACAAGCACAGCCAACTGTTTTGTTGTTTTTATTGGACTTTTTGAACGCGCTGCAACAATTGCTCGCGCGATTTGTCGAGAATACCGTTCTTCGCCAAATTCCCAAAAAATATCTGCCAACTTTTTATCCGATGCTTGCGCTATTATATCAGCTGCCGTTAACTGTTGATGAGAAGGAGACATCCGCATATCAAGAGGAGTATTTCTATATATCGAAAACCCAGCTCGTTCAAATATTTGAATTTGAGACGTTCCAAAATCGGCTAAAATTCCATCAAATGGTCCGATTTTTTCGTTTCTTACGATTTTGTAAAGTAATGCAAAATTTCCCCAAACTAAACGTAAACGCTCTCCAAATTCTTCTTCTAACGGTTTACCATATATCTCTAACGCCTTTGAATCCCAATCTAATGCAATAACACGAGATTTTGGATCCGATTCTAAAATTGCACGTGTATGGCCACCAGTACCAAACGTAGCATCCAAATAAACCGCCCCAGATGTTACATTAAGATACTGTAAAACTTCTTGGACTAAAACTGATTTGTGAAGAATTGATGAATTACCGCTTTCTTTATCTTTCATGCTTTAACTAACCAGAATGTTGTTCTTTTATACCGGACCTGCTAAAATTCTCAACAAGCCGATCTAATTCTATTCCTCGTGAACCTTTAACCAAAACCGCCGCTTCATTTTTAACAGAATGCTTCGCAAGTCTTTTTTGCAATAAATCAGCAGCCTCTTTCCACGAAGCAACAAGATCCGATGTTAAACCTATAGGCAAAGTCTTTTTTGTCCACTTTACCAAGTCGCCAACAAGAATAACATGACTTAACGAAGGAACTTTTCGTAAAAATCTTCCCAATTGACGATGCCAAAAAGGACTATTAGATCCTAACTCAAGCATGTCACCAAGAACTAATATTTTTTGAGCATTCGTAGATAATGCTTGGAACGCCAAGAGTGATGACTTCATACTTTCAGGATTTGCATTATAACAATCGTTAATCAAAAATCCTTTCTTCGCAGGAAGAAATCGTTGCTCAAATCTACCAGGAACAACAATAGGAGTCTGAATACCTTTAATTATCGTTTTTATTGGAATATCCAGCAAATATGCGACTGCTGCTGCTGCTGCCACATTATACACGGTTCCTAGATGAGTGTTTTCAAGCGCAATCGAATACTTTTGTTTATATAACTTTAAAACAAAGTTTATGCTATTTTCACCCGTGTGAACCTTACGAATTTGAACTTGGTTGCTCGTTTTTGATCCAAATTTCACCACCGGGTGCATGTACGCAACTTGAGACAATACTGATAAATCCCCATTAACAATCCCAATGTTTGATTCACTGAAATATTTAAAAATATCACGCTTTTCAAACGCAATATCTGCCAATGAGCCAAGCCCCTCCATATGACTATGCCCTATTCCGGTTATTAAAGCAATTGTTGGCTTTAACAATGCAGATCTTTGAGCCATTTGACAGCGTCTTGCGACACCTACCTCAAACACCGCCGCTTTATGCTTGGAACGCATACGTAAAATATTGAGAGCAAGCCCAAGTTGAGTATTTTGATTTCCATGTGAAGCGAGATATTTTCCCTCATCATGTAGATCCAAAACTGTCTTTACAATCTCTTTTGTGGACGTCTTACCAATTGAACCAGTTATTGCAACAACCGGATAATCAAATTGACTTCGCCACGCTTTAGCTAAAGAATATAAAGCGTTCAAAACATCACTAACAACAACCACCAGTATATTTTTAAGCTTTGATACATTAATTTTTTTCAAAAGATCTTGTTTATCAACATCAATAAACAAGCCGGCAGCCCCCTTATCCAAAACATCCTGAATAAAATCATGTCCATCGTACGTTGACCCTTTAAGCGCAACAAAAATATCCCCCTTATTCAACGTTCGCGAATCAATTGAAAATTGAAAATCTCCAGGAAAAGTTGAATAGAGAATAGAGGCATCAGGAATCGCTCTTTTCAACAACTGCTCGTCTAGACGCATAGATGTTCCCCGTTCTTAAAAATGTAAAAATTTTTCATATAAACAATAACTACTCATCGAGAAAAAAATGTCTTTGTTTTGATCATTTGTCAAGTAAAAAAAGATTACCCGTGAATTACTTTACGCATTTTTCCGCCATCAGAAGGCGCGATTACCCCCTCCGACTCAAGCGTTTCGATAATTCGAGCAGATCTATTGTATCCAATTCTAAAACGTCTTTGAAGTAATGAAATTGAAACTTCATCAACACCGTCAAGAAACGTTACAACATCTTTATATAACTGGTCATCACCGGACAACAAATCAACTGGCCCAGAACTTTCTTCAGCCAACTCAAAGTAGTGTGGCTCTCGCTGCATTTTTATTGATGCAACCAACTGTTCAATTTCAACGTCAGATACATACGCACCGTGAACACGATGCAAACGAGAAGATCCTGCATCCAAAAACAACATATCACCACGCCCAAGAAGCTTTTCAGCGCCACTGCAATCTAAAATGGTTCTCGAGTCAACTTTTGATGTCACGCGAAACGATATTCTACTTGGAAAATTAACCTTTATAACACCGGTAATAACATCAACCGATGGCCGCTGTGTTGCAACCAACATATGAATTCCTGCTGCTCGCGCCATTTGAGTAATGCGAATAATGAGATCTTCAATATCCCTTCCAGCGGTTATCATTAAATCAGACAACTCATCAATTACAATCGCAATAAATGGCAAGGGATCTAAGCCATTACGCACAGCAACCGCATTATAATCTAACATATTTCGTGCGCCCAATTCCTTCATTGTTTCATATCGTTGTTCCATCTCCTTAACAACCCAACGAAGAGCTGATATTGCTTGTTTTGGATCGGTAACAATTGGAAAAAGAAGATGCGCAATATCTTCATACGACGCAAACTCTAAACGCTTCGGATCAATAAGAATTAATTTTAATTCTTCTGGAGTACAACGACACAACATACTTACCAGCATAGAATTTAACGCAACTGACTTTCCGGACCCTGTGGATCCCGCAATTAAAAGATGAGGCATTTTAGCAAGGTCAATAATAACATCATTGCCAACAGTGTCACATCCCAAAATCAGCGGCAAACCATTTTTATACGATTGAAATTTTTTGGACTGTACAACCGAACCAAGCAAAACATTTTGTCTAACATTATTTGAAACTTCAAACCCAACAACCGCCCTGCCTGGAATTGGTGCAAGGATACGAATACTTAATGCTTGCAACGCCATCGCTAAATCATCTTCAAGAGCAATAATTTTGCTTAATTTTGTATCAATTTGAGGCTGATATTCAAACAAAGTGACAACCGGTCCCCGCTTTATTGCAACAACCTTTCCACTAATACCAAATCGCTCTAACTTTTCTTCCAAAATACGCGCACGAGCTTCAAGTTCATTTTTTGCAAGAACATCCTGCTGCTCATCATGCTCATCAACAAATATACCTGGATCTGGCAATTCATATCGCAACTCTAAACATTCATTTTCTTTATCACTACATGATGTGGTTCTTTTTTTTCTCGGACTAATACTAGATTCATCAGAGTCGTTGCAATAAACCGCCGCCTCCATTGGTTGTTTATTTGCACCTTCAACATTAGCTCGATAAGCATTCCAGCACTCATCCTTTAACACGTTATTCACAGACTCAATGTTTTCGCGATCATGGTCAAACATAGTAATAGATTCATGTGATTCTAGAACAGAAGTGCCCGTAAATAATCCGGCCGCCCATCTCACCATCTTAACAATCGGTAGAATCATGTACCACGCCACATTTTTACCAAATCTCACAATCGGAAAAACCAAATAACGCTTGCTATATAAAAAGAGTGAAATCCTCATGCCGTAAGCATATGTCTGAATAAAGGGAAAACGAGAGACAACAATTATTGTCATAATCAACAATGCAACAAACACAAATGTTGCAGAAGTCACATCAAAAAAAGCGGTTACGGCAGCCCATAAAGCTACACCGCAATATCCACCGGGACATTCAGCACAAAAAGGATCATACGAATAACCTGAAAGCAATGCCGAAATTACAAACAACATAACAATCAATGTTAAAATCCTATCCCATTCGCATCTTGATGATCTGCGCCGAACGATCATATACGAAAACAACAATAACAATGTCAAAATAATAAATGATGCTCCGCCAAAAAAATATAACAAAAATGCTGCCGAAGTTGAACCTAAATAACCACTATAACTAATTGTCACACTGTCCCCACCGTAATGAAATAATGAATTATTAGCAGGAGCATAATTCCAAATAGCAAGACTCATAAATAGAGCAAGACTTGTAAAAATCGCTGCAATTAAGAATTTTTTCCATTTATATATTCTATTCAGACAGACTAAAACCATATTCAACACTATATTGTTTGCCATACTTATTTACCCACTAAAAAAATATTTATAATGAAGCCTGCACTGATAATAATCCAAGTCTGACATAGATTCAATAGTTAGAAAACTTATCCGGGAAATAGCCCATCAAGAAGTAAAAAACGACAAAAACAATCCGCATCCTACCTCTCACAGCGCAATATTTAAAAAAAATTCTTTACATTCAAAATTTGATCGTACTATACTAGGGGAGATTGAGGAATATGCAAAAGTAGTAAAGATTGGAAAAGAGCTTCAACTCGAAACAATGAAACACTTATAAACAAAGCTTTTTTCAAAAAATACGAAAGGAGAGCCTATCGAATAAATAAAAAACTAATGGAATCAATCCATTATCGTTTTTATATTGCAACATCACAGAAAAATCATCATAAGTGCAAAATTATGTTAGTAGTGTAATTACTCAACAAGAAGTTCAAACTCAAGGAGTTTAACGAATGAACAATATGATAAAAACTTCTTTATGTCTCGCTGTATTAGTAAGCAGCGCAGCTGTAGCTGTTACGCCGTATTACAGCATTCGTTCGCAAAGTGAAAACATTGCGCGCGAAATGGTCGGCGCAGGATGGAATACACAAATTAATCTTTGTGACATGGATGAGTGGTATGGTAACTTTTCAATAACACCTGAATGGACAAGTTCCTTCAGATCACGTTATATCGCTGAATCTCTCTTCGGTTGCAACAACTGCTGCCTCCCATGCAATACCTCATGTAACACTTCGTGCGACACATCATGCTGTTCACCATGCGGACCATGCTGGGATAACAACTGCGACGACAACTATCGTGTACGAGTTACCGGTAGCCAAGTTGCAGAACGTGGCGCAAATGATTGGCTCGCAGACAATTTTGGTTTGCCTGTTGACTACAAAAGCTGCGTAACTTTTGAACCAAAAATCGATAACTTCCTCGTAGATTTCAACTTCTACTTGGGACTCGATGAGTGGTGTCAAGGAATGTACTTCAGAATACATGCACCTGTTGTTTACACCCGCTGGGATCTCAACATGTGTGAATGTGTAGAAGCACAAGGTGAAGGAAACCACCCTGTAGGTTACTTCAATAAAACTGTTAACGGTGAAGCTGGCAACTACTTTGGTATCGCACGCAACAACTTAGTTTCAAACTTCACATCATTCATTAGCGGATGCGGTGTCATCAATTCAAATGATATTGCATTTAATCCACTATGCTATGCAAAAATGGATAGCTGCCGCAGAACAGAAACTGCATTGGCAGACATTCGCATGGCATTGGGATGGAATTTCTGGTGTGACGAATGTTATCATGTAGGTCTTGGTATTTACGCAGCAGCTCCAACCGGAAACAAAGTTGAAGGAAACTATCTCTTTGAACCTGTTGTTGGTAATGGCAAACATTGGGAACTCGGCGGACAATTCACTTCGCACTGGACATTCTGGACAGACGAATGTGAAGAACGCAGCTGCGCATTCTACTTAGATGCAAATATCAGCCACATGTTCAAAGCAAAACAATGCCGCGTATTTGATCTTTGTGGAAAACCACTTAGCAGATACATGCTTGCAAGCAAATTCAAAACACCTGTAGAAGGACTATATGCAGGAGACACTCCTGACGTACCAAGCAAACAATTTGCAGGAATCTATAGCCCAGTTGCAAACTTAACCTATATGCCTGTAGATGTAAGTGTTGGCGTGCAAGGTGACCTTGCATTAATGTTCCAATACAACCACTGCAACTGGTCATTTGATCTTGGTTACAACTTCTGGGGAAGAAGCTGCGATAAGATCGAATGCCGCTGCGATTGCTGCCCAACATTTGAAGAAAATACCTGGGCACTTAAAGGCGATGCATACATGTACGGATTTGATACCGAAGCTATTGATAACGATGACGTAGGTGTTGCACTTTCAGCATCGCAATCACTCGCAACCATTTATGCTGGTAAAAATACACCTGCAGCAACAGATGCAAGTCCTTGGTACAAGAATGCAAGCGTAGACAATGCACAATTGGCATGGAATAATTCCGCCGGTGATGCAGAACTCTATACACTTGATTCAGTAGGTGCAAATGCAGAACAAGTTTACACATCATTGGATCCTGTATTTATTAAGTTCAACGACTTTGATCTTTGTGGCGCACGCACCAAAGGTCTTTCACACAAACTGTTCGTAAACTTTGATTATACATGGTGTGATCACGAATGTTGGGTTCCGTATCTCGGAATCGGTGGTGAAGTAGAATTTGCACAAAAACCATGCGATGATTGCTGCAATGACTGGTGTAACCCTTGCGGAACTTCATGCTCACCATGTGATACAGCATGCTCACCATGCTATAGCAACTGCTGCGACGACAACTGCTGCAATGATTCTTGCTGCACAGCTGCAGTTTCACAATGGGGCATTTGGCTCAAAGGTGGAGTTGCTTTTAACTAATCGTTTAGTGTAAAAAACGACGTTAAGCAATAAAAACGAATACTGAGAAGGACGTGGAATTCCACGTCCTTCTTTTTGTGCATAAATAAACTATTATTTACTAAATCCTTTATTAGCGTAAAAAAATACTCATCATCCTATAATAACCTTGAAAATAATCTTAATAATAAGGTACACATAAAAATAACTATTTATGTAATACGCATAAAAGGATGATTATCATGACAAAACAAATATTCTGGCTTGTATTCCTGTTTATAACTCAACTTGCAAAAGGAGTATGCCCCTATTTCAGTATTAGATCGCAAAGCGAAAATGCCGCACGAGAAATAGTTGGCGCAGGATGGAACTTTCAAATAAACTACTGCAATCAGAAAAACTTTTATGGAAACATATCAATAACACCAGAATACACCCGTTCATTTCGACCACAAGAAATTGCACAATCACTTTTTGGATACTGCGCTACAACATGTAACGATAAATACTTGGTAGGTATTACAGGAAGCCACGTTGCCAATCGATCATCATACGATTGGCTTGCTGACTACTTTGGCCTACCAACCGATTATAAAGGCTGTATATCTTTTGAACCCCGAATTGAAAATATTCTTGCAGATGTTACTGTTTTTCTAGGTCTTGATGCATGGCTCGAAGGACTCTATTTCAAAGTACAAACACCACTTGTCTACACACGATGGAATCTTAACGCTTGCGAAACAATTCAAAACATCGGAACAGAGGGATATGGAACCGGTTATTTCAATGATACGCTGGCATCAGAAGGAACATCGACATATGGAATCATAAGAAATAAATTAACACCTAATTTTCAAAATTATATGATTGGATGGCCAACAATACGTTCAACAGACGTATCATTTTTACCATTGAATTTTGCAAAAATGGACATTAAAAATCGCCACAAAACCGGCATTTCAGACATTCAAATGTCGTTGGGTTGGAACTGTTATTGTGACTGGGATTATAACGTAGGTTTTAATATGCGCATCGCAGCACCAACCGGAACACGCACAGACGCTGAATATTTATTTGAACCAATAATAGGAAATGGTCATCACTGGGAAATCGGTGCCGGATTAAATTCATTTTGGACATGGTGGAAAAGTCAAGATGAATGCAAAGCATGGACGTTCTTCCTCGATGCACATGCCTCTCATTTACTTAAAACATCTCAATGTCGCACATTCGATCTTTGTTGCAAACCGCTCAGCAGATACATGCTTGCAGCAAAATTTAACACGCATGTAACAAACCTTAAAGCCGGTGATCCTGTCGGAAACGCTACAACGCCAAGTACTCAATTTGCAGGAATCTACTCACCCGTAGCTAATATCACTACATTTCCCGTTGATGTTGACATCCGCTTGCAAGGTGAAGTTACTTGTATGTTGCAGTATATTCACAATAATTGGTCGTGTGATATTGGTTACAACTTTTGGGCCCGCAGTTGTGAAAATATAGAATATCAATGTGGTTGTGATCAATTTGAAGAAAATACCTGGGCATTGAAAGGCGATGCATTTATGTATGGATTTGCAGAAGGCAGCCTCGTCCCTGTTGCACTTTCTGCCTCTCAATCTCAATCTACAATTTATAAAGGAACAAATAATTTTCCGGGTGGTGACAGATCAAAAACGCAACCCATAGAATGGTATCAAAACTCTGGTGTTGACAACAGAAAGCCTTCCTGGACAACAAAAACACCGATTGTTGCATTAAATACAATCTTACCTGACGGCGAAATCGCACAAGTTTATACATCAAAAAACCCTATCTTTATAAAAATGTGCGATATAGATATAGGCGGAACCAAAGCTCATTCACACAAATTTTTTGCTCATATTGATCATACATGGTGCAACAACCATTACTCTCCTTATGCAGGAATTGGATTTGAAGTAGAATTTGCTCAATCGCCATGTGCCAATTCGTGCGACAATTCATGTTGTTATTCATGTAACAACTGCGAACTACCATATATCTCATCAAGCTGCAATTATTGCTGCAATGATTCGGGTTGTACATCATGCGAATCATGCGCTCTATCACAGTGGGGAATTTGGATAAAATGCGGAACAGCCTTTTAAACTAAAAAAACAAAAAATCATACCATATATAAAAATTTTTATGTATGACCAGAAAGTGTCAACTTCAAACAAATATTTCTATAAAAACTTGCAGATGGTACCAAATAGATGTATAAAGAAGAAAATGGTACTTGTAATTAATTCAACGCGCCATAATCAAATCATGAAAGGGAAGCCTATCGAACAAACATTGTCTTTTTACATAACTAATAGTGTCACTTATTCAAAATGAGCCAAGCTCAAAAGGAGACTGTATATGCGTAAAATGCTAAAATATTTTCTATGCATCACATTTATGTCATATGTAACTATGGGAGCAGTCACTCCCTATTATAGCATCCGATCACAAAGCGAAAATTCGGCGCGTGAACTTGTCGGTGCTGGATGGAACACACAAATAAATCTTTGCGACATGAATGAATGGTATGCAAATTTTGCAGTAACTGCAGAATATACCCGATCATTTAAACCATACAACATTGCAGAAACTCTTTTTGGATGTCAAAGTAACGGCTGTACTCCATGCTTAACGGATTGCAATTCATGTACACCCTGTGGTCCTTGTTATGATTCCAATGATTGCTACCGCATAGGCATTAGTGGTTCTAACGTTGAAAATCGCAACGCATGTGACTGGCTCGCTGACTATTTTGGACTACCAATAGATTATCAAAGCTACGTAACAGTTGAACCACGCATTGAAAACTTCCTCGTTGATCTTAACTTCTATATCGGTCTTGATGAATGGTGCAAAGGAATGTACTTCAGAATTCACGCACCAATTGTTCGTACACGATGGGATCTTAATTTACGTGAATGCATTCAAAATTCAGGCGAAACCGCTCATCCGCTGGAATACTTCAACAAAACAGTTAATGGACCGGTCGGAGACCTTTATGGTATCGCGCAAAGCGATTTAGTAACAGACTTCCGTTCATTTATTAATGGATGCGGAATCATTAATTCGAGCGACATAACCTTTAACCCTCTCTGTTATGCAAAAATGGATATGTGCGAAAGAAAAAAGACCGCTTTATCTGACATTCAAATGGCATTAGGGTGGAATATCTGGTGTGATTGCAATTATCACGTAGGACTTAACATCAGAGCGGTTGCTCCAACCGGTAATCGTCCACTTGGAAATTACCTTTTTGAACCAATTATTGGTAACGGCAAACATTGGGAATTGGGCGCAGGATTCACCTCTCACTGGAATTTCTGGGAGAATGAATGTAACAATGCATACGCAACATTCTTCTTAGATATCAATGTAAGTCACTTATTCAAATCACAACAATGCAGAACGTTTGATCTTTGTGGAAAGCCTCTCAGCCGATATATGCTCGCTTCAAAATTCAAAACACCAGTAGAAGATCTCACCGCCGGAGACACCTTAGCTAATGGAATAGAACCAAACAAACAATTTGCCGGCATATATAGCCCCGTTGCAAACTTAACACATATGCCTGTAGACGTAAGTGTAGGCATACAAAGTGATCTTACATTCATGCTTCAATATATTCGATGCAACTGGTCATTAGATCTTGGTTACAGCTTCTGGCAACGCAACTGTGAAAAAATAGAATGTTCGTGTGATTGCTGTCCATGCTTCGATGAAAATACCTGGGCACTAAAAGGTGATTCTTACATGTATGGATTCAAAGAAAGTGGAGCGAGACCTGATGGAGATGCTCTTTCAGCATCACAGTCGGAAGCAACAATCTGTACAGGAAAAAACAAACAAACAGACCCAATCCTTTGGTACAAAAACCCTGGTATAGACAACCCAAAACCTTCCTGGGACGGAACAGAGGCCTTATTCACATTTGACCTTGCCGAAGAAAATCAAACTCAAGTATATACATCATTAAATCCTGTATTTATAAATTTCTGTGACATTGATTTTTGTGGTGCGCGCACTAAAGGACGCTCACATAAATTATTTGCACACATAGACTATACGTGGTGCGACAAAGAATGCTGGACTCCATATCTTGGCCTTGGATTTGAAGCTGAATTCGGACAAAAACCATGCGATGATTGTTGCAACAACAACTACTCCGATTGCTGCACACCATGTCAAACATCATGCACAAACTATTGTGATAACAATTGCTGCAATGATTGTTGCAATATCTGCGCATTGTCACAATGGGGAATATGGCTCAAAGGTGGACTTGCTTTTAATTAATTGTTTTCAAAAAACGCTACCCAAGCGTCAATAATTAAAGAAGGACTTGATATCCAAGTCCTTCTTTATTCAAATAATTTTTCAAAATAATTTAGCCATTTTGATACGCAACCTTTTCACCCCCCGAATAAAAAACTTGCGCATATCACTAATTAAAGATATAAAAAAAAGGAAGTACACATTAATCCGCACATTATGTAAGTAATCATATATTCATACATATGTCCCAAAAAAGAAAGGAGCCCCGGGAATGATTAAGAAGATCTTATGCTTCACATTATTACTAAGCACCTCAATAGGATTGTCAGTAACACCATATTTCAGCATTCGCTCACAAAGCGAAAATGCCGCACGAGAATTAGTAGGTGCAGGCTGGAACACTCAAATTAATCTTTGCAACATAGATAATTGGTACGGAAATTTTTCTGTAACACCAGAATACACACGATCACTCAAACCGTATAACATTGCAGAGTGTCTTTTTGGCAATACTAACTGTTACAACCCCTGCGAAACAGCATGCACAACATTATGCAAAAATGATTGCAATGATCTCTATCGCATAAAAATAAGTGGCAGCAATATAGAAAATCGTGGATCTTGCGATTGGCTCGCTGATTATTTTGGACTTCCAACCGATTATCAAAGTTGTATAACATTTGAACCCCGAATCGATAACTTCTTAATTGATTTAAATTTTTATGTTGGCCTCGATACATGGTGTCCAGGACTATATTTTAACATACATGCACCTATTGTACACACACGATGGGATTTGAACATGTGTGAAAAAATTCAAAATTCGGGCGAAAATCCACATTGGCCCGGTTACTTTAACAACACCATAAACCTTTCTGGAACATCAACGGTCGGTATTGTTCGAAATGATTTGGTCTCAAACTTTTCAAAATTCATAGGTGGTTGCGAAACAATAAATTCCAATGAATTTATATTCAATCCTCTCTGTTCCGCAAAAATTGACTGCTCTTCCCATAAAAAAACTGCTTTATCAGACATTCAGATGGAATTGGGATGGAACATCTGGTGTAATAATGATTATCATGTAGGTCTCAACATTCGAACAGCTGCACCAACCGGAACTCAGCCTACAGGCACATATCTTTTTGAACCAATTGTTGGTAATGGAAAACACTGGGAACTCGGAGCCGGAATGAGTTCTCACTGGACTTTTTGGTATGATGAGTGCAATTGCAAATCAATGGCATTTTATATTGATGCAAACATAACACATCTGTTCAAAACAAGACAATGTCGCACATTTGATCTATACGGAAAACCATTAAGTAGATATATGCTTGCCGCACAATTCAAAACACCGGTCGAAAACTTATTGGCAGGAGCAGAAGATCCAGATGTACAACCAAGTAAACAATTTGCAGGCATCTACTCACCTGTTGCAAATTTAACAACATTTGCAGTTGATGTAAGCATTGGTGCACAAGCGGATATAGCCTGCATGCTCCAATACAACCATAACAACTGGTCTTGTGATATCGGTTACAATTTTTGGGGAAGAAGTTGCGAACAAATTCTATGTCCATGCTCCTGTTGTCCATGTCTTGAAGATAATACATGGGCATTGAAAGGTGATGCATTTATGTATGGATTTACACAAGACGTTGAATTTGAAAGTCATGGAATCCCGTTGTCAGCAACACAGCCAAAAGCAACGATCTATCAAGGAACCAACAATTATCCAAATGGTGATACTTCAGATTCAACAAATCCAATATCCTGGGCACAAAATCCAGGAGTCGCCAACAGAAGACTCGCCTGGGACAAAGATGAAGAAGAAATCTTCAGTTTAATTGATGGAACAGATCAAGGAGCTCAAGCATACACTTCATTAGATCCAGTATTAATCAACTTCTGCGATATTGACCTATGTGGAGCTCAAACCAAAGGTTTATCCCACAAACTTTTTGCACATATAGATTATACGTGGTGTGAAAATGAATGCAGAACTCCTTACCTCGGAATCGGTTTTGAAGTAGAATTTGCACAAAAAACATCCGATAGCTGTTACGACAATTGTAATACGTGCCTACCATGCAATGTATCTAATGGTCTAGATTTTGCTACAGAATGCATTCCATGCTATAACCCCACTGAAAACTCTTGCTCATGCTGCAATGATTGCTGTACACTCTGTGCTCTATCGCAGTGGGGCATCTGGATAAAAGGTGGATTTGGTTTTTAATTAAAAAATCATTTCAAAATTGATCTAAGAGAGAGACATAATTAAATTTGATTATGTCTCTCCTTCTGCATACAAGAACTGATCACCGGCACATATAAACAGACAATAAAAAAAAATAAAATAGTTGCATAATCATGACATTGTGAAGTATAACAATGTAGTAACATTGCTTCAAAAAAAATCATTCCGGGGAGTCACTATGATGAAGAAATATTTAAGTCTAATTCTATTAATTAGCAACATTGCAACTTTCTGTGTTACACCATATTACAATGCACGATCACAAAGTTTTAATAGTGCACGAGAACTTGTAGGTGCAGGATGGAATTCTCAAATTAATCTTTGCAACATGGACAAATGGTATGGCAACTTTGCAATCATTCCTGAATATACACAATCATTTAAACCAGAAAACATTTGCAGCTGCCTCTTTGGAGGATTCGCACGCTATTATAATCCATGTCGACCATGCTACGATCCATGCAAATCACCATGCTCTCAAAATTCCTGTTGCTTTACATATGAAGAACCACAATTTATAAATGGACAAACACATAGACCACCGTGTACATGTTGCAATATGCCATGTTGTGATTCATGTTGTGACGACAGCTGCTGCTTTTTAAACATTTCAGGAAGCCTTGTCGATGATCGTGGCCCCAATGACCTATTAGCAGATTATTTCGGATTACCAACAGACTACAAAAGCATTGTTTGTTTTAAACCGGAAATATCCAATCTACTTGTTGAATGCGATTTTTACCTTGGCCTTGATGAATGGGTTCAAGGTCTTTATTTAAAATTCAGGGCACCAATAGTACATACACGTTGGGACCTCAACATGTGTGAATGTATTCAGGAAGATGGAGTGAATAATCATCCTACGGGATATTTTAACGGCGAATTATTAGGTCAAGATCCTAATTATTATGGAATAAACCGTATACATCTTACACCTAGCTTTACATCATTTATAACCGGATGTTCATTTATTGATGCAGATGACATAAGATTTTTACCTCTTCATTACGCAAAAATGAATTGCACTGACATGACAAAAACAGCCCTTGCCGATTTACGAATGGAGTTAGGATGGAACTTTGCATGCGACAGACATTATAACGTTGGTTTGAATATACAAGCAGCAAGTCCAACGGGAACTCGTCCAGAAGGGTTTTACCTTTTTGAACCAATTGTCGGTAATAGTAAGCACTGGGAAATTGGTGGAGGAATCCATGCTTTTTATGACTTTTATGTAAGCAAAGATGAATATAGTTGTGCAAGTATTTATCTGGATGCCAATATTACACATTTATTTAAAACTAAACAAGTGCGATCATTCGATCTATGCGGCAAACCATTAAGCCGTTATATGCTTGCCGGCAAATATGGAAGCCCTGTAAGCGACCTTAAGGGTGGAGCAACTCCTGAATCATCTCAAACACCAAATAAACAATTCTTGGGAATTTATGAGCCCCTTGCTAACTTAACCACATTTTCTGTTGATGTAGGAATTGGCGCACAAGCAGACGTAGTTTTGATGCTTCAATACACTCACTCAAACTTTTCAATTGATCTTGGATATGGATTCTGGGGAAGAACATGCGAAGATATAGACTTCCGTTGCGACTGTCCTTGTCAATTTGACTCCAACACATGGGGGCTAAAAGGTGATGCATTTATGTATGGATTTGTACAAAATCTAGATGAATCAATTTCAACAACATCTATTCCTCTTTCGGCATCACAATCACATGCAACACTATGCAAAGGAACAAACAACCCACCAGACGGATTTGCCAATTTAAATTGGCCCCAAAATCCCGGGATTGACCATCCAAAGCCAGCATGGGATAACAATGATAACAAATTAATTGTTTTTGATTCTCTACAATCTACAACGGTTCAAGCCCATACATCAATTGATCCAATACTCATTGAATTATGCGATATAAATATAAAAAGTTCTGAGACGAAAGGTATGTCTCATAAATTTTTCGCACATATGGATTATAGATTTGGAAGCAAGGAAGATTGGGTTCCTTACATTGGTTGTGGTGGTGAAGTAGAATTTGGACATAATGATGGGTGCAATACCAACGAACCATGCACAACATGCTGCATTCCACCCGAATCGTATGATTGTTGCCGTTGTTGCTCATATTGTTCTTTATCACAATGGGGTATTTGGATCAAAGGAGGAATCGCATTCCATTAAATCAAAGAACCAATTGAAGAATCCCAACCTAAAAAGATTTTAGCTGCAAGGATAAAAAAGTCTTGCGCTGAATGTTATTAGTGGTATATATGATAAAAAGAGTGATCATCATTATATAGTAAAGTTATCATAAAAAATAACATCTTAGATTACTCCAATGATCCTAGAAAGGAGGCAAAAGTATAAAAATTAAGAGAGAGTCGTTCTTATCTATAACTATTCAAAAGGGAGAGATACACATGCGGAATCTTACCAAAAATTTTTTAATCCCCATTTTTTTGTTAAGCAGTACAGCTATCATGGCTGTAACACCCTATTTTGGCATTCGTTCACAGGCTGAAAATGCCGCGCGAGATCTTGCAGGGGCCGGTTGGGCAACTCAAATACATAAATGTCTCGAAGCTGAAAACTATGGAAATTTTTCCGTAGTCGCTGAATACACACGATCATTCCAACCAGAAAATATCGGTAAAACATTGTTTGGATGCTGCGGAAACAACTGCGATTATCAAAACAACTGTTGCACAACAAACTGTGGTCCATGCGGAAATGTCTGTTATGATAAAGACAAATTAACCACCATTTACATCTCTGGTAGTGGTATTGAAAATCGTGGATCGTGTGATTGGCTTGCCGATTACTTCGGACTACCAACAGACTACAAAAGTTGCGTAACGTTTGAACCGCGCATCGATAATTTTGTTCTCGATTTTAACCTTTTTGCTGGACTTGAATGTTGCCCTGGACTTTATTTCCGTTTCGGACTTCCCGTTGTTCACACGCGTTGGGATTTGAATATGTGCGAACGCGTACAAGATCCAGGAACTGAAAATCACTGGGCCGGCTACTTTAACAAAACTATTACTACATCAACCGTAGGAACTACAACAAACTACTATGGTATTAATCGTGATAATTTAGTTAACGATTTCACCTCATTTATTACAGGATGTGGAACCATAGACTCCAATGATATCGTATTTAATCCGCTCAACTCTGCCCGCATGTCTAAATGTGCGCTAAAAAATACCGCACTTGCTGATGTAAATGCAATGCTTGGCTGGGACTTCTGGTGCGGCCAAGATTATCACTTTGGTGTAAACGTACGCGCATCAGCACCTGCTGGAAATAGACCGAATGCACAATATCTTTTTGAACCAATTGTTGGCAACGGACACCACTGGGCAGTCGGCGGCGGATTTTCAGGCCATTGGACTTTCTGGAATGGCTGTGACGGATGCAGCAATTGGGGAGTATATTTAGATGCAAACTTCACACATCTATTCAAAGCCCGTCAATGCAGAACATTTGATCTTTATTGCAAACCACTCAGCCGATACATGCTTGCAACCTATTTCGGCACGCCTGTTGAAAGTTTAGTAGATTCATCCACAGGAAACCCGCCAATTAAACAATTTAAAAATGTTTACACTTCTGTCGCGAACTTAACAACATTTCCTGTTGATGTAAGCGTTGACCTACAAACGGATCTTGCAATTAAATTACAATATGTACGAGGAAATTGGGGTGTTGATCTCGGATATAACTTCTGGAACCGTGGTTGTGAAAACATTGAGTTTGCCTGTGGTTGCCAATGTCCGTTTGAAGAAAACACCTGGGCACTCAAAGGTGACGCCTTCATGTACGGATTCAATGTTATAGATGACGTGCCTCAAACTCCTGGAATTGCATTATCGGCAACACAATCAAAAGCTACAATTTGCAATGGAACAAATAACAGACCTGATGGAAAAACCGTAACCGTCGCGGATTCAACAATCGATGCTCAATGGTGGCAAAATCCCGGCGCAGATTATATAGCACTTGCAACTGGAAATAATGAACCTATATATTCAATTCCTGGTGATGGCACAAGTGATCCTGCTCGTGTTTTAACATCAGTTCAACCACAATTTATCTCGTTCTGTGATATTGATTGTGATGCAGCGCGTACACGTGCAATGTCAAGTAAAATATTTGGTAGTGTTGATTATACATGGCGCGAGCGTGCAGAATGTCAACGCTGGATTCCATGGCTCGGATTAGGTTTTGAAGCTGAATTCGGTCACAATCTCTTTAATGATGACTGTAATAATAGCTGTCAACCATGCAGTGGCAATGAATATGCATGTGGAACAGGTTGCTGTTCACCATGCAATAACTGCAATGATGATTGCTGTTGCCAATATGTCCCACTATCGCAATGGGGTATTTGGCTTAAAGGTGGTGTGGCCTTTTAATTAGATAATACAGCACAGTTAAAAAAGAAGGAGCTGAAGTTCAGCTCCTTCTTTTTTTGTATGATGACACAATGCAAAATTCATGCATAACACTAGCCAAATTATTTATCCACAGTATTTCATATTGAACCCATAATAATCCTCTGTGCCCGCATTACTACAAAGAAAATAAAAAATACTTGCTCAATCCATCACTTCTAGGCTATAACAAATAATCATATGATCACACTAATTATTGATTCTAAAAAGGGAGCCAGTAAATGAAGAAATATTTAAATTTATTATTCATACTCAACACTTCAATTTTCGCGGTAA
>Ga0180434_10003149_pt1 | contig 21205 bp, 21 predicted proteins | sample SS_ome_7_FD_132453 | JGI IMG/M metagenome (GOLD analysis project Ga0180434, IMG submission 132453) | Hypersaline lake sediment archaeal communities from the Salton Sea, California, USA - SS_1_D_2 metaG | ecosystem: Environmental > Aquatic > Non-marine Saline and Alkaline > Hypersaline >...
CAGCATGGCGCCTTTGGGCGGGCCGGTTGTGCCGGAAGTGTAAATGAGTACGGAGACATCCGACGGGGTGATCTCCTGCATGCGGCGTTCGAGCCGGCCGGGGTGCGTTTTAAGGAAGGCTTTGCCGCGTTCCAGCAGGGCATCAAAGGTGATGACCATGGGATCGTCGAAATCGCGCAGCCCCTCGATGTCCCAGACGATGACCTTCTGCAGCTGCGGCGCCCGGTCCCGGAAATGAAGCCACTTGTCGAGCTGCTCCTCGTTTTCCACGAAAAAAAAGCGGGACTCGGAATGCGTGACGACATATTCCACCTGCTGCCAGGCATTGGTGGCATACACGCCGGTGGTCGTGCCCCCGCAGCACTGGATCCCCATGTCCGCAAAAACCCATTCCGGACAATTGTCGCCGATAATGGCCGCGGTTTCCCCCTTTTGAAAGCCCATGGCCATCAACCCGCCGGCAACCCGGCTGACATTGCGGTCATATGCGATCCACGAAATATCGTGCCACAAGCCGTATTCTTTCTTGCGCAGCGCCGTCCGCCCGCCCCATTTCCGCAACGCTTCCTTGAACAGGGCCGGCACTGTGAGGCCGCTTTCCTTCATCGAGTCTTGCATAAAAAACCGCCCCGCGATCTTACCGCCATGCCTTCTTGCGCTTCCAGCGCTGAAATCCCTTCACCGATGCCTCCGATTTGACGCCCATGTAAAACTCCCGGACATCCTTGTCCTGCATCAGCTCACCGGCAGGGCCCTTCATGACAAAGCGGCCGTTTTCCAGGATAAGCCCCGTGTCCGCAACCCCCAGCGCCATGCGGGCATTCTGCTCCACCAGCAAAATCGTGACGCCTTCGGCATGAATGGTTTTGATGATGTCGAAAATCTCTTTTACCAGCAGCGGGGACAACCCCAGGGATGGCTCGTCCAGAAACAGCAGCCGGGGGCGGCTCATCAGCGCCCGGCCGATGGCCAGCATTTGCTGCTCGCCGCCGGAAAGGGTGCCGGCCCACTGATACAGGCGGTCCTTCAGGATGGGAAAATGGGCGAACACGCGATCGAAATCCTGCGCAATGCCGTTTTTGTCCCGGCGCGTGTAAGCGCCCATCAAAAGGTTTTCCTTGATGGTGAGCTCTTCGAACACCTCGCGTCCCTCCGGCACCAGGGTGATGCCCAGACGCACAATGCGGTCCGTGTCCATGCCGTCGATGCGGCGGCCCATGAATTCGATGGTTCCCTTGTCCGGCTGATCCTCGATGAGGCCCATGACGGTTTTGAGGATCGTGGACTTGCCGGCGCCGTTGTTGCCCAGAATGGCGGTGATGCTGCCCTGCTCCACGCGCAATGAAGCACCGCGGATGGCGTAAATCAAATCATAGTAGGTTTCGATGTTCTTAATCTCAAGCAGCGCGCTCACCGTCGTCATCCCCCAGATAGGCCTTGAGAACTTCGGGGTGCTGCTGCACCGCCGCCGGCGGTCCCTCGGTGACCATCCGTCCGAAATTAAGCACCAGGACCCGATCGGAGATGTCCATTACCATGGCCATATCGTGCTCGATCAACAGAATCGTGACCCCCAGTTCATCCTGGATGTCCTTGATCCAGAAAATCATGTCCTGCTTTTCTTCGGCATTCATACCGGCACAGGGCTCGTCCAGCAGCAGCAGCTCCGGCTCGAGCGCCAGGGCCCGGCCCAGCTCCACCTGTTTCTGCACACCATAGGGCAGTCCACCCACCAGCTTGTTGCGCACCGCCTGCAGATCCAGAAAATCGATGATCTCTTCCACCTTGCGCCGGTGGCGGACTTCTTCTCTGCCGGCGAAGGATCGCCGACCCCACATGAATGCGCCCCGGAAAAGGCCGGTTTTCATAAACAGGTGCCGGCCCAGCATGATATTTTCCATGGTGTTCATGTGGTCGAAAAGTTCGATGTTCTGAAACGTCCGCGCAATGCCCATGGCGGCGATGCGATCCGGTTTTTTGCCGCGCAGCTGGCGGCCTTTGAACCGGATCGCGCCGCCCGTCGGCGGATAAATGCCGTTGATGCAGTTGAAAAGCGTGGTCTTGCCGGCGCCGTTGGGACCGATAATGGCAAAAACCATTCCTTTCTGCACCGCAAAGGAGACACGCTCCAGGGCCTTTAAGCCGCCGAAATTCATGGCGAGGTTTCTGACGTCGAAAAAATCCATTGCAAACGATTCAGTCGGCCGTGATCCAGTCGGTGAGCTTCTTGGCCGATCCGTCTTCCAGGCACTGGACCAGGAAGGTTTCCCGGGTGCCCTGACGACTCATGGGATCGTTGGGATCGAAGGGCTTGTAGCTGACGTGGGGGCCGATGCCCTTAAAGTTTCGCAGGCCTTCGAGTTCGGCGACCAGCTTCTCGCGGGTCGGATCAGGTCCGCAGCGTTTGAGGGCCTCAACCATGGGTTCGGCAAAAATGATGCCGGCATAGAAAAAAAGCCCCCAGCGTTCGCCCTGGGCGGCGAATGCCTCGTAGGCCTCCTTTTTGTATTTCTGCAGCAATGCATTGCCGGAATCGGGCAGCTCGCCGAAGGTGGCACAGATGGTACCCGCCCACAGGCCTTTGGAGATGTGCATCATCAGGGGGAAATCCGAACATGTGCTGGTGGACATGAACTGGGGTGTAAAGTTCATTGCCTTGCAGGTGCCGACGAGGCGCACCGCGTGGCCCACGCTGGTCCACAAGAGCACCATGTCGGCCTCGGATTTGCGAAGTTTCATCACATGGGGCTTCATGTCGGTGTCCTTAATTTCCACCGGAACCTCGACCACGGTTTCCAAACCGAATTCCGCCAGCGCTTCCCTGGCGCCGCGGAGGCCGTTCTTGCCGTATTCGTCGTTCAGATAGGCAACCGCCACCTTCTTGAGACCCATTTCCTTGACGGCGTAGCGCACCAAAACCTTGGCTTCCATGTAGTAAAGCGGATACACGGCAAACAGGTACTTGTGCGGCGGCGACACCCAGTGCAGGGAGCCGGCCGACGGCCCTATCCACGGAATGCCACGATCCATCAGATAATCCCGTACGGCCAGACCCGGGGACGTCCCCACACCCGAAACCCATGCAAACATACCGGTTCCTTCCTGCAGCTCCTTGACGCCGGCCTTGGTTTTCGCCGGGTTGTAGGCATCGTCGAACATGTGGTGCACCAGCATACGTCCATGAATCCCCCCCTGGGCGTTGAGCATTTTGAAGTAGGCGTCCGTACCACGGGCCACAGAACCCCAGGCGGCGGCGGGTCCGGTTTGCGGACCCCACTGGCCGATGTGAATTTCCTTGTCGCTGACGCCCTCTTCGGCGGATACACCTGATACCGGAACAAACGACAGCATCAAAATCGCAAGCACGCTGATCAAACGTTTCCTCATCCTGCCCTCCTTGTGGTTTTGGTTCCGAAGTTACACTTTCTTGACGTAATGCCGTGCGAAAAGCCCGCTGGGCTTGAAGCACAGCACCAGCACGATAATGGCGAAAGCCACCACCGATTTGAATTCAATGGAAATGTAGCCGCCAAAAAGATTTTCAATGATACCAAGAAGATAAGCCGATAAAACCGCTCCCGGCAAGGATGTCATCCCGCCCATCACCGCCGCGGCGAACCCTTTGAGCATGGGGTCCCACATCATGAAGGGATGCATGATCGTGGGCGCGATGAGAAGCCCGGCAATGGACCCCACCGCCGCCGACATGCCCCACGTCAGGTTCAGGATCCGGTGGGTGCGGATGCCCATGAGACGGGCCGAAACCGGATTTTGCTGGGTCGCCTTCATGGCGAGTCCGGTGCGGGTGAAACGGAAAAAAACGAACAAGAGCGCCATCAGCAGCAGGGCGGCGCCAAAGGTGATCACTTCCAGGGTACCGATGAAGATATCCCCGATCACCAAGCTGTCATAGGGCGAGATGGGAAACTGCAGGGTTTTCTGATCCGCACCGAATTTCCATGAAACCAGGCCCAGCAGCACCATTTCCAGTCCGATGGTAATGACGATCATACTCAAAATGGTCGGCTGCTTGGCCCGGCGCAGGATCGAAAACTCGAGCACGCAGCCCAGCACGAGCGCAAACACGACCGCCGCCGGCAGGGCCAGATAATAGGCCAGCCCCTGGCTTTCCATCAGCATGTAGGCGAAAAAAGCGGCCGCCAGCGCCAGTTCGCCCTGGACGAAATTGGGAATCTCCGACGTTTTGTAAATAATGACCATGGCCAGGCCCATCAGGGCGTAAGAACTGCCCACGGCGACACCACTGACAACCATTTGCAAAAAATCAATCATAGCGCCTTGAATGAACCCTCATGAAAAAGGGCCAAGGGTTTGTTGGGTTCATTGCGTTCATTGCGTTCATTGCGTTCGATTTAACGACATTTGCGTACCGATTGCCATGTGCTTTCATTTCAATATCAAAACCAACCAATTAAACCAATTTAACCAACAAAACCAATAAAACCAATCACCCTTCATAATTTTCCCCTGCCCTTCGCCCTGCGCCTTTGATCCTTGGTTTAGAACGGCCAGGTCCGCCAGTATTTTTTGGTGCGAATCCAGATACCGTAAATGCCCATCGGTTCAAACAGCATAATCATGATCATGATCCCACCGAAAAGGATGTATTGAATGTTGGAAACGCCGGTAATCGAAAAATAGCTTTTCGACAACAATTCAAGCCAGTGTCCCACATAGGGGATACTCAAAATATTCCGCAGCTGAAGATCCATCCAGCTCAGCAGACAAGCCCCGGCGATGGACCCCATAATGGACCCCAGTCCGCCGGTGACCACCATCGCCAGAAACATGATGGACATCATCAGGGTAAAAATCTCGGGTTCGATGAAGCGCAGTACAAACGCATAGAGCCCGCCGCCGATGCCGGCATAAAAAGCACTGACGGCAAAAGACAATGTCTTGTAGATCACCAGGTTCACACCCATGGTCTCCGCGGCGATGTCGGCGTCCCGAATGGCCACGAACGCCCGGCCGACCCGGGTCTTGATCAGATTGCGCGCGGCGGCGACCAACAGCACCGTCAGGGGCATCAGCAGGTAATAGAACTCCCGATCCGTGTCCAGATGCCACCCGGCGATCAGAAGCGCCGGGGCGTGCAGGCCTTCCCGACCGCCGAAAAACGGTATCCGACCGATAATCTGGGTGATGGTCAGCCCGAATCCCAGGGTGGCGATGGCCAAATAAGGCCCTTCCAGACGCAATGCCGGAAGTCCCAGTAAAAACCCGAAAAAAGCGGCCGCCAGCCCGGCCGCCAGGAGAGCCGGAAAAAAAGGGAGGTGAAGCCGGGTCATCAAGGTGACGGTGGTGTACGCCCCGATGGCGAAAAAGCCGGCATGACCCAGCGAAATCTGGCCGGTATAGCCCACCAAAAGATTCAGGCCCACGACAACGATGATGTTGATGGCCATATAGTTGGCAATGTAGACAAAATAATTTTTGACGAGGAAGGGGAACAACGCAAGAAATACGATCAGCGCCGCCAGCCAGAAAAACACCACACCGGATGAAAAGAGTTGAACATCTTCGTAATAATCCCGCTTCATATCCATGGGTGAATCTCCGCAAAATGGCCGCTGAAACGTCGCCTGCCGCCAGCCCTGCTGTCACAACCGAATCAGAAAGGGGGCGGAATACCCCCTGTCCCCCTGGAATGCGGTAGAAAGCGTCGATCGCTTTGAGAACGGTCGCCGTTTTTACAAATGTTCACAAACTGGCTTTGCTGTCAACTACAAAACGCTGCAGGTCACCCACAAGGCGCACCCCGCAGACCGCCGGTTATGACCGGACACCCGGTGCAGTCCCTTGTTCGTGTGCCGGAGCGGGCCCCGGCGGGCCGCATCGCCGATATCCGGCATTGAAAAAAGGCCGCATCTGTGCCAAAAGCGGAGGGTGGACGCTGTAGGCCGATGCAGGCATTAAAGAACGTATCCACTGCGCTGCATCAACCGTGCAAAGATGGAGGTACAATGATCGGTCCGGAAGCCCTGGCCATTACATTCGGCATCGGTTCGGCGGTTGCGTGGGGGGTGGGCGACTTCAGCGGCGGCTTTGTCACCCGGCGCTGGAGTGTTTTTACAGTCATCTTTATTTCCCAGCTGTTCGGGACGCTCGTGCTGGCCATTTTGACCGCTGCCGCCGGACCGCCTTTTCCCGAATTTCGTCGCATTGTCCTGAGCTGCCTGGCCGGGATCAGCGGAGCGTTGGGTTTAATCACCCTCTACAAGGCGTTGGCACTGGGGAAAATGGGTGTGGTCGCGCCGGTCGCCTCCGTCGTATCGGCCGTTCTGCCTGTTCTCGCCGCTTTTTTAATGGAGGGGCTGCCCAAAACCACCCAGATCATCGGTTTCGGAATGGCCGCCGCCGCCGTGTGGCTGATTTCATACAGCCGCAATAAATCCAACGTGGTCTTCAGCGAACTCATGCTGCCCTGCGCGGCCGGGATGTTTTTCGGCCTGTTTTTTATTCTGTTTGACGGCGCCGTCGGCCAGGACCGCCAGAATCTCTTATGGCCGCTGTTGTGGGTTCGCCTGGCGGCCTTTCCCCTCCTGCTGACCCTTTTTCTGGTGCGCCGCGAAAAGCGCATGCCGCGCGGCGCACAGCTGCTTCTGATCCTGTCGGCCGGCCTGTGTGACGTCGGCGGAAACGTGTTTTTCGGCCTGGCGGCCCGTGTCGGACGTCTGGATATCGCCGCTGTCGTCTGCTCGCTTTATCCGGCGGTTACGGTTTTGATGGCCTGGCTCATTCTCAAGGAAAAGCTGCTGCATCAGCAATGGCTCGGCGTTTTGGCCGCACTGGCGGCGCTGGTGTTGATCGCCGCATAAAACCCACGGCCGGCTGCAGCCAAAAACACTGCAGCCGGCCGTGGGTTTTATATCTGTTTTGATTGTTGACATCCGCTGCAGGCCTATTTTATAGAACAAGTAATTTATAAAAAAATGCCTCTGCACGAAAAAAAGCCCTTCGGGCTGATGCGCTACAAAACGGTGAGGAAACGTTGGCCAGCAAATCCACCAGCAGCAAAACGCAGCAAAACGCCGAAGAGGAGCTCAACGCCTGCCGCAAGGTTCTGCATCAGCAGTCAAAACAGGGGTCGGCGTTCCCGGATTATCCGACAACATTCAGGTTTTCAGCATTTTGGGCCGCTTTTTGGAACACTCCTGCATTTATCGCTTTGAAAACGCCGGTGATCCTGAATTTTTCATCGGCTCCGCCGACTGGATGCAGCACAATCAGGACCGCCGCATCGAAACCATCATAATGAGCCTGATATATGCCGTCTGATCAGCACTATAGCATACCGGACCCCGATGCGGCGCGGGCGTTTATCGATGGGCTGGTCGAACGTTTCACCGTTCTGGAAGAAACGTCGGTCTTTAAAAAACAGCGCTATTACGATACGCTCGACTGGCGCCTGTACAACAAGTCCCTCGTATTGTCCGCCTGCGGCAACCGGCTTGTGTTGCGCAAACTGAAAAAAAACAAACCGATTCACTGCATGCAAATCAGCACCATGCCTGTCTTTGCCCGGGATTTTCCAGCGGGTGAATTCCAAAATCATCTGGCACCGATTATTAAAATACGGGCTCTTGTGGCGATTGCCGCGCTCGAAGTCTGTTCCGTACCTTACCGCATTCTTAATTCAGATAAAAAAACAGTGGCCCGTCTGGTCTATCAGAGGTTTCAGCTCATTGGCGGCACCCATGAGCCGATTTTGCACGCATACTGGTGTCTGAAACCGGTCAAGGGATATACAAAAACCGCCCGCAAACTGTCCCGGCGGATTCAAAACGCCGGATTCGCCGCGGCGGACGCCGAAGCGCTTTATATAAACACTCTGATGTCGGTCAATAAAACGCCCGGCGCCTACCATACCAAAATCGCCCTTCAGTTCGACCCGGAAATGCGCGCCGATGAAGCCGTCAGAGCCCTCTTGCATTTTTTGCAGCAAGTAATGCGCTACAATGAGACGTATATTGAAATGGACCTGGACACCGAATGCCTGCATGATTTTCGCGTGGCGGTCCGCAGAACGCGCTCGGCACTGGGTCAGATAAAAGAGGTCATCCCGCCTCGGGTTCTGGCGCGATTTAAAAAAGATTTTGCCTACATCGGCAAAAGCACCAATGCCCTGCGCGATCTGGACGTTTATCTGCTGAAGGAAGATGAATACAGGTCCATGCTGCCGGCGGCGCTGCAAGAGGACATCGTCCCCTTGTTCGATTATCTGAAAAAGCGGCGCACCGGGGCGCTTAAACAAGTCATCCGCACGTTAAAAACAAAAAAATACAACTCCATCATGCGCGACTGGAACGATTTTCTGCAGCAGCCGGCGACGGATGCAGCGGATCTCTCGAACGCCGGACGCCCCATTTTTGAACTGGCCCGGGAGATCATTACAAAAAAACACACCCGCATCATAAAAATTGGTCGACGCATTTTGGTGGACAGGCAAGATGAAAAACTGCATGTTTTAAGAATTCATTGTAAAAAACTGCGCTATCTGCTGGAGTTTTTTGCCAGTCTGTTCCCGCCGCGCAAGGTCAAGGCCTTGATCAGCCAGTTGAAAAAGCTGCAGGACAATCTGGGTGATTACCACGATCTGTGCGTACAGCGGGCCTACCTGATAACGCTTATCGAAGAAGGGACATTTTCCCGCCAGGCATCGCCCAAAACCCTGGCGGCAATCGGCTCTCTGATCGGCACCCTTGAAAAAAAGACCCTCCACGTTAAAAACGCCTTTGAAAACGCCTTCGGCGACTTTGCCTCGCCGTCCGCACAGGCTCTGTTTCAGGAGGTTGTGCAATGAGTATACTGGCCCTTTACAGCAACAAGGGCGGCGTGGGCAAAACCGCGGCCGCTGTCAATTTGAGCTACATTGCGACCCGCAGCGGCCTGAAAACCATCATCTGCGATCTGGACCCCCAGGGCGCCGCAACCTACTATTTTCGCGTCAAACCCAAATTAAAACAGGGTGCAAAGGGATTTGTCAGGGGTGGCCAGAAGCTGTACCGCAGCATAAAGGGTACGGATTTTGACAATCTTGACCTTTTGCCGGCCGATTTTTCTCTGCGGAACCTGGACATCGCTTTTGACGCGCTGAAGCATTCCCGACGGCGGTTGGCCAAAATTCTGGCGCCGCTGGCCGCGGAATACGATCTTGTGGTCCTGGACTGTCCGGTCAGTGTGGGCCTTTTGGCCGAAAACATACTGGCCGCCGTGGACAAAGCCCTGGTGCCGATGATCCCCACAACCCTGTCCGTCCGGACCTACGCCCAGCTGTTGTCCCTGTGCCGCAAAAAAGACTACGACACCAGCCGCCTTCACGCTTTTTTTTCAATGGTGGACCGCCGCAAAAAAATGCACCGCGACATCATCGCCGCGGTGTCAAAAAAATATAAGGGCGTGCTGCAGAGTTTTATCCCCTATCTGGCGGAAATCGAGAAAATGGGACTCTACCGGGCGCCGGTGGCGGCGGTTTCTCCGCGGTCCGAAGGCGCCCGGGCCTATGACAATCTGTGGCGCAGGCTGCAGGCGAGTCCAGGTTTCAAGTTATCATAAACACCGGGAGCAACCGTGCCATGGCCAAAGATGACAAAGCGCTTTGCAAGTGGAAAGCCGGGGAAATCACCAAAAGAATTGACAACTACATGGATTTGGTCAAGAATCCAAATTATCTGTGCATCAAATGCGGTCGGGTGGCCGTCAAAAAAAAATGCCTGCACAAGCCGGTGCCGTTAAAATGAGTGCCAATACAGAATGAAGACCATTTACATCGTCCGCCACGCCAAATCCAGCTGGAAATATCCCCGCTTGGACGATTTTGAACGACCGCTGAACAAGCGCGGATACAGGGATGCGCCCCTGATGGGCCGGCGGCTGAAAAAACGACAGGTCATGCCGGAGCGCATCTTCGCCAGTCCGGCTACGCGGGCCGCCATGACCGCCCGAATTATCGCCGCAGCCCTCGGGTATCCCCTGAGGGATATCTGCTACAGCGAAGCGCTTTATAATTTCAGCGAAGGCAGCCTGATTCAGGTTGTCCGTCAAATGGACGAGACGATCAGCAAGGCCATGATTGTCGGCCACAATCCGGCCGTCACCGCACTGGCCAATCATGTCGGTGATCAAACGGTGAGCAACCTTCCCACCGCCGCCGTGTATGCTGTGGCGACGGCGGTTTCCCGATGGGCGGACATCGACGCACAATGCGGCAAGGTCGTTTTTTTTGATTTCCCCAAAAAACAAACAGGAGGATGACATGGCAAAAAAGGATGACGAAAAAAAGAAAAAAGAGGCCAAAGTAAAAGACAAGGCAAAAAATAAAAAGAAAAAAAAGGATAAGAAAAGCAAGAAAAAGAAATAGCCTCTATACCGGCCGACATCAATTGAGGTGTTCGTCCAGGTGTCATCCATGCCGCCGGCCGGCCTTCCTTGCGCGGCCGGCGGCGGGGCTGAAACCGGAGACCGGCGCACTGCTTCCAACCGGAAAAACCGCTACCCCTCGAGGCCGTCGGTGATGGCCAGAAAAAAATCGGTGTCGCGAATAAGGCCCACGGCTTTGTCGCCCTTGTACACCGGCAGCACGCTGATGCTGTGCTGAACGATCAATTTCAGCCCCTCTTCCATGTCGGCATCGGCATCGATGGCCCCTTTGACCTTGAGCATGATGTCGCCGACCTTCAGGGTTTCCGCGAGCCCGTGGAGTTGTGGGTAGTAGTTTTTCAGAAAACACATGAAATCCAGGATGCCTCTGATCCGGCCGTCCTTATCCGTGACAAGGACGCTGCGGGGGCCGGCCACAGTGCACATGCCGCCATCTAATTCACAGAATGCCGTTCTCAGGGCCAATGCCGCCTCTTTCAACGTGGCTTCAGGATAAATGGTAGCATAGTTTTCAATCGGAATCATACGCTCTCTGATGGACTGTGATAGTGGCATGCCGCCCTCCTCCCGCCTTGCGTGTTTGCCGAAGGCTTTTACGAAACCGTCCTGAAAACGCTCTATCCTGGCAGTTCCGTCGGTTTCAACAGGTGCTGCTCGAGAAAACGGATTTCCTCAATACCGGACACAATGATGTCCGGATCGGTTTGCAGCTCTTTTTTGGGAATTTTCCCTTCATAGTCAATGCGGGATAAAATGTGCTTGATGCAGTTCAAACGCGCCAGCTTCTTGTTGTCGGAGCGAATTATGGTCCAGGGCGCCAGCGTACGGTTGGTCTCGTTAAGCATCTGGAATTTTCGAACAGTGTAATCGTCCCACAATTCCTGGGCCATCCGGTCAACCGGTGAAATCTTGTACTGCTTTAACGGATCGGTTTCGCGGGAATCAAAGCGGCGCAGCTGCTCCCCCTTGGAAACCGAAAAGAAGAATTTAAACAGGACAATACCGTCCTTGACCATCATCTCCTCCAACAGGGGTACATCCTTTAAAAAGCGTTTGTTCTGCTCATCCGTACAAAATCCCATGACAGGTTCCACCATGGCACGGTTATACCAGCTGCGGTCAAAGAGGATGATTTCACCGGCCCCCGGCAGGTGCTGGATGTAGCGCTGAAAATACCACTGGGTGCGTTCCTTGTCGTTGGGCGCCAGCAGGGCCACCACCCGCGTGCCCCGGGGATTGAGGTGCTCGGTGATGCGCTTGATGGTGCCGCCCTTGCCGGCGGCATCCCGACCTTCGAAGAGGGCGACGACGCGCATCCCTTCGCTCTTGACATGCTTCTGCATCTTGAGCAGTTCGATCTGCAGTTTATGGAGTTCCTCTTCATAGGCCAGTATAAATTTTTTGACATAGACGGGAACACGCCCTTTCTTATTTTTCTTGTCTTTATTTTTAAAGGCCGTGTGTTCAATCAATTTCTTTTTATTTTTTTCCTGCCCTTCCTTACCGGCCGGCTTGGCAGCGGGGGCCGCGTTCTTTCCTTTGGCCGGCATCGAGACAATCTTTTGTCGTGCAGCGTCCGCGGCTTTGGATTTGGTTGCCTTTTGTTTCGCCATTTTCCCCCCTTTCAAAATGCCGGCTGCTTCAGACCAACGATTTGCCGTATTTTTTCTCCTGCTTCTTCATTATTTTGACTTCCGCATCCCCGGGTATTACAATTGCCGGATCCAGCTTGAACTCCAGCTTGCGGCTGCGGCCCCGATAGCGCACTGAATTGAGGATCAGCTTCATGGTTTCCCGGCGGGCCAGGTGTTTGTCGTCTGAACGGATGACCCACCATGGGGATTCCGGGGTGTGCGTTTTTTTCAACAGCCTGTATTTTCTTTCGGTAAAATCATCCCACAAGTCCTGGGCCTGCAGGTCCACTTCGGAAAGCTTCCATTGGCGCAGGGGGTCGTTCTTGCGGCGATCAAAGCGCCTGGCCTGCTCTTCCTTGCTCACCGAAAAGTAGAGTTTCAACAGGATGGTCCGGCCGGCGTCTTCCAGAAAATTTTTTTCGTAGGCATTTACTTTTTTCATAAACCGGCTGTACTGGTCGCGGGTGCAGAACCCCATCACCGGCTCCACCAGAGCCCGGTTGTACCAGCTGCGGTCAAAGAGCACGATTTCGCCGGCGCGCGGAAAATGTTCGATGTAGCGTTTGATGTGCAGTTCTGTTTTCTGGTGTTCGCTGGGTTTTCCCAGAGCGACCACCCGGCAGCGCTTTTCGTTCATGTAGCGGGTAACCCGTCGGATGGTGCCGCCCTTGCCCGAAGCGTCCCGGCCGTCAAACAGGACCACCAGTTTTTTGCCGGTTTTCTCCAAGTGGCGCTGCAGCTTGATCAGCTCCGCCTGAAAGGGCTTCAAATCCTCCTTGTTGTAAAACTTTTCAACAATGGCCTTTACGATTTCGTCCTTGTCCTTTTTTTTCAGGACTTTCATGATCTTGCGCAGGTGTTTGCCCGACACGGCGCCGCTGAGCGCCGACTCGACATCATTCATCAACCCCTTTGTTTGCAGCGCTGCATCGTCACGGCCTCTTTTTGCGGCTTTGCCGCCGTCCGGTTTGTTCATGTCACCTCTTTTTTCATGGGGGCGTCTGCCCAGTCAGCGGTTGTTTCAGTTCAGCTTGCGCCCAGTCAAAAACATTTTTTTATAAATAGCAGGCAACTGTTGCTTTTCGAGGTCCTCTACCACCGTTCTTACCGCATACGGTATGCGGCAATGCATCACTTCCACCTTGTCGGCGCAGAGATGCAGAATCGCGAAGGACGCGCGCGGGTCGCCGTCAAACATCCGCCCCGTACTGCCGGGATTGACAAAGTGAATCCCGTCGACAACCTTGTAGTACGGCACATGGGAATGGCCCATGATGTGAATCCGGCAGCTTGACGCCGCGGCCAGCTGGCGGAAACGCTGTTCAGACGCCGTCGGGTACAGTTCTTCGTCCGGATCCTCGGCGGTGCCGTGAAAAACGCCGATGCGGCATCCGCCCGCTTCGAATTCGGCTTTTCCCGGCAGCGACTGTATATAAGCGATATTTTCAGCCTGAAGGTTTTCGGCGGTCCAGAAATACATGATGCGCTTTTCCGCTTTTTTGGGCCGCTTCAGTTTTCCGGTTCGCAAAAATGTTAATACGCGCCGATCGGTGTTCCCCTGAATGCAAACCGTGTTTTTCTTTTGTCGAAACCAGCGAACCGTTTGGTTGGGGAAGGTGCTGTAAACCGTGAAATCGCCGGTGTTGATGACATAATCGAAAGACCGCGACCGCACCCAGCGCCAGACGGCCTGCAGCGCCGGGTAGTTTGCATGGATATCTCCCAGCAACAGTAAACGCTTCATTGGGCAACGACCACTTGCCGGTCAGATGGCGCCCTAAGGCGATCGAATGCAGACCGGCGGGCGACCGGCCGGCTGCGGCATCCCATACCCGTTGTCAACAGCCGTTTTGCCGGAGCATTTTGGCAAACGACTGCATTTCCTGGTGCAGGAGGATATAGGTTTTCTTTTTGGGTTTCTTGTCGATCGACTTGACGGCCGCACAAAGCCCATCGACGCTTTTAATGACGTTTTTGCGAACCTTTTTGGGAAGATCGACTTCCAGCTGAACCGCCCTGTTCAAGCGCCGTTTGAGTTTTTTGGAGGTTTTTTTAACGTCGACATACAGCGCCAAACGTTTCTTTTTGTCCAGCGGTTTCAATTTTTCATCAGCCTGGCTTAATGCTTTGTTCAGTTTTTTGACACGCCGATTCAGTTTCTCATCGATGGGCGCAGCGATCGGCGCTTCCGCCGCGGGTGGTTCTTCCGCCGCCCTGACCTCTTCCGATGCTGCTGGAGCGGTATAAACGCCCGCCACCGCCGCCTTGATCAACCCTGCATAACGCTCACCAATGGATTTTATTTCGGCCAGACGTTCCACGGGCGTGTTGTAAAGGGCCTCCAGGGTATCAATGCCGGCGTCATTGAGCACTTTCATCCGCACGGCACCAATGTGTTTCACAACAGTCAGGTCGTCTTTTTCCATACGCATCTCCTCTGGGTTGACGGTGGTCGCCTCGCGGCGGGTTGGATCTTAAACGCGGGTATTTCTTTTATACTGTCAGTTTTTGCGTTTTGTCAAGGATGCACATAAAGTTTCAGACAAAAGGGGACCACCGGCCCGTCTACGCTCTGCGAGCTACGCCGAGGCACAGAGAGACAATTCAAAATTCAACCTTCATCATTCAAAATTGCGCTGCCATCAGCCCCTGAAAAGCCATGACCCGCCGCCGGCGACACCGGGGCGGGTCATGGGGTGTCATGCGTCGTCAGGCGCCGCCATCAGGCTGCGGCCTGAAAATCATCCCCAGTACCAGTCCTGAATGTTCCAGGTAATGTCGGTCAAATAGGGGTTGATCTCGTAGCCTTTGAGATCGCTTTTCTTGCCGTACATGAACATGTAAGCGAAGATGGGGGCAAAGGGCACGTCCTCGTGGAGAATGGATTGAATTTTGTGGTAGACGGCACGACGTTTTTCCATGTCGGAAATCAACACACCCTCTTCCAGCAGCTTGTCCAACTCCGGATTTTCGTACTGGACGTAGTTGGAGCCGGTACCATATTTGGCTGGTATCTGCTTGGAGTGGCAGCGGGCTGTGTAGTCAGGATCCATGCCCACAGTCGGCTCCCATCCCACCATCAGGGTGTCGAACTGGCTTTTGGTGGTGTATTCGCCCCATACCACCGACGCCGGCATGTTCTTGATCTCCATGGCCACTCCGATTTCGCGCCAGTTGGCCTGGACCATGGTTTCGGCCTGCTCGCGGGCTTTGGAACCCGCCGTGGTGGACATGGAAAACTGCAGCTTGACGCCGTTTTTCTGGCGAATGCCGTCCGACCCTTTTTTCCAGCCGGCGCCTTCCAGCATTTCCGCCGCCCTGCGCGGGGCATAGCCGGGATCCTTCAAATTCACGTTGTAGGCCCAATGGTTGGGATGCAGGTAGGACAGCGTCCGCGGCGGCAGACCGTAGTAAATATCCTTGATCCATTTTTCCTTGTTCACCGCGTAATACAGGGCCTGACGCACCACTTTTTCTTTGAATTGGGGTTTGCCGCAGTTGAAATAGATGAATTCCACCCACGGTGCAGGGGTTTCCAAAGCATCCCGGCCGCTTAGCTGACGCGCTTCCTCAAAGCGTTCGGGCGGTACGCCGTGCAGACCGAACACATCGATTTCACCGGTTTTGAACTGGGTGTAGGCCACGGTCTGATCCGGCACGAACTTGTGGATCACCTGATCGATGGCCGGCGCCCCCCGATGATAATTGGGATTTTTCTTGTAAATCATGTGGCTGCCCGCAACACGCTTGACCAGCTGGTAGGGACCCGTGCCGATCGGGTTGGTATTAAACGCCGCGGTGTTCATGTCCGGCACCTGGCTGAGAATATGCGCGGGCACCACGTGCATTTTCTGCCAGGCCCAGGCAAATGGAACAAAAGGCTTGGCAAGGTAGATCTCAAGATTGTGATCGTCAATGATCTTCACATCTGAAATCAGATCGAATCCGGAGCGGGAGCGAATGGCGATTGTTGGATTGATGATCGTCTGGTAGGTAAACTCCACGTCTTTGGCGGTAAAAGGTTTGCCATCCTGCCAGGTGATGCCTTTTTTCAGTTCAATCTTCCAACGCTTCCCGTCCGCTGAAATACCGCCGTTTTCCAACGTCGGCACGCGCACCGCCAGGTTGGGAACAAACTGGCCGGCGGCGTTCATGTCCCACAACGCGTCGAACATGCAGGCCTCGGGCACCTCCTCCGTGCCGGAGTTGACGTACAGCAGCGGATTGAAATTGACCGGCTCCTGGGTCATGCCCACGATGACATTTTTCTTGGCGGCCAGGGCCCGACGGGGAAACAGCCCCAGACCGGCCGTGGCAACGGCTGCGCCGGCTGTTGCCGTGCCGGTGGTTTTAATAAAATCTCTGCGGGTCATTTTTTTTGAATCCATGGGTCTCCTCCTTTGGTTGGTTGATGATGGTATAAACTGTCTGTCTGGATTTCCCACCGTTATAACGTTATATTGTAAAGAGTTACATCCGCAGGCGGGGATCCAGGGCATCCCGCAGTCCGTCTCCCAGGAAGTTGAAGCTCATCACCGTCAGGGTGATCATAACCCCCGGCAGAATCGCCAGCCAGGGCGCCAGATCAAAATAGGACTGCGCATTGGTCAGCATGTTGCCCCAGCTGGCCAGCGGCGGCTGGATACCGTAGCCCAGAAAGCTGATGTACGATTCCATCAACACCGCATTGGCCACATTGAGCGTGGCCGACACCAGCATCGGCGCAATCGCATTGGGCAAAAGCTCCTTGAACATGATGCGGAACTCGGAGGCCCCCAGAGCGACCGCCGCCTGCACGAAATCCTGCTCCTTGATGTACTGAATCTGCGCACGAATGATGCGGGCCACCTCCATCCAGGAAGTAAATCCGATAATCAGGGCGATGGACGTCACGGTGGGCGTGATAAACGCCGCCAGCACCAGCAGCATGAACACCTGCGGAAAACAGAGCATGGTATCGGTGAAGCGCATCAGCACGCTGTCCACCTTACCGCCGTAGAACCCGGAGAGCAGACCGATGATCAGCCCGGTGAAAATGGTGGCGAACATGGCGGCGATCCCCACCACCAGGCTGATGCGGCCGCCGTAAAATAGCCGGCTGAGCATGTCCCGGCCCATTTCGTCGGTGCCGAGGACAAAACTTTTGTTTTGAAGGGGAGGTATAAAGCGCCGTTCCGTCTCCAGCGCCAGCGGATCGTGCGGGGCAATGATGTTGGCCAGCACCGCCATCAGCAGCATCAGCACCACCACGCAGCCGCCGGCCACCGCCAGCCTGTGCCGCATGAAACGGCGCAGGATGCGCCGGGTCTGGCTTTCATAATACTGATAAGGCGCCGTCTGCGTGCCGATCGGCGGCACCCGGCGGTCTCTTTCCGCATCCTTTTGCGTTTTGTCAACCGGTTGTTGCGGGTCACTCATTACTCTAACCTGATTCTTGGATCAATGATGGCGTTGACGACATCGGCCAGGAGATTGCCGATAATGACGGCCCCGGCGGTCACGATGATCATTCCCATCAAAACCGGATATTCCTTCATGGTCAGGGCGTCTACGAACAGCCGCCCCATTCCCGGCCACCCGAAAATGGTTTCCGTTACCAGGGCGCCGGAAAACAGCCACGGCAGCTGCACGCCTGCCAGCGCGATCAACGGCGCCACCGCGTTGGGAAAAGCGTGCCGGAACAGAATGCGGCTTCCGGAAAGGCCTTTGGAACGGGCCGTGCGGATATAATCCTGGTGGATGACCTCCAGGAAACTGGAACGGGTATAGCGGCTCCACTGGGCTACCAGGACCAGGGCCAGCACCACGGTGGGCAGAATCAGGTGGCGGATCAGATCCAACATCCCCTCGTCGCCGCCCAATGTAAACATGCCGCCCGACGGCAGCCAGCCCAGCTTGAGGGCGAAAATAAAAATGGTCATCAGCCCGAACCAGAAGGTGGGAAACGACAGGGCCACCATGGCGCCGGTGGTGGCCAGGTAGTCGAAAACCGAATAGCGTTTGACCGCCCCCAATATGCCGATCAGCATGCCGATCAACACCGCCAGCGACATGCCGGAGCCCATGAGCAGCAGCGTCGCCGGCACGCGCTCCATGATCACGTGCAGCACCGGCCGGCCGCCGAAAAAGGTGTTGCCCCAGTTGCCGGTAAAAATACCGTAGGCCCACTTCAGGTATTGAATATAGATGGGCTGATCCAATCCGAACACCTGCTTGATGCGTTCGATGTCCTGGGCCGTGATGGTCGGGTTAAGGGTGTACACCGCCAGCGGACCGCCGGGTGCCAGGTGCATCATGCCGAAGCCGATAATGGAAACCCCGATCAGCAGCGGTATGGCCTGAAGCAAACGTTTGACGATATACTGAAACACAATGAATGCTCTCCTGCTTCAATTCCGGCCCGTCAGTACAGATGACAGGCGACAAAGTGCCCCTCATCCCTCTCTTTGAAGGGCGGTTCTTCCTGATCACAGACATCCATTCTTTTGGGACAGCGCGGGTGAAACCGGCAGCCCGCAGGCGGCCGGATGGGTGAGGGAACATCCCCTTTCAGAATGATGCGCTTGCGGGTGCGCTCCGGATCCGGCACCGGCACGGCGGACAAAAGGCCTTCCGTGTATGGATGCAGCGGATTTTTATACAGGTCGGTGCTGGCGGCGGTCTCGACATTTTTGCCCAGATACATAACCGCGATCACATCGGATATGTGGCGGATGACGCTCAAATCATGTGCAATGATAATGTAGGTCAGATGGAATTCAGCCTGCAGATCCTCCATCAAGTTCAGAATCTGGGCCTGGATGGAAACATCCAGCGCCGAAACCGGTTCATCGCCGATGATCAGACTGGGGTTGACGGCCAGAGCGCGGGCGATGCCGATGCGCTGACGCTGACCGCCGGAAAATTCATGCGGATAACGCCGCATGGCCGTTGCCGAAAGGCCGACTTTGCGCAGCAGATCGGCGATGCGGTCCTCTTTTTCGGCAGCCGTCGCCAGACCGTGAATTTCCAGCGGCGCGGCAATGATGGCCCCCACGGTGTGCCGCGGATTGAGCGAAGAAAAAGGATCCTGAAAAATGATCTGCATCCGGCGGCGCAGACTTTTCATCTGCTGGCGGCTGTAATGCGTAATGTCCGTGCCTTCGTAGCAGATGGTCCCGCCGGTGGGTTCGATGAGTTTTAAAATGGTCTTGCCGGCCGTTGTTTTGCCACAGCCGCTTTCCCCCACCAGGCCCAGGGTCTGTCCTCTTACGACATTCAGATGAATGCCGTCCAGCGCGTGAACCTGTCCGACCACCCGCGACAGCAATCCCCGCCTGATGGGAAAATGCTTGACCAGATCCCGGACTTCCAGCAGCGCATCGGTCATATGATCGGTCCTCTTCACACCGCCCAGCAACTCACCCAATGTCCTTTTTCAACCTCTTTGAGAATCGGCTGCTCCCGCCGGCACCGCTCCTGCCGCCGGGTGCAGCGGTCCTGGAAAGCGCAGCCCCGGGGCAGAAAACACAGGTTGGGCACCCGTCCCGGAATTTCGTTCAACCGCATCGGCCGGTCCTCTTCATCGACGCGGGGGATGGATCGCAGCAGACCGCGGGTATAGGGATGCAGGGGCGTTTTAAAAATCACCTTCACATCCGCCTTTTCCACAATCCGTCCGGCATACATCACGGCGACGTGGTTGGCGGCTTCGGCGATCACACCCAGATCGTGGGTAATCAGCAGAATACTGGTGCCGAGATCGGCCTGCAGCCCAAGCATCAGATCCAGAATCTGGGCCTGGATGGTGACATCCAGCGCGGTGGTGGGCTCGTCCGCGATCAGCACCTTGGGATTGCAGGCCAGGGCCAGAGCGATCATCACCCGCTGACGCATGCCCCCGGAGAGATGATGGGGATACTCGCCGGCACGCCGCCGGGGAGACGGAATCCCCACCATGCTCAGCAGTTCGACGGTCCGCTCTCGGGCTTTGCGCGGCGTCATTTTCATATGGTTGTTCAGCACCTCGTCGATCTGAAAACCGATGGACTTGACAGGGTTCAACGAGGTCATGGGCTCCTGAAAGATCATGGAAATGGTTTTGCCGCGCACCCGCCGCATTTCCTTTTCCGTGGCCTTAAGCAGGTTCCGCCCTTCAAACCATATCTCACCGCTGTGGTACTCGGCCGGCGGAACGTCGAGCAGCTTCAGAATGGACAGGGAGGAAACCGTTTTGCCGCAGCCGCTCTCTCCCACCAGACCCAGGATTTCACTCCGCCGCAGATGAAAGGAAACACCGTCCACCGCCCTGGCAATGCCTTCTTTTACGTGGAAGTAGATGTGCAGATCCCGGATATCCAGCAGGACATCACTGGTTTGAGAAAACGGCACTTGTCCTGCTGACGGCGAAGAATCGGCGCCGCCTGCCGCATTATGGGTGACCTCGGTCATCATACTGTTTCCCTGACAAATTTACACGCCCTGTCGCGTACAACGACAGACGACCCCGCGGGAAAGCCTTTTTTCAGGCAACAACCCCCAGCCGACGCCCGACGGCGGCGAAGGCATCTACGGCCTGGTCCAGTTCATCTGTCTTGTGCGCCGCGGATATCTGCACCCGAATCCGTGCCTTCCCCCTGGGCACCACCGGATACGAAAAGGCGATCACGTAAACCCCCCTGGCAAGCAGTTGGTCCGCCATGTCCACCGCCAGGGCCGCATCCCCCAGCATGATCGGAACGATGGGATGATCGCCCGGGTTGACCTGGAAACCGGCGGCGGTCATGCCCTGACGAAAATGACGGGTGTTCCGTTCCAACCGGTCCCGCAGAGTGGTGGAAGCGGTCAGCATCTCGAGCGCCTTGAAAACCGCCGCGGCCACCCCCGGTGCCAGTGTGTTCGAAAACAGATAGGGCCGCGACCGCTGGCGCAACATGTCGATGATCTCCCGACGTCCGGTGGTAAATCCGCCGGACGCACCCCCCAGGGCCTTGCCGAAAGTGGAGGTGATAATGTCCACCCGATCCGCCACATCCCAGTATTCCGGAGTTCCACGTCCGGTAGGTCCCACAAAGCCGGTGGAGTGGGAATCATCCACCATCACCAGCGCATCATGGCGTTCGGCCAGATCGCAAATCGCCTTCAGATCGGCCATGATGCCGTCCATGGAAAAAGTGCCGTCGGTGGCG
>Ga0180434_10003151_pt1 | contig 21202 bp, 16 predicted proteins | sample SS_ome_7_FD_132453 | JGI IMG/M metagenome (GOLD analysis project Ga0180434, IMG submission 132453) | Hypersaline lake sediment archaeal communities from the Salton Sea, California, USA - SS_1_D_2 metaG | ecosystem: Environmental > Aquatic > Non-marine Saline and Alkaline > Hypersaline >...
AGAAATGAATGCTCTCAATATCCAACGCCATGATGTTTGCCCACAATGGAACTATACTATTCGTCCTCGATCAAATCCGAACCTTGTCTGACCAATGCGGGAAGTTATATTTTTACGAACCCTAAGTGAGACATCGCTGTAATCCAGAATTGAACCAGGCTATTGTACACGCATTCGGAGTTTAAGGCAAAGCAACGGAACAAAGCAGCGCGACGAGCGGCTTGATTAACCCGTTTGATCCACAATCCCAACCAATCGTCCATCTTTCAATTCAAAGAGCCGGTCGGCAGCCTCGTGGACGTTGGGGTCGTGGCTGGCGACCACCACCGTGACGCCGGTCTGAGCCACGATCTCTTTTAGAAGCGCGATGATACGCGCACCGGTCAACGAGTCCAACTGGCCCGTGGGCTCGTCGGCCAGGATGAGCGTGGGGCGCTTGACCAACGCCCGCGCGATGGCGACGCGCTGCTGCTCGCCGCCCGAAAGCTCGTAGGTGCGGTGCCTGGCGCGAGCAGAGAGGCCGACCATCTCCAACACCTCGCTCACCAGAACCTCGCGCTCCTGGCGGGGGGTGCGCAGGAGCCGCAGCGGCACCTGGACGTTTTCCTCAACAGACAAAAAAGGCAGCAAGCCAAAGGTCTGAAAGACAAAACCGATCTGCCGCCGACAAAGTTCGATCTTTTCCTGAGAGGACATCTCGCTCAGCGACCGCTCACCGAAACGCACGCCGCCTTCGGTAGGCTCGTCCAGGCCCGCGATCAGGGTCAGAAGCGTCGTCTTGCCCGATCCCGAAGGCCCCTTGATCGCGCTCAAAGAGCCGGCGGAGATCTCCAGGGTCACGTCCCGAAGCGCGTGCACTTCCTCCCCCGCCAGCGCAAACGTGCGAGTCAGATTTTTCGCCGTAACCGAGACGCCAGCATCTGAAAGTTGATCGCCGACTACCGACCACAGATGGGAGACCGGCAATGGCCGCTCGTCATCCATCGCTCGTCCTTCGTCATCCCCGTTCGGCCACACGGAAATGTGATCGGGTTCCAGGTGCAGCCTGACCAGTTCTCTCATCTCAAGATGGTTGACGTAAGCGCGGGGTAGTTGCAAACGACCTACCGGATCGAGAATGACCCACTCTTCTTCGTGAACGCTACCGTTTCCTCGATCCCGGCGGCGGCGAATCTCGGTGCTGGTGCGCCCATCTCGCACTGTCACCACGCGGTTCACCCGACCGGCGACCAAGGGGTCGTGGGTGACGACGATAACGGTCGTGCCATACGCCTGGTTGATGGCTTGCACCGCGTCCAGGACCCGCATCGCCGACGCTGAGTCCACCTGGCCGGTCAACTCGTCGCCCAGCAGCAGCGGCGGGTTGTTCGCCAGCGCCACGGCCAGCGCCACCCGCTGCTGCTCCCCACCCGAGAGACGATCGGGGTAGAAATCGGCGCGGTCGGCCAGGCCGATCACGTCCAGCAACTCCAGCGCGCGTTTCCCGCGCGCGTCGGCCTCGACGCCATTATGCTGCATGGGCAACTCGACGTTTTCTCGGGCCGAGAGATAGGGTAACAGGTTGCGCGATGGCTGTTGCCAGACAAAGCCCACGACCTGGCGCTTGTATTCGACCCGCTCTCGCTCGTTCATCCTGAGCAGATCCCAGCCGGACACCCACATGGACCCGGCGCTGGGCACGTCCAGCCCTCCGATCACGTTGAGCAGCGTGGACTTGCCCACGCCGGATGGACCGACCAGGGCCATCATCTCGCCGCGCGCCAGTTCCAGGCTCAGACCTTGCAGCGCGACCACCTCCACGTCAGCGACCCGGTAGATTTTGAACAGGTTATCACACAGCACAAAAGGCTCTTTATCCATGTCACTCGTCTCCCATCCACAGCGTCCAGTGCGTCCGCGCGCGCAGTAGAATCAACGACAAAAGCGCCAGCGCCGATCCGTACGCTCCGATCAAAAGGATATACAACCGGGCGACAGCGAGCCAATCAACCCGGATTCGCTCCACAGCAACGCTACCAAACGACTCGGCAAGCGGCTGCAAAAGGTAAGGGATCATGATGTGGGACAGACCGAGGCCCACGCCGACGCCCGCCAGCAGCCCCAGCAACAACACAGGCACGCCCTCTACAACCAACAGGGCCAGCCACTGACGTGTCGATAGACCCATCGCGCGCAAGACGGCGAACTCGCACGCTCCTCCCTGGGAGCGCACTCGTTCCTGCGCCGCGACAAAGTGAGCCAGAAAAAACGCAGCCACGCTGAACAAGCCCAGCGCCAGCGCGTTCAGTTGCAGAACGGTGCGGATCCCTTGCGTCAGTACGTCGGCCCGTAGCGCCCCCTGGCTGGTCGCCAACGAGTCCTCAAAGGTACGGGTGAACAGTATCAAGCCCGCCGTCAGGCTGACCAGTAACACCACGCGGCTAGGTTGCAGCGGATCTCGGGCCAGACGGAACAGGCTCAGGGGAAGCGCCAACCCTCGCAGATGCCGGGCGAACCCAGCGATAAACCGCAGCAGGAAGGGCACGATCCGCAAAAAGACCATCGCGATAGCGACCAGCAATAGAGAAGGCCCGATCAACAGCAATGGGTCCGCCAGTGGGGTGTCTCCCAGGCGGCGGCCCGCAACTGCGCGCATCACGAAAGAACCCGAGCGGTTCAACTGCCAATACAACAGCCCGCTAAAGGCCAACAGGTACAGGTCCAGGTAGCGCTTTTGTACCGCCGATAGTTGCGCGGGTCGGGCGCGCGTTTGCCGCCATCCGGCTCCGTCGCGCCGCATCGCCAGAAAGACAGGCAAGACCAACGCCAGCCAGCCCAGGCCGACGGCGACTATGGACAACAGCCAGGCCTCGCGGGGCAACGCGCCCGGCGTACTCTCGCCGATGGCCTTGCCCCACAACCATATCGCGCCCTGCGCCAACCCCGGCCCCAGAAACAGCGCCGCTGGCAACGCCAGGATCAGGTTCTCCAGCCCCAGGATGCGGGTGATTTGCCAGGCGCTGCCGCCTCGCGCGGATAGCGTCGCCAACTCGACTCGCGAGCGATCCACCATAAAGGACGTGAACATGGTCAGCGTGTACAACACAAAGATGAGGGTCTGCGCGGTGAGCAAGAAGAACGTCATACGCACGCGAGACAACCGCGCCAGATAACCGGCCAGAATTCGAACCAGATCGGTGCTGATCGTGGCGCGCTTTGTCACGGATTGCGTCTGAACATTGATCAGGTCTGCATGGAGCGTCGCGGCCCTGTCTACGCTGATAAGATGGCGATTCAACGTGACGCGCCAGGATACCTCGTGCCAAAAAATCGGCGTCTGGGGATAATTGCTCCGTATGGACGCGGGCGCGATGATCAGCGGCAGTGCGATCCCCTCTGCATCGAGGTCGCCGACGGCAAAACCGCTCAGATCTTCGCCCCATATATCGTCGTGGGGATCGAGAGGTTCTACCACGCCCACAATGTCCAGACGATGGAACCCTTTACTGCCTGTCAACCGATCGCCGACGGTGTAACCCGACTGCTCGGCTGCGCGCGCGCCGATAACCGCCTCTATCGGCGGCGGTCGCCAGGAACCCCTGGCCTCATTCAGATTGACCTGGGTGGGCAACCGACCCTCGACCAGGCGCACGTAATGAGGCAGTTTGTCGAACGAGTACACATCCAGGAGCACGACCCCTCGCTTCCCCTCGACCACAGGCTGTGGGTCGGCCAATGAGACTGCGTGGCGAATCACCAACCGATCCTGTAAGGTTTGGCCCAGCTTCTCGCGCAGGTTTTCGTACAACTCCTCGTCGAACGTATAACGGGTTCCGGTGATGAGGAGGCTACGCTCGGCGGGGCGGGCCTCGTCCAGGCTCTGGTTCAACTCCCGCGCCGCAATGGCCGCGGTATAGCCGGAAAAACCGGCCAGGAGCGCCGAGGCCAGCGTCAGGCAGAGCAGCACGGCGCCGTTCAAGCGCCAATGTCGGGTCAAGTGGCGTAACGTAAGCTCGATCATTCCTGTCCGATCCTCAACACGCGATGAAGGCGCGCCCGCCACAACAGAGCTGTGACGACGCCCAGTATGATCAGAAAAGCCACGGCCAGAAGAAGATAGAGCAATCCGACCGTCAGCCAATCCGCGCGCGGAACGAAGGGAGGCACGGGTGGCTGGTCGGCCAACGAAACGGGCAGCCGTGGCAACGTGATCTGGTTGAGCAACACTCCCAGGCCGGTGCCCAGGGCCAGCCCGGTCAGGATGAGAACCGCCTGCTCGAGCACGATCGAGCCGTACAACTGGCGCGACGAAAGCCCCATCGCCCGCATCACGCCGTAGAGCGTCTCCCGCTGGCGGACGCTGAGATAGAAATGGGTGGCAAATCCCACCAGACTCAACAACGTCGTCAGGGCAGAGCCGAAAAACGTCACGCTGCGCAACCCCAGCGCCAGCGGGTTGGCCTTGAGGGCCTTGCGCACGCTCTCCGCCTCCCAACTCTGAGAGAGCATGGGCACCATGGACGACAAGTTATCCAGCGAAGCGCTGCCATCGGTCTCGATGAGGACCTCGTTGGGATTGGTGGAGAGTTGCGAGGTCTCGTTAAACAACGCCAGCAGCAGATCGCGCGAGGTGATCAGAAAACCGGCTTCCAGTTGCTCGTACATGGTGGGAAAATAGCGCACCGCGCCGACGATGCGAAAATCAATTTCAACCGAGTTGACCCGGGTTCGGACCACGTCACCGACGTTTAGCTTGGTGGCCTCCATAAAGGCCGGGCTGGCAAGCGCCGGTAGATGAGCTCTCGTCCAGATCTGTCGCAACCGCAGGGGATACGTCTGATCGGGGCGGACGTAGCTCATTGACACAGATTGTCCCGACTCCCCAGAGTGAGATGCCATGCCGGTGGGACTGGTGTGGAGGCCGTGGTAGATGCTTGAGCCGTCCATAACGTTCAAAAAGTGCGTTCGGGTGAGGTCCTCGAAATCCTCGACGACCTGTGGTTGTCGGGTTTCCGCGTCCACCACCGTCAAGTCGTCTATAACCAGGACGGTTCCTTTCGCAATTGGCTCGCCGAGCCTGGTGGCCTGATTCTGAAACCACAGAGAGTGCAGGCTCAACGGATAGCTGACAGACGGCAGAACCGGCAAGGACCCCTCGAAATAGCACCAGTCTCCAGTATCCGGCCTGATACGAACGCGCAACCCGACATCACGCCCGCCGACGCTCGTGTGCAGGGTGAAGTGGTCGATCTTTAGGGCGGCCTGCTCGGGAGTTTCCAGCTTTTGCAGGCGCGCCGTGAACAGCTCACCCTGAGCCGTTTGCAGTTTGGCCACCACGCCCACGCGCTCTACGTCACCGTCGCCATCGATCCACCTCTGATACGAGTCCGATTCCGCCTTGTCCTCGGGCATCCCCCACAGCCAAAGCCCGAATTTGGCCGGTTGGCCGGGGAGCGGCAACAGCGAGGGATGTTCTCCTTCCTGGATCGCCAGGAGATTTGCCAGTTCATCCACATCTTGATCAGCAAAGTCGTCGCGATAGGCGGCGACTCTGGCGAACGAATCCGGTTCGATGGCCAGCACCTCAAAGCGCGGAGCAGCGGCGTCTGTAGCGTTCGTCTGAGCAACCTCGACGGCCACCTCGCCCTGGCCGCGCCACACGCCGGATAGTCGCACTACGCCTGGCGCCGACTGCAAATCAACCAGGGGAACCGCGCGCTGGGAAATCAGTCGCAGATCGTTGCCGGCCAGATAGTACGCCCGGTCATACTCGCTTTGATCTAGCGTAGCGTTCAATCCGGTGGAGAGATTGCCCAGGGCGATCGCCAGCGTGAGCAACAACACCAACCGGGCCACGTGGGTGGGGTTGCGCGACGCCTGCCACAGAGCCAGTGCGCCTGCCAGCCCTCGCCTACGAGCGGCGAGAAACGCCATCGCCCGCAAGACCAACGGGAACACCCGCAGCAAGATGGTAGCCGAGCCCAACAGCAAAGCTACTGGCGAGAGCAAAAGCAGCCAATCCAGCCGAGCGCCGCCGGGTCCGCCAGTGGTCATCTCTCCGTACAACCGCAGCCGCCACAGCAGAACCAGCCCCCCCATCAGGACGAACACATCCAGGTATGTGCGCTGCCACCACGGAGGGAGGGCGCTGCGCGTCACCATCTGCTGGTGCGTGACGATGCTACGTCGCAGCGCCGGGCCAAGAGGCAGCAACAAACCCGCTATGCAAGCCAGCGCGCCAATCCCGGCAGCTTGCCAGGCGCTTTGGCTCAGGCTCAGCCCCCAACCAGCCCACTCCATGTCGGCCAACGGCCCTGCCCAGGACAAGCCCTCGACCAGCCCTGCTCCCAACCACGGGCCGCTCAAAAAGGCCGCCGCCAGGATGATCAGTGTCTCGACGAGCTGGATTCTGACGATCTGCCAACCCGAAGCTCCCCGGCTACGTAGGATGGCAAACTCTCGCTCTACCTGGCGCATCGAGAGCGCCGCGACCATGGTCACATAATACAGCGCCAGAAGCATCACTTCGGCGACGAGGATGTAGATAGGAACACGGATGGATTCGATCTGGCCCTGGAAGCTTGCCAGGATATCTGGCACGCCTGTGTCCAGTGTCACGTGAGGCCGAAAGGCGTCCAGGTCGGCATTCAGCCGGGCGAGTTGCGCCTGGAGCGGCTCGATGTCGGCGGTGGAAATGCCGTCATGGCGCAATAGCGCGTGCCAGGCCAGAACAACCTCGTCTCCGGGACACAGCGAGGCGACAGCCGGAAAGAAAGCGTCCACAGGCACAACCGCATTGTACTGAACCGGCCCGCGCTGGGTGGACTGGGAGGTCAACGGGCTGAACTCGCCAAACCAATACGGATCGCGGGGATTTTTTGGAAGGACGATCCCCGCCACCTCGAGCCAGGCGTCCGGCTCCACACTGTTCTGCCTGATACTCAGCGGCAGGCGATCGCCCACGCGCAGGGTGAACGAGTGGGCCATTCCGTCGCCGATGACGACCCGGAGGACGCGGGGCTCATTGCTCGCTTCCTCAGGCCACTTGCCAGCGACGTACTCGACGCGATCCTGTAGGCCTTCGTAAAAACGCAGATTGACTCGCTGATCGGTCGTCAGTTGGCCACCTACCCAGGGGAACATCCATTCGGATTCCGCCGTCCATATCACATGGTCCAGGTGTTCGTCCAGTGCAGCCCGGAGCAAATCCTGTATTTCGCCGTCGAGCGCCTGGAAACGGGCTTGATCGGAATGGGCAGATGCGGTACACCGCAGATTTCCATCGGCCACGCCGGAGCTTTGAAACGTGAGATAGAGCCCCATCTCAACGACGGTGTCCACCAGCAGCGGACCGCTGGCCAACAGCGCGGTCGTCAAGACCACCCCCAGGCTCAGCGTGAGCACGAGTTGCCAATGTCGCCGGGCGCGCTTCAGAATGAAGAGCAAAGAAGCCATAAGCTAGTCTTCAACCTCGGCGCTGACCGGGATAGGTTCCGTCAACGCGTTGTTGCCGGGGTTGGGGTCAGCCTGCTCTGCCGTGACGCTGGCGGAGTGAAAAATTTCCTCCGCCAATGACGCAGTCAACGACTCGTCAACCGCGACGACGATGGTTACGGTGACTGTCTCGCCAGCGTTCAGACGAGCCAGACTACACACGACCGTATCGGTCGAGGATTCGTCTCGTTCTACCCGGCAATCGTCTCCCCGGCCAGGGGCAACCGAGACCGAACTCGTACCCACCGGCAACGTATCGGTGAGGATCACGCCGTCGGCATCCGATGGGCCAACGTTAGCGACGGCCAGCGTATAACTCAACGTCTTGTCCGCGACCGCTGACCCAGAAATCACGGACCAGAGCGTCAGATCCGCTCTAGTTTGCACGGTCAGCGTCGTGGCGTCTGTGTTGTCCAACGGGTTCAGTTCGGCCTCGTTGGCGCTCACGGAAGCCGTGTTGACTATCGCCCGCTCCAGCACCCCCCCGGCCGTGAGGACCGTTTGCACGTGGGTTACCTGGTTGGGTTTCAACACGCCAAGTTCACAGTTGACGATGTGGAGAAAAGTTCTCTCGTGCAGAACAGTGCAGATGGGCCAACCTGGCATCAGCGCATCCGGCTCGATGATCATCGGCTGTCCGGCGTGCCCGGTGATGACCAGGGTAAAGGTAACGGTCTCGCCGCTTTCTGGATCGCACAGGGCACAAACGAAGGCATCGTCTCGCTGCTCGCAGCGCGGTACAGCCGGCGCGTAAGCGTCAACATCTGTGGCCGGCGGCAAAACGTTCTCGAAACTCACGCCGGTAGCGTCCTGCGTCCCTCGATTGGCAATGGCGAATGTGTAGGTAAACGGCTGGCCTGCGATGACGCTCGCTGGTCCATCGGCTTGCACGACCAGATCGGTGGTGGCGGGAAAGGCAGCGGCAGGCTCTTTGAATTTGCTCGCGCCGACGGTCATTGTGAACGTTGCGCTGTTGTTCGAGCTGTTCGCGTCGGTCCCGCTCGCTGCAACGGTGGCCGTGTGGACGAGCGGCCCTTTCGTCCGGGCATCTGCGACTACGCCGATGCGCGTCTGTGCATCGGCGCCAGGTTGTAGCTTGTCCAGAAGACACGTGACGCGGGGCGGGGTAGCATCTTGCTCGATGGTACAGGTGAGCGCAGGCAGATCCAGCGTCACCCCGGCCAGTCGTGTACTGGTGACGAGGGTTTCGGTACCGCCGACGGAAAGGTCCAGCGTGACGGTGACCGCGTCGCCCTCCCACAGATCGCCCAGGTCGCAACGGACGTCACGCTCCTGCCGCCCGCACACAGGTTGAGCCGATTGAATCCACACTGGAATCACGCCCGCTGGGAGCACGTTGGTGAGCACGATGGATGTGGCTAGATCCGGGCCGAGGTTGCGAATGGTCAAGGTGTAGATCGTCGTTTCACCCGGGATGATTTGAACCGGCTCAGGGACTTGAATCGCCAGATCGGAGGCGGATGACGGCCCTGGCTCGGTCGAAGAAGGCGGCGTGGGCAAAGGAGTGGAGGTGGGGATCGGAGTTGAGATGGCAGCTCTCGTAGGAAGCGGCGCGTCTGTCGGTGTTACCGTGGGGCACTTCTGTTCGACACAGGCGCACAGTGAAAAGAGACATCCAATGAGCACAAGGGCAATCGCCATTTTGGTCTTGGCTTTATCCCAAACGTTGCGATTAAATTTATAGATACCGGTCAACATGGAAGACCAGCCTCAACCTGTATACAGATTTCAATTTACCCTTATTATACTACATGCACAGGTTGAGTGGTTCATTTTTTCAAGACTTGCACCTCATTTGTCTCTCACTACTCCAACGTTCGACAGAAGCGACAGGGGGATAGCCTTTTCCATATTTTGGATACACCCTCAGGGCAATTCAGCCGAGCGCCCAGCTGCCTTCAGCAGACGGCGGCCCGCTGCACGCTTCTTGTCCATACTGACCGTCGCCGCGGACTTGAAGGTGAGCGCCCCCGGATCGCAGAGGCGCACGCACCACGGTTCAGCGCCGCCGCATAGATCGCACTTGATGGCTTGCCGTCGGTCCACATCGAAGGAGATCGCGCCAAAGGGGCAGGCCACGATACACATCCGGCATCCCACGCAAAGGTCATCGTCCACAACCATCGCGCCCGTGTCCATGTCGCGCGAGATAGCCTGCACAGGGCAGATGTTGGCGCACGCCGGCTCCTCGCACTGCTGGCAGATGACCGGCACGTTCAGCCCTTTCCTCTCCCACTTGACAACCCGCACCGCCGATTTGGTGGGGTTGCTTACATGGAGGTGAGATAACGAGCAGGCCATCTCACAGTTCCGGCAGCCGGTACATTTTTCATAGTCTACGACGAGTATCCTGTTCATCATTTCGACCCACTTTTGGAATAGGCTCGCCACAACAATTTGAGCGGGTGAACCACATCCCGGCCCGATCCGGCTCGCATCTGCATCTCACAGCCCGCGCAGTTGGTGATGCCCATGTCATATTCGGGCGACTGCAACTCTTCGAACAGATAGCGCCCAATCTCGCGCGACTCCTCCCGGTGCGGACGGCGCATCCCGAAGGAACCGGCCAAACCGCAACAGCCTCGATCAATATCAACTGGCTCCATCCCCGGAACAAGCCTGAGCAACTTCAAGTTCTCCGGGCCAAGATCGCGCACCCGTGAGTGGCAGGGCGTGTGATAACCTACCCGCAGATGCAACGGGGCAAAGTCAGTGTCCAGTTCACCCTGCTGGTGCAAAGCCCACAAAAAGTCACTCACATCCTGGGTTTGTTCCGCTACCAGCCGCGCATCGTCGCTTTCTGGCAGCAGGTAGGGAAAGTCCCGCTCCAGCGCCGAGCCGCAACTGGGACAACTCACCAGAATTTTGTACCCCTCCCGCGCCAGCGGCCCAAAGACCTCCAGGCTTTGACGGGCGTATCGCTGGGCCAGCCCCTTGGCTCCGTAAGGGAAGCAGGCCACGCCGCAACAGGTGTGATCCGGTATCAGCACCTGGAACCCATTGCGCTCCAGGACACCCACGACCGCCCAGCCCAGTTCCGGATCGGTGAAATTGGCGTAGCAGCCCGGATAGTAAACCACCGTGCGGTCTGAAACGGGACTAGACGACCGGCGGCGGTATCGCTTCAAGAAGGTATCCCGATAGAAAGCGGGCAGCTTGCGCTCCCGGTCCATCTCAGAGACCCACTCCATCGGCAGGCGGGCCAGAGACCAGTTAAAGATCCAGTTGCTCAATGGCGCGGTCAGGCTGCAAGCCTGAAACAACAGGCCGATGTTGCAGTAGAATTGATCCTGCCATTGGGTAGCGCCCGCCTCCGCTTCGGCCTCAGAAATCATGACAGGCAGATCAATGTCGAGCGGGCAACGCGTCCCACAGCGCCCGCAGGTGATGCATTCTCGCAATGAAGAGGCATCGCCCCGCAGGAAAGCCGTCAGGTAGTCACGCGGCGACCAACCTGTCTCTTTTCCATAATAGAGTTGGGTCGGGCACTCGAGCAGGCAACTGCGACACCCGATGCACAGGAACAGATCTCGGTAGCGGGGATCGTCCAACCAGGCGCGCCGGCCATTGTCGAGCAGTATGACGTGCATCGACGCCTGTTGCACGTCACGGCGAGGAGGCGATGGACTGAGGCTCCGTCCAGCAGGCATCTCGCCCTTGCTATCGCCGCCCCGGCGAGGTACCCCCAACGCCACGCTGGACGCGCCATAACGGGCCTGGGCCTGGGCCACAAATTTCGCCGCGTCTCGGTCCCGCACCACGCGCTCCACACCAATAACCAGCACTACCTGGCTCGCCCGCTCCAGTATCTCGGAGATGTTGAAAAGATGCTGCACGAAAAAGACGGCCCCATCTTCCGCAGCGATCACGTTGACGCCCAGCACGCCGATGTCGGCAGATCGTTGGGCAGATGATTGGATCGATTGGGGACGGAAAGCCTCCCAGACCGCCTCATCCGTCGGAGGTTCGAGCTGCCAATACCGCTCCACGCCCTGGTCTGGGTGGATGAACTGCTCGTCGTAGGTCTCCACCACCTCCAGGCCACGCGCCTCCAGATGAGGGAGCAGTTCGGCCACGGTCGCGGAGCGGTTGACGAGCACTCGGCGCGAGGGACCAGCCAGCCGCGCGATCTCGTCGGCGGCATCTTGAGCCGTAGCCGCCTCCAGCGGCGTCACGCCGTACTGCTCTCGTAACGTGCTCGTCAGTTGATCCAGTAACTCGTCCAGGTGTTCGGTCGTGTCCACACGGATAGCGCGCAAGCGGTCGCGCAACGCCTCCTCGTCCAGAGACGGAGCGGCCTGACGCGGCTGGGTCAGTTGCTCCGCCACCCGCACGCGCTTGGGCTGTGAATCAGGCATCAAGAACCACACCGGCAGATGCGGCATTCCTTTCTTCATTTTCATCTGGCGGCTAACCTCCCGCGAATAGGATGTCAGGATGTCTTGTTGGCACCAGCGTCTCATTTCTTTCTGCTGAAACCAAAACGCCCCAAAAAGCTTCCCACCCCCCAATACTCGTCGCCGGTGAAGAGGATGGGCTTAAGCTTATCGTTGTCCACCCGCCCCTTCTCATCCAGCACATCCTCGCTGAGCTGCACCGCCACTATCTCGCCGACGAACAGGTCGTGGCTGCCTAGGGAGAGTGTGTGAGCCAGTCGGCACTCCATGTTGATCGGGCACTCGGCGATGATGGGCGTCTGGACCGCCGAGCCGGGAGCCGGCGTCAACCCCTGGATCGCGAATTTATCCTCCTCCCGACCGGAGACAAAGCCGCAGTAATCCATCTCGTTGAGCAGCCCCTCGCCAGGCACATTGACCACAAACTCGCCCGTTTCCTGGATCAGGCCGTGAGAATGGCGATTGGATCGCACGCCGATCCCCACCTGAGGCGGGCTGGAGCACAGAGTTCCCGTCCAGGCGATGGTGATGATGTTCGCCTGCTCTCCGTGACCGCAACTCACCAAGACGACCGGCACAGGACGCAGGGCGACAAACGGTTTCTTTACAATTTTAGACATTTGTTTCACCTCGTTTGTAGTAGTCAGTAGCCACGCCACAGGCAGTCAGTGGTCAGATTTTTTGGTCTCAACATCTGACTTCTGGCTACTGACATCTGACCACTAATCTTTAAAGAACTGCCTTCAGAGCGCCATAACTGATCACGTCGTTAATCGCTTCTACGAAACGAATGTGTTCAGGAATGGAACTAGCCAACGAGCCTCGGAAGAGAATTGAAGTCAAGTCTTGGTCCTGCGCACCCCGATACGTTGACAGGATACAGTACTCAGCGCAGAATCCGGTAATGATGACTGTGTCGACATCGAGAGTGCGCAATTCCTCCGCGAGAGGGGTTTTGTTGAACGCGTTACCGTAGGTTTTCACGATGCGCAGATCAGAAGGTAGCAGGTTAATGCTCGGATGCATCTCAAAGCCCGGAGATCCAGGTACAAGCCCTTCCTCTTCGTCCTGGTGCAGAACGGCGACGACGGGAAGCTCCCTCTCTCTAAAAAGCTCGATGGCGGCGTTGATGTATTCGACGGATGCTTCGAGAGATTGCTTCGTCGTCGGACTGAACTCGAAAAACTCGTTCTGGACGTCAATGACTAACAGTGCTGGTTTCATTCTCTACCTCCATAGCAGTAACTGGCATCATCCTTCCTCCGCCAATTTGGATTGGACGCTGCTGACCTTGTCGTCCATCGTCTGCTCCCGGTCGATCCGCGTCCCTACCTTGACCGTCGACGAGATTCTAGGAGCGCCCATCTCGTGGAGAATCTCGTGGCAACGCTTGATCGCCTCGAAAACCACGTCCCATTCTCCCTCGACGTTCGTTCCGTAGGCGTGGAGATGAGTATCCAGGCCAGCCTCGGTGAACACACGCTCGCAAGCGGCGACGTAGCTGGACAAGGAAAGCCCTACACCAATCGGTACTACCGTCACATCCGCGATAACCTTCACACGTTCCCCCCTCGAATTTTATCTCTTCTTACGCTCCGATGCGACCTGGAGCACGCCGTCAACGTCCTCCAGATCGAGCCACCATTTCCACTCTGATTTTGGTTCTCCGTATCCCAATAGATCGTCCGCCTTGATCACCAGCCCCCGGCTGATGGGGATATTCCTGACGGTCCAATTGACCATCCTGTGGAGCCGGGTATTCGGTTTGTTCCAGGGGCAGACCTTGATGCACGTGCCGCACCCACACCCGTGCTGGTTCCCCACCCGCATGCTGGTACATTTTTCGACATCGAGGATCCACCGCTCATAACCGTTGTACATCTCCTTGTCGCCGTAGCTGATCGCCTGGGAAGGACACAACTCGGCGCACTTGCCGCACCTGTCGCAAAAATCCTGAAGCCCAAAGTCTATCGGCTTGTCTATCGCCAGGGGCATGTCGGTGGTCACCACGGCGGCCTTGAAGCGCGGCCCCAGGAACGGGTTGATCACCATCTCGCCGATGCGGCACATCTCCCCCAGCCCCGCCCACAGCAGAATCGGAGGCACCACCACCTGGTAATCCATCGCGTGGTTGGCCCGGGCCGGGTAGCCCAAGCGGCGGATATATTCGGCCAGGTTGCAGGCGATAAAGCCAGAGGCGGTGTACGACATAAAGCTCATCGAGTTGCTGATCCAGTCGTTCCCGGTGAACGCTGCGGCGGTCCTCCAGTCCTGGTCAACCAGAATAGCGATGGCGTATTTGTGATTGCACTCGACCGGCTGATCGTCCCATCGCCTGTGAGTAAAGACCGCGTACGGTGGCAGCTCGCAGATGCCGACCAGGTCCGCCCGGAGGAAATAAGCGGCCTCTTTGATGTGCCGCGCATTCGCCACCGGGTCATCGGTCAGGGGCGCTCGTTCGGGGGCCACCGGTCCGTCAACCTGCTTGGCCAGCGCCCTCCCCATGTCCATCAACGCACCCGACAGGGGGTGCTTCATCACAAAACGCGGGTATTCCTTCTGGATGAAAGGGCCGAACTCGCCACGTCCAGCCCGCGGGAAACCGCCATCTCGCTCGTCTCTACGTTGAACCTCGTCGTCGTTGATCCGCGTGGTCGGCCTGTCAACCCGTTTGAGAGTCCAGACAGGAAAGGGATCCGGGTAATCCTGATTGCGATACTCAGATGCGAACATACGCGCCATAACAAACCCTCCTCAATGTTGTACCTTGTAGACTTTGCAAAGTACGCCCCTCAAGTTTGTAGAACCCATCTCTTTGCTAAAGGGCGGCTCATCGTCTGTCAATATATTGATGTTTGATTCAGCCCAACCATATAGGCCGGAGGTCGTTTCCTCCGGGAACCACCAGGCATAGTCGGCACCTACCACTCCTGGGACGATGTCAGTTGACAGAGTCGCCCGCTGTTTGATTCTACCGCGCCGGGTCTCGATGTAGACCCAGTCACCTTCTTCCACCCCCAACCCGCCTGCTGTCTCGGGATGAATCACAACCACTGGCTCCGGGTGGATGCCCCGCAAAGAAGCGATCTGCCGGCCCCCGGTGTGGCGGTAGGGTTCCGACTTCCAGGTGGTGAATACCAATGGATACTCCTCGGCCAGTTCGGGGGCGCTGTGCGGGGTCTCGGGCAGCTCGTGATACGTGGGCAAGGGATCGATCTCCCACTCCTCAAGCTGGCTCGAATACAACTCGACCTTGCCTGAGGGTGTTTCGAAACCGCCCGACTCGTAGCCTCGGTATCGTTTTTTACCCACAATGGCTCCCACCTTTCTAAATTCCTCAAAGGTGAGACCGATAGGTTCCAAAATAGCATCCAGGAACGATTCGGTATCGCTCCAGAAATCGCCCTCCAGTCCTAGCCGCTCGGCCAATCCGTTGACGATTTCATAGTCCGAGCGACACGCGCCTATCTCGGCGACTTTTTGCTGAACCTGAGCGACGGGATAATACGGCGGCGCGACGATGTTGTCGAATTCGAGGTAACTGGCGACCGGCAGCACGACGTCCGCCAGGGCAGCAGTGGGCGTCATGAACATGTCCACCACCGCCATAAAGTCCAGCTTGCAAAGCGCTTGATGTGCCCGTTGAGCGTGGCTATAGGTTACGAGCGGGTTCGACCCCTGAACAAACATGGCGCGAATCGGATACGGATCCTCTTGCAGAATCGCCTTCACGATGCTCGGAGGCGGCGACCGGTGAAACATCGGCGCCAGTTTGTGCTGAGTGCCCACCCTTCTCGCCCATCGATCCGCCGGCATTCTATTCCACAACACCAGCTCGGGCGACGTCCACTCGAGCAATCCCACCGAGGACTGTTGTGACTCTCCGCCCGGCACACCCAGGTTGCCGGTGATCGCCCTCAGAATTGAAATAGCGCGCGCGGTCTGGAAGCTGTTCACGTTCTGGTCGATGGCGTTTCCCCATTGAATGGCGGCCGGCTTGTTCGTGGCATAGAACCTGGCCGTCTCTCGAATGACCTCCCCCGACAACCACGTGATCTCGGCGACGCTTTCCGGCGCATAGTCCTGGACGTGCGCCTTTAGCTCCTCGAAGCCGACAGTCCAGCGCGCGACGAACGCCTCGTCAAACAGGCCCTCGTTTATGATCACGTGGATCATCCCCAGGGCCAGCGCCAGGTCTGAGCCTGGCCTCACCGGCAGCCACATACGCGCCTGGGCAGCAAGCGCCGTCCGCCGGGGGTCGATCACTACGAGTTCCGTCCCTCTGCCCATCGCCCGAACGGTCTGCTCGTGTTCGCCGACGCGGGTCGCGGCCATATTCGCGCCCCAGACGATGATGCAGGCGGGAGGATAGTCATAGTCAGGGAGCGGACTGAAGCCACAGGTAATTTTCGAGGCAAAGGCTCTGGGCGCAAAGCAGACATGCCCGGTCGTCGAAAAATTCGGCGTGCCAAAGGCGTTGACGAGTCTCTCGCCGTAGCTATCCTGGAGACCTTTGGCCGCTCCTTGCACAAAAGCTACCGATTCAACGCCGTGTGTATCCCTTGCGTTAGCCAGTCCGTCGGCTACTATGTCCAGCGCCTCGTCCCATGAAACCGGTCGCCACTCGCCCGCGCCCCTTTCGCCCACCCGCCTCAATGGATGCTTCAAGCGGTCTGGATGATAGAGGTACTCCAAAGACGCCCGACCTTTGGCGCACAATGTTCCCCGGTTCACCGGGCTATCCGGATCGCCTGTCACTTTGGTCACCTGGCCACCGGTCGTGTGTACCACTATCCCACAGCCTGAATAACAGAGACCGCACGTGCTTTTTACAATCATTTCGTCATGGTCTCCTAAAAAGCTCGCGGACGAGCGCACGGCCCCCATCCCCGAGCTTTTTACTTGTCAGAAGGCTCCAACGATCTAGGGGAAAATCCAAAGCGAGGCCAGGACAACGGCGGCGATCGCCGAGACCCCGCCAAAAATCAACACGCCCACCCCCGCGGCGCGAGGCTTTCCCTCGTCTACGAACGTCCAGACGAGAGCAATGCCGAACCAAGTCCACAACAACCAGACCAGATAACTCGCCCACTGCCCAATGGTGAACGCGATTCCCCTGCGGCTCAGGATAGTCTGCATCCCCCAGAGCGCGAGGACGAACAATGCACTGAGAAGACTCCACATAAAAGTCATCGATGTCAACCTCCACTCGACCTGAAAAACATACATCAGGTGAAATGATACTACGATAAATGTAAATCGTCAACTCCTCCTGCGCAGTATCCATCAATATTCTAACCGTGTAACCCGCTTAAGCGCCAGGTAGCTTGTGAAAATCAACCTCTATGGTAAAATATACAAGTCCCCATTGTCAAAATCACGTCTTACGACAAACATAAGCGAAGGAGTAAAAAATGAGCAACAATAGTGGTGGTGAGATTGGCGCATTCTTTTCTGGGTTCATGATAGGCGGCTTGGTGGGCGCAACGGTCGCCCTCCTCCTGGCTCCACAGTCGGGAGAAGAAACCCGCGAACAGATTCGGCGCAGGGGCATCGAACTGCGGGACCAGGCCGAAGAGAGCATGGTCGAAGCCCGCGCCAAGGCCGAGGCGGTAGCCGCCGACGTCAAGCGGCGCGCCGAAGAACTCCAGGCACGAAGCAAGACTCTCATGGAAGAAGGCCAGAAACAACTGGAAAAAGCCGTCGAGGAAACGAAAAAAGCTGCAACCTCAGTGGGCAAAAAAGAGGCCGAGGTAGAACCCGAGCCTGAGGCCGCATAAAATATATTGACGGTTAGCAATTAGCGGCTAGCGGCCATGCTTACATACGCCGGAGGCCCGCATCACGCTCCTACTATGTGCTGGTACGCCTGCGGCAGGCGTGCCAGCACATCTCCGGCGACCATTCCGGCCTCGCCTATCTCTGCTCGGGCTAACCTCCCGCTCAGCCCGTGTATGAACGCCGCTGTCGCGGCTGCCTCGAACGCGCCCAATCCCTGAGCGCACAAGGCCACGATCGCTCCTGCCAACACGAATCCTGTACCGGCCTTGGCCAATCCAGGATTCGCGAAAGGCTCAATGGCCGTCCGACCATCGGGGGCGGCCACGACGGTGTACGCCCCTTTCAATACGATCACCTGACCCCAGGCAGCCGCCTGCGATTGCGCCGTCGCCACCCGGTCGGCCTGCACGTCGCCGATGGTGCAGCCCATCAATCGCGCCATCTCGCCGGGATGGGGCGTGAGGATGCTTTCGGCGGGCAGGCGCTCCGGCCAATTCTCCATCTCGGCCAGGATGTTCAAGCCATCCGCGTCCACCACCAGCGGAGGCAACGCAGGTAACGCGTCCTCACTTTCTTCCACACTCACAAAGCCCACGTGTCTCTGCCGCCTCTTCCCCCCGCTCAGCAGCGAGTCCACAAAGGCGGCAGTTCCTCGCTCGCGTCCCAGGCCCGGCCCCAACAGCAGCGCATCGTACTCCTCCAACCGCTCGGCCAGCACGCGAGCCGCCCCGGCGGCGATGACGCCGAGTTCGTGGGGCAGCAGCAGATAGGTCGCTTCGGCCAGACGAGCCGCAACCACACCATGGATGGCCGTGGGCAGCGCCAGCGTGACCAGGCCGGCGCCCGCCCGAGTCGCCGCCGCCCCGGCCAGGTAGGCCGCCCCGGTGTAATTGACCGAGCCAGCCACGATCAGCGCCCTGCCAAAAGTCCCCTTGTGAGCATCGGGCGGGCGCGGCGGGAGCCATTCCCGCACCATCGCCAGCGTAATCACCTCGAGCGGCACGTCAGCCGCCAGCGCCGGATCGACGCCAATGTCAGCGACGACCAATTCGCCCAACGCGCCCGCACCGGGGAAGCAAAAGTGCCCTCGTTTGGGATAGGCAAAGGTCACGGTGAGATCGGCAGGGATCGCCGCCTCGTCCAGCGCGCCGCTGTCATACTCCAGGCCGGTGGGGCCATCCACGGCAACGATGAACGGCCTCCCTCCCCTGGCCTCCGACCCTCCCCCCCAATGGGGGGGAAAGAGGGGGGGAAGGGAGGCAGTCAGCGAGATCAAGTCTGCGCGAGGGGCCTGCTGACGTGATACCAGCGTTCGCTTCACCAGATCGAGCATCTCGGCCAATGCGCCCCGCAATGGCAGGCGCGTTCCGGTGCCCAGGAGTCCGTCCACGATCGCGTCGGCCTCACGCACGAACTGCTGGAGCCTCCGCCAGCCTTCATCTTCATCGGCGAGCACGATGCCCAGTCGCTGTTCCTGCACCCGGTAAAAGTTCTCGTCCTCGGCAGGATCGCGGAGCTTGAACAGGTAACAGATCACGTCGGCACCGGCCTCGCCGAGGTAGCGCGCCGCGACCAGGCCATCGCCGCCGTTGTTGCCCGGCCCGACCAATACTAGAATACGCCTCTCCCGCACATCGAGTCGCGAGATGACGGCTTCCGCCGTCGCCCGCCCAGCCCGCTCCATCATTGCCGCATAAGAATGGCCCGCCGCATCCGAGGCGGCCTCGATGCGGCGCATTTCGTCCACAGTAACGACCTTCATCGCTTCCTCCAGGTAATACGCACGATCCGTCGCGCCAACCAGTTGCTCGGTCCCACGTCCCGCTCATGGTACCAGGCCAACGTCGCCCGCGCGCCTTCTTCAAAGGGAGTGGGGACAAAGCCCAACTCGTGTCGGGCCTTTTCACTGGAAACCTCCCAGTCGCAAAAGACGTAGGGAGCCAGATTGATGGGGTAATAAGGCTCCCGACCGGTATGGCGCGAGAGCCTCGTCCACATTCGCGCCAGAGCGATCATCGCCCAGCCGGGCACGTTGAGCCGATGAATGTGATGTCCAAGCAGACGATTTACGATGCCATCGATCTGCCGGTGGCTCAAGCTGCGTCCGCTGATATTGTACACCTCGCCGGGTCGCCCTCGCTTCAGCGCTAGATCAATCCCTTGAGCCACGTCGCGGATATAGACGGGAAAACTGATCCGTCGTCCTCCATGCACTCGCAGCGGGAGTCCCTTCAGCGGATCCTCAAAGAACAACCGGTTGAAAGCGTAGCGGCTACCCGGGCCGTAAAATGCCCCCGGCCGAAGTACGAGGGTTGGCAACCCATGCTCCTGATGATAACGCAACACCAATTGCTCGGCAGCCAGTTTACTGCGCTGGTAGTCGTCCTGGGGATCGGGAGGGTATTCCTCATCGATCACCACACCAGAGCGGGGCACGCCGATCACGGCGACGGTGGAGATGTAGATAAATCGCTCGGCACCGTTCTGCGACCGCAGGTCATGTCGAAGGGCCGCCTCCAACACGTTCCTCGTCCCGGTCAGATTGACAGCAAAGAAATCCTCGCGCTCTCCCCAGAAACGGAATTTGCCCGCGGCGTGCACCACTGCTCGGCAACCCTCGACCGCCTCACAGACCGCCTGGGGATCGCGGACATCGCCCCAGACCAACTCCACTCCCAGCGGACGCAAAAACTCCCACTCGCTGGAGCGACGCACAAGCGCCCGCAAGCGATAGCCACGTTCAACAAGATAGGGGCACAACGTGTGCCCCAGAAAACCGGTCGCCCCCGTGACGAGAACAGGCGCGCTCATAGAACATGGGTGCGCAGAGCTAACAAATGTTCACCTCGTTTCCAACCGACACCGCACCTTGTCACCGGTGTTCTCAAGATACCAGCGTCTTTGCCAACTCGCGGCTCTCAAATACCCCAGGCAGGATTCGAACCTGCAACCACCGGATTAGAAGTCCGAGGCTCTATCCCATTGAGCTACTGGGGCATATTTATGGATATTCTAATCGAAGCCCTCCCCCCTGTCAAGCCTGGGGCTCGTTTTCGTTCAGCCCGCCGCCGGCGACGAACTCGACGAAGGCCGCCATATCGGGAAAGACGCGCTCAGAGAGGGAACGAACGACCCAGTTATCTACCATCGGAGAGATGACATATACACGCGCGCCGCCCTGGTAGGCGTGCCACATCTCGATAGCCGTACCCATGCTGGCCGAAGGGACGTACGCCACCAGCACATCCACTCGACCGGCCAACGCGGCCAGCTCCAGCAGTGTACACTTGGCCTGTTCTGGATCGTACGTTACGCTATCGGGATGCAGTTCCAGGGGATCCAACACCTCGGCCTCAGGAACGTACCGCCGTATGATTTGAGCGATCTCGCAACGATAGTTCTGCTCTTCAATTTCCGTATCGTTGCGGGAACCTTGCATGATGCCAGCGATGAACACACGCACGACGACCTCCTATTCGTTAGCGCTCCCTATGGTGGGTAAAGAACAACGCCGCGACGATCATCGCGGC
>Ga0180434_10003152_pt1 | contig 21196 bp, 16 predicted proteins | sample SS_ome_7_FD_132453 | JGI IMG/M metagenome (GOLD analysis project Ga0180434, IMG submission 132453) | Hypersaline lake sediment archaeal communities from the Salton Sea, California, USA - SS_1_D_2 metaG | ecosystem: Environmental > Aquatic > Non-marine Saline and Alkaline > Hypersaline >...
CGATGCCGAGGTCAACGAGAAATACGTCCCCTATGTTATTGAGCCATCGGCGGGCGTCGACCGCTCCGTCCTGGCTTTCCTTATTGATGCCTATGATGAAGAGGAGGTTGAGGGGGAGAAGAGAACTGTTGTACACCTGCACAGTTCTCTGGCTCCTGTAAAAGTGGCTGTGTTGCCCTTGAGCAGAAATGAGAAACTGAGGCCCCTGGCCAAAGAGGTTCACAAGCAACTCTGTTCGAGCTTCGTGACCGACTACGACGATTCTCAGAGCATAGGGCGGAGATACAGACGCCAGGACGAAATCGGTACTCCATTCTGCGTTACCGTAGATTTCGAGTCCCTTGAGGACAAGCAGGTTACTATAAGAGACAGGGACAGTCTGGCGCAAATCCGGGTTCCCATAGAAGAACTGAACAAGACCCTGGAAGCCAAGCTCATGGGAGAGACCTTCGATGCCTCGCCACTCTGGGCCACCAGGGAGAAGTAAGAATTCTGCACTTCGCTGTGCCTGGCCACATCCTTCATGCCAGTGAAATGAGTATGCAAGGCAGGTATGGAAGTAGATTTTCGGACCAGGAAGAACGATGATATGAGAATACCCATCTACCAGGTTGATGCCTTTACCTCTGAAATCTTCTCGGGTAATCCGGCAGCCGTTTGCATACTAGAGTCGTGGATTAACGATAACTTGCTTCAGTCTATTGCGTCCGAGAACAACCTGTCAGAGACGGCCTTCCTGGTTCGCAATGACGATGGATTTGATCTGCGGTGGTTCACTCCAGTAACTGAAGTTGCACTCTGCGGACACGCAACGCTCGCCAGCGCTTTTGCACTTTTCACCTGCCGGGGGTGGTCGGAAGAAGCAATCCGTTTCCATACAATGAAAAGCGGACAACTGGTCGTTCGTAAACGTGACGGTCTGCTGGCGATGGATTTTCCCTCCAGACCCGCCCGTAGCACTGTATTGCCCTCTGGGCTGAAGGAGGCACTTGGTGTAACACCGATCGCTGTGATGGGTTCGGTGGAGGATCTACTTGTCGTACTGGAGAGCGAGAGGGCCGTTCGTGGACTTCAGCCTGATCTTTCTGCGCTTCAGCGGGTTGAGTCTCGCGGGGTCATGGTGACGGCGAGGGGGAATCAAAGCGACTTTGTGTCGAGGTTCTTCGCCCCGCGGTTTGGCATACCGGAGGACCCGGTGACAGGGTCTGCGCACTGTGTTCTGGTTCCGTACTGGTCACGTGAACTCCACAAGAAGAGTCTGCATGCATTTCAGGTATCGGAGCGCGGTGGTGAACTGTTCTGCGTCGACGCCGGTGATCGAGTGAAGATTGCCGGCAGGGCAGTACTCTATTTGGAGGGCACGATAACCATATGACATGTCGAACAAGTGCGTGCGCCAGACGCGCAAGCGTCGGCGTACGGTAGATGCCTGCAAACAAGAATAGGAGTTATGGGTTCAAAGAAGGAGCAAAGGTGCAAGAGAAAACGACATGGGAGCAGTTTTTCGATGCGCATGCGCCAAGCTACGATGATAATGTCTTCACCAAGAATACGGTCAACGAGGTAGACTTCCTGCTCGAGGAACTGGAACTCAAGACCGGCGACTCAGTTCTGGATGTCGGGTGTGGGACGGGACGACATTCCATAGAACTTGCGAAACGCGGTTACTCCGTGACCGGGGTGGATCTGTCTGCGGGGATGCTGGCACAGGCCGCGACGAAAGCCGAAGCCGAAAACGTGCGGGTGGAATGGGTTCGCTCAGATGCAACCCAGTTCTCTTTCCCGAAAAAGTTCGATGCGGCGATCTGCCTGTGCGAAGGAGCTTTGGGACTTCTCAGCCAGACTGATGACCCTATAGGTCAACCGCTGGCCATTCTCAGGAACATCTCCGTAAGCCTGAAACCGGGGGCGAAGGCCGTATTCACCGTCCTCAGCGCAGCAGCCATGCTCCGCAGGTATCAAAACAAGGACGTGGATGAGGGGCGGTTCGACCCCATAACCATGGTCGAATCGTCGGAGTACCCGCCGCAAGAAGGACTGCGTCCTGGTGCCGGTCGAGAACGGTCTTTTGTCCCGACGGAGCTACGTCTTCTGCTCCAGATCGCCGGCGTGTCTGCTCTCAGCATATGGGGCGGAACTGCCGGGAACTGGGGAAGAAGGATGCTCGACCTGGATGAGATGGAGATCATGGTCTTGGCACGCAAGACGGGCGAACCGTGGCCGCAAGATATCGCAGCGACCCAGCACGTCGCCGACGATACTCTTCGGAGGCAAGAATAAACCTGGTCAACGTTCAGCGTCACAAGACTGAGATCGGCGAACTGGTGCTTGGTTCTTTCGGCGGCAAACTCTGTCTGCTCGGATTTGGAGACAAGCGGATGAGGGGAGCAGTCGATGGCAGGATCAAGCAAGGACTGGATGCCGAGTTTGTCGAGCGGGATAGTGAAATCCTGGAGAAAACCAGAAAACAAGTTGATGAGTATCTCGCCGGAAATAGGAGACAGTTTGACATTCCTCTGCTAATGATTGGGACCAATTTCCAGCGAAGAGTCTGGAACGAGCTCATTAACGTGCCTTACGGGTCCACAGCAACATATGTGCAGATAGCACGAGCTATAGGTAATGAAAAGGCTGTCCGTGCTGTGGGCCAGGCAAACAGGGCGAACCCTATCCCCATGATTGTCCCCTGCCATCGAATAATCGGAAGTGCCGGAGAGCTTGTTGGATACGGGGGTGGATTGTCCGTTAAGAAACGACTGCTAAAGCTTGAGCAGGAGAATACCCCTTTGTGAAAGACGTCGACGCACCGATGATGATCGAAGACGTACCAGACGAGCATATGAACCAGTACGTCTCTTGAACGAACCCACATAGCAACCCACGACTAGGGTCCAATTCTACTTGATCAACCTGAACTCATTCACGTCCACCAGGCCTAGATCGGTCAGTCTGAGTTCGGGAATTACGGGCAGGGCCAGAAATGAGAGGATAGCAAACGGAGCTGGAGGCAAGTTGCCCAGGCTTGCGGCTGTCCTCTCCAGTACTTCATGCTGGGATACGACTACGTCCAGCGGCTCGGGGGAAAGCAAGCCGGCGATGGGCAAGGGCAAAGAAGCAAGAATTTCCAGGTTGGCGCAGACAACCAGTCCGCCCTGCAATCTATTTGTTTCCTCAATTGCCTTGACGATGTCGAAGTCACTCGTGCCCACCGCTATTATGTTGTGAGAGTCGTGAGCCACTGACGAGGCCAATGCCCCTTTCTTCAAGCCGAACCCCTTTACCAAGCCTACTCCGATGTTGCCGCTGGCCCTGTGTCGTTCCACTACCACCAACTTCAGAATATCTCTTGCTATGTCGGGCATCACCGTGTCATCTACGACCTTCACTTTTTCCATCGTCTTCCTGGTGACTATCTGTCCGGGGACGATTTGGACAACAGGGTAATTCGCTTCGCTGACATTGCCTGGCTGAGTGTGTCCTGAGTGTTGAGACTCTTCGTTCCAATTTCGCCGGGAGTCAGAATGACGAGGAAGGCTGGGTAGGGGGATTCTTAGCGATTTCGCCATAGGAGGCTTGATGCGTACCGTGTCTCTTAGCTCCAGAGTTATAGGGGGCAGAGGGAACAAGGGCTTGCCTTGCCTTGCCACCAGCTGGCCCTGGTAAAAGACCTTGTCTATCTCTAGCTTAGCCAGGTCGGTGATCGTTATAAGGTTCGCTATATAACCCGGGCCAATACCTCCTCTATCATAGAGCCTGAAATACTGGGCAGTATTGATAGTTGCCATCTGAATTGCGCGCACCGGGTCCAGGCCCCTATCAATGGCTTTTCGCACCACAGCATCGATATCGCCTTCCCAGAGCAAATCAGAGCAGTTACGGTCGTCCACCACGAAGAAGCATCTTCTGTAAGTATTATCCGTAACCACGGGGAGAAGGGCGTCCAGATTTTTCTCTGAGGAGCCCTCGCGAATCATTAGGTACATTCCCCGGCGCAACTTCTCCCGTCCTTCTTCCAGGGTAGTGGATTCATGGTCAGAAAGAATGCCGGTGGACAGATAGGCATTCAGTCCGTTGCCAGTGAGTCCCGGAGCGTGTCCATCGATGACTCTGCCCTTAGAGGCAACCAGCTTTTTTAGAACCTCTCCGTCCCCATTCACTACGCCGGGAAAGTTCATCACCTCTCCCAGGCCGATTATTTTGGGGTGAGCCAGGATCTTATGTACTTCCCTGGAGCTGATCTGGGCGCCGGATGTTTCCAGATGGGTTGCAGGCACACAAGACGGGGCCATGAACAGCATATCCAGAGGAAGCTTTCGGGCCACATGCGTGACGAAGTTTATTCCTTCAGATCCGCAGACGTTGGCGATTTCATGCAAATCAGTGACCACAGCCAGAGTGCCTTTAGGGACCACTGCCTCAGCGTACCTCGCCGGGTGAAGCATTGAGCTTTCTATATGAGTATGGCCGTTTATGAGCCCCGGAGCCAGAAACTCGCCCTGCAGGTTGATAGTCTCCTTCGCCTTGTCATAATCCCCTACCCCGGCAATCGTATCGCCATAGATAGCTACGTTGGCTGGCTCTATTTCTCCAACAAACGTGTTCACTAGCCGGGCATTCTTAAGGAGTAGATCGGCGGGCATCTCCCCTCTGGCTACGGAAATCAGCTCCCTTAGATTCATCTGCTAGTCCCCCAGGGCACAAATATCGGGCAAATTGCGGAAGTTCTCCCCGAAGTCCAATCCGTACCCCACGGCAAACTTGTTGGGCAGGGTCAAGCCAAGATAGTCTATTGATACAGGGACTCTGTGGCGAGACGGCTTGTCTGTCAGCGCACACAGCCTTAGTGAAGCAGGTTTCTTCTTCTTCAGGTAATCGAGCAAGAAAGAGGTGGTGATTCCCGTATCGACGATATCCTCGATAACCAGAACATCTCTACCTTCCATGCGCATCCTGCTCCCATGAACCACTCGCACTTCCCCCGAAGTCTCCCCGCTCGCGCCGTAGCTGGACAGCCTGACAAAATCAAGCTGCAAAGGTAAATTGAGGTGACGAACAAGGTCAGCCATGAACACGAAAGAACCCTTAAGGACTCCGATGAGCAAGGGCTCTCTATCTCGGTAATCCCTGTTGATTTCGCGAGCGAGCCTGCCCACGGTTTTGGCTATTTCGTCACGGCTGACAAGAATCTCAAGTTGTGGCTGAAAGCCCATTGTATCGTCCCTGAATCAGCTACTATGATAGCATAACTGAATCCGACTGTGGCTACTGGACTTTTTCTATGTCTTGTTGTACAATTACAGTGTAGGGTAAAGATGCGGTCGAGCCTTATCGGGAAGATCGAAAAAGCGAAAAGGTACGCCCAAGAGCCAGATCGTATAACTTTCTCAGGTCTGACGGCCGTCTTCCATGGCGAAAACGATGACCATAATGTAAGCTATGCCAACGGAAAATGGCAGTGCACCTGCCATTTCTTCTCCCAGTGGGGTGTGTGCAGCCACACGATGGCGCTTCAGCAAATCCTGGGCAAGATGTTGCCCAAGGAAGCTCTTGCCTCTCCCATCGAAGCTCAGCTGGCAGAGAAGTAGGCCAGGGTTTCTCCCACTACAAAGAGTGAACCTGTAACGCAAATAAGATCTGTGCTGTCTGCCTCAGACAAAGCTCGTGATATTGCTTCGGGTACGCTCTCACCACTTTCAGCGTGAATGCCTCGTCTGCTGAACTCAGCTGCCAGCGTGGAAGGGGAAGCAGCACGCGACTGGGATGCCCGCGTCACTATGACTCGAGGAGATAGCGAAACTAGCTCACTCACTATCCCCGGTATGTCCTTGTCCGTCGACGTCCCGAAAACAAGAAGAGTCCGCTTATGACCGAAGTACGCCTTGATATTGCTCACCAGTCCCCTCATTGAGGAAACATTATGAGCTCCGTCAACCAGCACAGTGGGAGTCTCCTGCAGGATGTGGAAGCGACCAGGCCATCGCACCCACGACATTCCTTGAGCAATGTCGGTGGCTGAGATGGCGAAGCCCATGGAGGCCAGTATCTCCAGAGCAGCTACTGCGGTAGCAGCATTCTCGAGCTGGTAATCGCCCAGAAGAGGAATGCTAACCCCGTAGTCATTTGCCCTGCCCTCGATCACCAGCGACTGATGAGAGAGGTCACCGCCTGTCTTATGCCAGGTGATTTCCTTGCCTACCCGGACGACCTTCGCTTTCCTCTCGTGACAAATGTCGTTGATCACCGTAGCCGCGTCTTCTGGCTGCGGAGAAAGCACCACTGAGCAGCCGGGCTTGATGATCCCTGCCTTCTCCCTGGCTATTTCCTTCAGAGTGTTGCCCAGAATCTGGGTATGGTCAAGGCTAATCGGGGTAACTACACAGACTACAGGCCTGGCAACATTGGTAGCGTCGAGCCTGCCTCCCAGGCCCACTTCCAGTACTTCACAGTCCACCCGCTCCTTTCTGAAGTAGGCAAATGCCAGCGCAGTTAGGGCCTCAAAGTAGGTTAGTTGCCTTAAGGCAGGGTTTCGTCTCATTGATTCAACGAAAGGTTTGACCTCTCCCATCGCGGCGGCGAAATCAGCTTCAGAAATCAGATTCCCATCTATGCTGATACGCTCCCTGATAGTGTGAAAATGGGGAGAGATATACAGCCCCGTTTTGTATCCCGAACCGGTCAAGACCTGGGCGATCATAGCCGCTACACTCCCTTTTCCCTTGGTGCCTGCGATATGAACCGTCCTGGCCGCCAGGTGAGGATTACCCATATGGTTCAGCAGTTCCTCTACGTGGTCTAAGCTATAACCAGGCTGCACGTAGGATATGCCTGGAATGTGCTCGTAGTTGACAAAACTATTGAGATATTCTTCCGCCTGGCTGTAGTTCAATTCCTTACCTTGACGCCCAACCATTATACTACTTGAGCGTTGCATCCTGCTTGCCCTGTGGTAAAATCTGCAGGTACTTTTGCGAAGCAAACTGTACGGGAGAACTCAGTGAAAATCACATTCCAGCCATTGGGGACCGTAGCCGGCGGAACAATGGAGGAGCTGAGGAATAGGGTTGGTGGCCTTTTCGGTTGCCCCACAGAGACAGAGCCAGGGCTCAACGATTTGGCCTGGGCCTATGATCTCCGGAGGAAGCAATACTTTTCCTCAGAATTGTTGAGGTCGCTCCAGAAGTCGGGAGAAGAAGAAAGGCTTGTGGGCATAACCGAAGTTGACCTTTATGTTCCCAGGCTTAACTTCGTATTTGGTGAAGCCAATGTGCTGGCCGGCACGGCAATTGTATCGCTTTGTCGCCTTAGGCAAGAGTACTATGGTTTGGCTCCGGATGAGGCTTCATTTCTGGAAAGAGCTACTAAGGAAATAGTTCATGAACTGGGGCATACATTCGGCCTGGGACACTGCCCCAATAGCAAGTGTGTCATGCACTTCTCCAACAGCCTCGCCGACACTGATTTCAAGGGCGTGAGCTTCTGTGCCAAGTGTCGTCCCAAGATAATTCTTTGACCCGGACCAAGAATTTGCTATACTTGGCAGGTTGTCAGCTAAACTGCTCCACGGCAACGTGCCGGGCATTCTGACAAAGGAGGCTAGACCATGCACAAAGAGGTAGTTGCCGTTAGCGGCGCAAGAACAGCGATCGGCGCTTTTGGTGGTTCATTAAGAGATATACCCGTTGTAGAGCTGGGCGCGGCCGCAATCAGAGAGGCACTCAAGCGAGCGGGCCTAAGGCCGGAGTCAAGTGAAGCACTACTCACGTATGGGCCCGACGCACTTAGGTCTGATGCAATGATAGAGCTGGAGAAGAAGCATCATGCTTACGACTCTTCCACGCGTCCCGTTCAGGTTGACGAAGTAGTGATGGGGAATGTCCTTCAGGGAGGGCAAGGGCAAAATACAGCTCGCCAGGCGTGCATCTACGCTGGCATTCCCAAAGAGACCCCCGCCTTTACGGTGAACAAGGTGTGTGCTTCAGGCTTAAAAGCGATTACTCTGGGAGCGGAAGCCATAATAATGGGCGAGGCCGATGTTGTAGTTGCCGGGGGAATGGAGTCAATGAGTTACGCTCCCTACGTTTTGCCCAAGGCCCGCTGGGGCTATCGCATGGATGTAGGAGCCAGGGGAGAGCTGATAGACCTGATGGTCTATGACGGCGTATGGGAGATATTCTACGGCTACCACATGGGAAACACTGCAGAGGAAATCGCCAATCGGTATGGGTTCACCCGCGAACAACAGGATGAGATTGGTTATCTCAGCCATACCCGGGCCCGCACGGCCATAGCGGAGGGCTTGTTTAAGGACGAGATAGTGCCTTTCTCTATACCACAGCGGAAAGGAGAGCCCATCGTTTTTGATACGGATGAACGGCCTATGGACACTTCTATGGAGAAAATGGGGAAGCTGCCCCCGGCGTTCCGAAAAGATGGAACTGTCACCGCGGGTAATTCTTCAGGAATCAATGATGCCGCGGCTGCGGTGGTGCTTATGTCCAGAGAGAAGGCTGAAGAACTGGGGCTCAAACCTATGGCTATCCTCAAAGCCTGGGCTTCAGGCGCCATAGATCCCAAATACATGGGGCTGGGACCTATACCTGCAGTAAGAAAGGTGCTCAAAAACGCCGGGCTTGGCAACAAGGACTTTGATCTTATTGAGCTCAATGAAGCCTTTGCCGCTCAGACGCTCGGTTGCATGAAAGAGCTTGGTTGGGATTTCGACCACATCAACCCCCACGGTAGTGGCATATCCATGGGGCAACCTATTGGCTGCACCGGAGCGAGGATAGCAGTTACCATCATGTACGATATGATGCATAGAAATCTGCATCGTGCCTTGGAAACCATGTGTATCGGTGGTGGGCAGGGAATGGCAGCCGTGTGGGAAAGACCCTGAACTGATACTACATCAGCCATACCGGCCGGCGGAGCATAGGAAAGGGTCACCCCACCTTGCGGATGCTCAGCTGAGAGTCCAAGTAGTTACGTTGCACTGCTCGTATGTGTCGTGTCCCACAGCGACTACAGTGCCGTCGGCCTTGAGCCCCACCGTGTGCCCATAGCCTGCCGCGATCTGGACTACGTCCGTCCAGCCACCGACATCGCACTGCCCGTGAGTGTTATCTCCCACAGCGACTACAGTGCCGTCGGCCTTGAGCCCGACCGTGTGCCAGTAGCCAGCGGCGACCTGGATGATATCTGCCCAGCCACCGACATTGCGTTGCCCTGCGGAGTTGTCTCCCACAGTGATCACGGCGCCATTGGTTCTAAGCCCCACCGTGTGATAACCGCCTGCGGCGACCTGGATGATGTTGGTCCAGCCGCCGACATTACACTGTTGGTAGGTGCTGTGTCCCACGGCGACCGCCGTGCGGTTGACCCTAAGCCCCACCGTGTGATAACCGCCTGCGGCGACCTGGACGATGTCCGTCCAATTACCGACGTCGCACTGGTTATGGTCGTTGGCCCCCACCGTGACGGGGGTGCCATCGAGTTGAAGAGCCACGGTGTGATAGCTGCCTGCGGTGACCTGGATGAGGTCCGTCCAGTTGCCGACCTGGCCCTGACAGTACTCATTCCATCCCACCCCGACGACACTGCCGTTGACCTTGAGTCCTACTGTGTGACCGTAGCCTGCAACGATCTGGATGATGTCCGTCCAGTTGCCGACATCGCACTGACCAGCGGAATTGTAGCCCACGGCTACCGCGGAGCCATCGGAATCGAGTCCCACTGTATGATAGCCACCTGCGGCGACCATGGGGATGGATTGAGGTCCAAAGGCAAAGTTGGCGGTAACAGAATAGTTGTCGTCCATGGTGATCTCGGTTGTGGCAGCATTAGCATCAGCAATCGTACCGACATCGCCGGTCCAGTCGACGAAATGGTAGCCAGCATCGGGGGTCGCCACCAGGTTGATCACCGTTCCTCGAGCGCAGGCAGAAGTGCCCTCTCCAGGAGTAGTCACCGAGCCTCCAGAGGTACTGGCAATAGTGAGCTGGTACTCAACAACGCCGCCGCATCCGGCCAGACTGGCGACTAACGCCGCCATAACCAAGCAGAATGTGACTCTTGCCGCGCAACGGTGTCTCCTTGAATCAGTTGTTATTTTCATACTTCACCTCTAGATTTGTGTAATCGCACCAGCAAATTCTGTATGCCGAAATCCCAGTGTTAATACAACCCTACCTCGCCCCGTGTGGGCCGAGGTAGAGGGAAGATTCAATTCAGATCCCAGCCGCCGACATTACACTGCCCGTCGTAGTTCCATCCCATGGCAACAACAGCGCCGTCGAACTCGAGCCCCGCTGTGTGTAAGCCTCCTGCAGCGACATGGACGATGTCCGTCCAGTCGCCCACATCGCACTGCCCGGAGCCATTCGATCCAGCAGCGACCACGGTGCCGTCGGCCTTAAGCCCCACCGTGTGCCAGCCGCCTGCGGCGACCTGGACGATATTCGTCCAGCTGCCGACATCGCACTGCCCGGCGGAGTTGTCTCCCACTGCGACCACGGTGCCGTCGGCCTTGAGCCCCACTGTGTGTCCTGCGTTTTCAGATGATTCTCCACCTGCGGCGACCTGGACGATATCCGTCCAGTTGCCCACATTGGATTGCCCGGCGGAGTTGTCTCCCACTGCGGCTACGGTGCCGTTGGACTTAAGCCCGACCGTATGCAAGCCGCCCGCCGCGAGCTGGATGATGTTCGTCCAGTTGCCGACGTTACGCTGCTCGTAGTCGTTGGCACCCACGGCGACCACGGTGCCATCGGATCGAAGCCCTACCGTGTGTTCATCACCTGCAGCGACCTCGATGATGTCCGTCCAGTTGCCGACATCGCACTGCCCGGAGATATTCCATCCTACGGCGACCACCGTCCCATTGTATCCAAGCCCCAAGGTGTGCCAGGCACCCGCAGCGACGTGGCTGATATCCATCCAGTTGCCGACATTGCACTGCCCGAAGGCGTTCCATCCTACAGCGACTACCGTGCCGTCGGTCTTAAGCCCCACTGTGTGTCTGTCGCCTGCCGCGAGGTCATACTGCTTGACGAAGTTGGCTGTTATGGAGTAGTCGTTGTTCATCGTGAGGTTAGTTGTGGCGGCATAGGCATTGTCGATCGTGCCCACGTCCCCAGTCCAGTCGGCAAACTGGTAGCCAGCATTGGGAGTCGCCACCAGGTTGATGACCGTTCCCGCAGGATAGGTGAAAGTCCCATTCCCGGGCCTGGTTACCGATCCTCCATCCGTACTGGCGACAGTGAGTGTGAAAGAAGAAGGCTGAGCACAGCCTGCCAGTCCAGCGACAAAGACTACCATAAGCAGAAAGTTGCTGACTCTTCTCACATGACGGTGTTTTTTCAAACTAAGTATTGTCTTCATTCTTCTCCAAATCCTTCTATTTGCCTGATTCAGTGCAATAAATTACTCTTACTTATACCAGCCGTCCGGCAGACTTCACCGATTCCCTGACGGGTTCGGCTGTCTATTCCTGTGCACGTATTAAGCTGTTTCCAATACTAATTGAATATAGTCTAAGACGCGCTCGTTCCTCGGTCAATCACCCATTGGTAGCGGTACTTTCGTAAGGGAGAGTTATGTTGCTGCAGCTAGCAAAAGCAAAGAGTCTCCTGCAGAGACTCCCTTTACCGCAAGGGCCGAATCGCGCTCTCTGCTGCAAATATCGGTGGATAGCGGCGCTCGTTACGATGGGTAGGCGTATCTCGGCCTGTGCCTTTCTGCCGCGCTTCTCATACACGTGGAAGCCATTGGAAACAGCACGCCCGGGCGGTTTGCCGAGGATGCTTTCTAGGCGAGGGGTGTGTGGATGACTACCGTGCTTATGGCCACAGCCGGCAACAGCCCAACTCTGATTACCGGCTTCAGCTTGGGATGCTCGGTTATGAACTCAGCCGTTGGCGGACTAATCCTGTAATAAACGTCAACGAGGGCTCTCCCTACCGGGTTGGTCAGCAGGAATTCATCTCTGAACTGACGCAGAATTGTTACTGTGCTCGACGTTTCGCCGTCATAGGTTGCTAGGATTATGCAGGGTATGACGAAAGTGCATTGAGGACAGGGCGTGATGCCAAAGGTGCCCTCGACAAAGGCCAGCGCATAGTTGTCGCCGTTGTTGTAGTCATCGATGGAAAACGTGCCCTGCATTATGGTGTAGTTGCCCACAGCCTCCCCCGGTTCTCTTTGTAGTTCACCGGTGAATTCATCGCCGGCAGCCAGTGAGCCATTCGTTAAGCGATAGGTCAGACCCGGGTCAGCCCGGCCATAAACCTTGCTCGTGTCATCGGCGGTGACGGTAATATCCCTGCGGACAATGTCCGCAGTAGTGGTCGGAGCACCTGCAAGAGAGAGCAAGTATTCATGTGCATCAGTTCCTTCAAGCGCAGCGCTTGCGATATTCACGGTCTGATTGCTTCCTACGTTTGTGCTTGAAAACCGAATCACTACATCAACCAGACTAACACTGTGACCGCCGGACACCCCGCTCAAAGCCAGGTCGTACGTATCAAATTCGGCATCGCTGGTGGCGTCATAAGTCTTGTTTCTGACCGTAAAGTCACCGGTTATGGTCAGTTCTGCAGGAACAAAGCCTGCCCATATCAGGTACGGATAGCCATCATTCGTCCCGCTGGCAATGGCCCAGATATCATCGAAGTTCCAACCGGCGTTCGTAAAGGTGGCCTGGATCTGCATCTCACTGGTAGTCTTGCCCGTGCCAGCGGCGCTGGTTGTTTGCCCGGAGGTCTCTATGTCCCAGAACGAATGGATAACAACTCCTACGTTGGCGCCTCGTCCCTCCTTATTGCCCACTAACCCACCGACCGAGATGCAGTTGGTGGTGTTTACGGCGCCCGTAGAGTATGAGTTTAGAATCTCCCCCCTGTAGTCGATGCAGCCGGCGAGTCCGCCAATTCTTGATCCATCGGTAACAGTGACGGAGCTTCGCGAATAAGAATTCTGAATTGTGCCTTTCTGCGAACACCCTGCCAGGCCGCCAAATTTGTCTCTGCCCCCACCGCTAACAGACGAAGATACCGCGAGGTCTGTATAGCTGTAACGTAGTACCGGATTGTCCGTTCCACCGGGTGTTGTCCGCCAGCTATTGAAAGACCCTATCAGCCCGCCTGTAGCGCCGTTCCCGGTAACGCCGCCGCCAACCGCAGAGCAGTGTTCTATCAGAGTCTCGGCGTTACCGGTTACCCTGCCGATTAGTGCGCCGGTTCCGCGGGCGCCGATGATTGTGGTGTTGACCAGGCGGACATTTCTGACCACCGTTGCATTACCGATGTGTCCGAACAGTCCCAGGTTATCGGTGTCCGGGCGGTTGATGTACAGGCCGGTGATAGAGTAACCTCCACCGTCGAGGCCTCCCAAAAACTGGTTATCGATATCCCCGAGTGGCTCAAATCCCTGGCCACCGTTCCACCCGCCGGTTGCGGAAGCATCGATGTTGTTAGAAAGGCCATAGTATGCAGTAAGGTCGTTTTTCATAGCCTGAAGGTCTGCAACGTCCTCGATCAGGTAGGGGTCGGCCGGAGTCCCGGTGCCTCCGCCGAAACTACCGCCTGCAGCATGCACCTGCTGAACGGGCAAGACAGTACCGCCGCCCAGTGCGGTGACTATGAAGATGAGTGTGAACGCCAGAGCGAAGCACGAGCGCCAGATTGACCGAACTTCGCCTTTCATTTTGCAGAATGCTATAGCCGTGTTCGGCGTTTGTCAAATCCTTACCTGTGCCTGGATTCATCGCCTGGTTTTTTGGAAGCGGTATGATTATGCCGAACTCTTGTGATCAGGCAGCCCTTCTTCAACTCGCTGCACCGTCTGAACAGCTTGGTGGGTTGCTCGAATCGTCCAATTGGAGTATGCTTCCTAGTAGAAATAATGGCCCGGTCGGTTAGAGAATTGACTCACCATGATTGATCTAGATGACAGCTCCATCTACCAGCGTTTCGATAGGTCAGGGATGCTTGATCATCTGCATGGGTTTCCCGAGCATTGCCAGAGAGCCTGGGGAAAGGTTCTGGAGCTCGAGCTACCCCGCGGATACTCCGACGTATCTAATGTGATTATTGTGGGGATGGGTGGCTCTGCCATCGGGGGCGATATCGTGCGTCGCCTCGCTCTGGCTGAAAGCAAAGTTCCTATCTCAGTGCGCCGGGACTACGGACTGCCCGCCTTTGTCGACCAGAATACCCTGGTTATCGCCTCCAGCTATTCGGGCAATACTGAAGAGACCGTCTCTGCGTTCACCGAATCGCTGCGGACCGCGGCAAAGAAGGTGGTCGTCACTTCGGACGGCAAACTCAAGCAGCTGGCGGAAAACGAAGGCATTCCCACTTTCGTAGTGGACTACCAGGCTCCTCCCAGAGCTGCCTTTCCCTACAATTTTGTTCCCCTGGTGGGCATTTTTCAGAAGCTTGGTTTGCTTGCAGACAAGTCGGCAGATTTGCAGGAGGCGGTGGACATTCTGAACAAACTGTCAAGAGATCTCATTGAAACCGTGCCTCTGGCTTCCAATCCTGCAAAGCAATTGGCAGTCAAGGTGTGGGGACATGTGGCAGTCATTTATGGGGCGGAGATGTTCTCAGAAGTGGCGCGGCGCTGGAAAACGCAATTCAACGAAAACAGCAAGGCCTGGGCCTTCTTTGAAGATTACCCCGAACTGAATCATAACGCCATAGCTGGCTACGAATTCCCGTCGGAGGCGAGGGAACGGCTGTTCGTGCTTATGCTGCGTTCGCCCTCGCTGAGTCAGCGCAGCCTGCTTCGCTACGAGGCTACCGCTGAACTGCTGGCCAAATCGGCAGTCGGTTATGAATTAGCCGAGACCAGAGGAGAGAGCGCCCTGGCTCAGGTGCTCAGTCTGGTTCTCCTGGGCGACTATTGCAGTTTCTATCTGGCAATGCTAAACGAAGTTGACCCTACATCCATAGACGCGATAAACTTCGTGAAGCAGTACCTCTCCCGGCCCGGTATTCCCCATGACTAGGGTAGAGTGAGAGGTTATGGTTGGTCGGGCAGATGTGTGGGCAAGTAAATGCGTATAGCAGAGGGGTGGCTGGATGAAAGCTTTGGTCCTGGCTGCTGGCAAAGGCACAAGACTCAAGCCGCTGACTAACACTGTGCCCAAGCACCTCTTGCCAGTGGGCGATAAGCCGATTCTATTCCACGTCCTGGACTACATAATAGAGGCCGGGATTAAGGATATCGGCATTGTCATATCGCCGGACTCCGGGTCCTACATAGAGGAAGCTGTGAGGGGTGGAAGGCGGTGGGGAGCAAACGTTACCTTCGTCTCCCAACCTGAACCACTCGGACTCGCACATGCGGTAAAAGTAGCCGAGGGCTTTCTGGGCGATTCGCCTTTTCTTATGTTCCTGGGCGACAACCTCATCCAGGGGGGAGTCAAGGACTTCCTGGAAGAGTTCCAGGCTTCTGACTCCGACGCCAGCATCCTGCTCAAGGAAGTAAGTGACCCAAGGGCTTTCGGCGTAGCTGAGCTTGACTCTTCAGGCAAAGTGGTGCATATGGTGGAGAAGCCGAAAGAACCCAGAAGCAACTTGGCCATAATCGGCGTCTATCTTTTTACGCCCGAGATACATAAAGCTATAGCACAGATTGGGCCTTCCTGGCGGGGGGAGCTGGAAATAACCGACGCCATCCAGAGACTCCTTGAGATGGGGAAGGAGATCAGAAGCCATGTGCTCCAGGGCTGGTGGCTGGACATCGGGAGCAATGACGGCCTCATTGAAGCTAATCGAGTATTTCTTGATGCCTTTCTGACTCGGAACATCAAAGGAGAAGTAGATTCTCACAGCCGCATCGAGGGCAGAGTCCGGATCGAGAAAGGCACACACATAGAAAACAGCCGTATCCAGGGTCCGGCCCTTATTGGGGCAAACTGTCGGATAGCACGTTCCATTGTCAAATCTTTCACTAACGTCAGAGCAGGGACGGTGGTCCAGGACTCCTCACTGGAGCGTACCGTACTAATGGAGAAGTGCCATATTAGGAGAATCAAGCACTTGACTGATAGCGTTATTGGCAGAAACACGGTACTAAGTGGACAGGGGAAGGGCCCCGAGAAGCTGAGGCTGTTTGTAGGTGATGATTCTACAGTGGAATTGGAGTAGAGAATAATGCAGAGGGTGTTGATTGTTTCAAACAGGCTGCCTATCACTATTCAGGAGAGGAAAGGTGAGTTACAGGTCGAACGCAGCGTGGGTGGCCTGGCTACGGGACTGAGTTCCTGGTACAAGTCCTTCGACAGTATCTGGATAGGATGGGCAGGGGTAGGCCGGAAGAAAATCAAGAAGGAAAAGGACGTAATGGCTAGGCTGGAATCTGAAAACTGTTACCCGGTTGCGCTGTCACAGCAAGATGTCGAAGCCTACTACCAGGGGTTCTGTAACAAGACTATCTGGCCTCTCTTTCACTACTTCCCCTTCGACGCAGAGTACAGCGAAGATTTCTGGCGGGCTTATGAACGGGTAAATACAGCCTTCGCCAATGTAGTGGCTGGAATCGCCAAGCCCAACGATATTATCTGGGTACATGATTATCACCTGATGCTCCTCCCTGGTCTGTTGAGAGAAAGGTTGCCAAAGGCGACGGTGGGTTTCTTCCTCCACATCCCTTTCCCATCTTCTGAAATATTTCGCCTGTTACCATGGCGTGACCGGATTCTAGAAGGACTATTAGGTTCAGATCTGATAGGTTTTCACACCTATGACTACACGCGGCACTTCCTGCATAGTGTGCATCGTCTACTGGGTTACGAGGCTGATATGGGTCAAATGACCGTGGCCGATCGGGTGGTGAGGGCGGATACATTTCCGATGGGCATAAACTACGAGCAATATTCCAGCGTTGACCACGACCCGAAAGCACAGGCAGAGAGAAAGAGGTTTCACAGAAAACTGGCAGATTTTCGGGTAATTCTCTCGGTAGACCGTCTGGACTACACCAAGGGCATCCCCCAGCGACTGCAGGCCTTCAGTGCATTTCTGGACAGGAACCCGAGGTTCAGGAGGAGAGTGGTTCTTGTTTTGTTGGTAGTACCCTCACGCACAAGAGTAGAGCAGTATGTGCGGCTGAAGAGACAGCTGGACGGACTTGTAGGCGAAATCAATGGCAAACATGGGACTATCGGCTGGATGCCTATCTGGTACCTGTACCGCACCTTACCTTTTCACTCGCTGGCCGCCCTTTATAGCCTGGCCGATGTTGCCCTTGTTACCCCTCTCAGAGACGGGATGAACCTGGTAGCTAAAGAGTACATGGCAGCTAGAACGGACGGGAAAGGAGTCCTGATTCTGAGTGAAACTGCCGGCGCTGCTCACGAACTGGGGGAGGCGATCATGGTGAACGCCAACAACCAGGACGAGATTGCCCGGGCATTGGTAGAAGCTCTGGAAATGCCGGAACAGGAGCAGATAGAGCGCAACCGCATAATGCAGGAACGGCTGCGTCGCTATGACGTGGTGCGCTGGGCAAATGAATTCATGGACAGAACGCTTTATACCAAGAGACTCCAGGAGGAGATGAAGGAAAAGGCACTTACCCATGAAATGCAGAGGAAACTGGTCGGCGATTTCCGTAAGAGCGATAAAGCATTGCTCCTGTTGGACTATGATGGCACCCTTGTCCCTTTTTCATCTAGACCAGAAAAAGCGATGCCGGGAGTCAAGCTCCGGAAACTACTAGAAAAATCTGCCAGAAAGCCCGGAAACGAAGTAGTGCTCATAAGTGGTCGGGACAAAGACGCCATGGAGAGATGGTTCGGTGATCTCGATGTGGGACTGGTGGCTGAACATGGTGCCTGGGTGAAAGAAAAGGGTGAAGAATGGGAAGCAATAGACGCCGTGAAGAGTGACTGGAAGAAGGAGATACATCCGATATTGGAGAAGTGGGTTGACAGGACCCCGGGCGCCTTTATTGAAGAAAAAGAGTTCTCTCTTGCCTGGCATTATAGACGAGCTGACTCGAATCTCGGTGAGCTTCGAGCTAAGGAGTTGACAAAGAGTCTTACAAGTATAGCCGCCAGTTTGAACCTGCAAGTGCTAGAGGGAAGTAAGGTAATGGAGGTGAAGAACTCCGACATAGACAAAGGTCGGGCAGCCCAGAGATGGGTTTCCAGGCAAGACTGGGACTTCATACTGGCTCTGGGCGATGATTGGACCGACGAGGATACCTTCAAGGTTCTTCCTACCGCAGCGTGGTCGATAAAGGTTGGAGCAGGGGCTTCAGTAGCCAGGTTCAGTCTCGGTTGCCCGAACGAAGCGATTTCACTGCTAACAAGAATGATAGACGAGCGGTGACTTGCTCAACTAGGCGGGCTGGCCTTTGTCATGACGGGTTTTGTTTTGGGTAGTCGAAGAAATCTCGGTAGCGCTGTTGTGGACTGAGATTGCTATGTAGCTTTCGAGTGGTCGCGATGGCAGAAGGTGGTGGGGCTGCAATGATGGCGGCAGATGGCCTGATGAATCGGCCGGCTACCAGAGCCGAACTTTGTTTCGCTTGCCCAACTTATACCAGGGACTGAAGCTGATTATGCACTGAGTACAGGTTTGTCTGTTCACTCCCCCGTTCACAACCAGGTTTATGGCCGCGAGGTAATCGGCAATCCTATCGGGCATTAGGAAGTGGTCTCGCACGTACTCTCTGCCTCTCTTGCCTATCGCCTCAGCGGCTGCCGGGTTCTCCAGTAAACGAAGTACCTTTTGTGCCGTCTTGCGCGGTGACTGGTAGAAGTATCCGGTATCGCCGTGCCTGATCTGCAGGGGTATGGCACCAACGTCAGCGCCTATGACGGGTTTGCCCTTCCACAATGCTTCGGTAATCACCAATCCAAAGCCTTCTCTAGTGGATGGCTGCATTATCACCGTCGCTGCCCGCTGGAGCGCATTCACCTCCTGGTAGTTCTCCAGCCGGTTATCCAATGACAGGTTTAGCACGTGTACGTTCTCGTCCTCTTTTGTATCTTCACAGACTCTGGCCAGGATCCTTTGTCCTTCTGGGTCGTCGGAAGCCTGGCCGCCTGCCAGTATGAGCTGGCATATTTTCTCCTTCCTCACCCGTCGGTAGGTGGCGATTGTCCTGTCTATTCCCTTCCAGGGGTCAAACCGACCGATCTGAGCAACGATTGGTACCTTGGGGTCTATGTGGTATTTGGCGAGGACCCTGTCTATCTCCTTCTGGGTCAATTCCCTGTTCTTCTCGGAAAGCGGGTCGATGAAGGGAGGGATTATGAACTTGGGGACCGGCCACCGCGAGACAATGTACTGGGCGGCTGAAAATATAGCGGCGTCATAGGGCTCGGCCCGGTCAGTGAGGAAAGCCCACAGACTGGGATTACCCCTTACACTTTCCTCATCAATATCAATATGGCATCTCCAGAGCCAGGTTTGCCCCGGCTTCTTGAGATAACGATGCAAACCCAGCGGCTGCGGGTCATGCACGTCCACCACATTCGGTTCCCAATCTATAAGATTCTGCTTGGCCCACTCTTCGAGGTGGCAGAAGTAGATCCGCTGGCACTCTGGACTGAGGGAGCCTTGCTTGCCTTGCAGTAGGTTGTGTAGCTCTTTGGTGCACTCGAAGTATTCTTTCGTGCCACCGATGGTTTTCCACTCCGTTTCTATGCCCATCATGTCCACAAACGGAACACCGCTATAAAGCATCTCGGCTACACCACCGCCTTGAGCGGTGGAACTCAACCCCAGTATCTTTAGGCCTTTAAGCTTCTGGGCTGCGTGCTGTAGCCTCTCTATCGTCTTTTCGCCCGCGATAGAGGCATAAGCCTCTGGAGGAGGCGTGGAGAAAGGGCAGAAGTCCTTTCTCTTACTGTAGACTGTTCCATCCGCCAGGATGGAGGAGACGCCTGCTTTCGTCATTCAAACTCCTTGCATTACGGGTTACGCCCAATCAAAGCTACCCTGCGGTGAATAATTGACTGATTTTAGACGAAATAGCTCGAACTGGCAAGTCCTTCGTCTGTAGATTGCTGGGCAGCATTACGCTGTTGTTCTGAACCCTTCACTTCGTGCCATTGAGCGTGGTGCTCTCTGTGTCATCCTGAGCCCGTTTCCTTCTTTCATTCTGAGCTCCTGCCTTTGTCATTTCGAGCGAAGCGAAGAATCTTATACTTCTGGTCGTCCGAATTCTTCTACATCCCTCAGAACGACGTTGCTAGTCGGTCTCCATGTTGGGTTATGAGATATCTAATCGAGGTGCTCGATGAGATGGCTTTGAAGTTGAAGGCCGCAAAATCAGGAAAGGGGGCTGGTTTCCCAGCCCCCTTTCTGTGTTGTCGGCTCTTACATGACTATTGTGTTAGCAACTATCAACGTCCGAACAAGCTTCTGAACCAGTCAAACAGCCTTCCCCAGAAAGAGCCACCGGCGTCGCCAGAACCGCTAGAGTCGCTGAAGTCGCTAGATTCCGTGTCGACTGTCTGAACAAGGGCGTCGTCTTCCTGTTCCGGACACTCGACCTGCATCCAGACAACTGCATGGGCGGCTACGTAGATGTCGCCTCCGAAACCACAACTGGACCACGTCCATTCGGTCTCCCAGGTGTCTGAATCTTCAGGGTCGAAACCATAGTCAACACCGTATGGGAACTGACCGGGATCGTTGGTGTACATAGTGCGCTTGCCGCGTGTGACTTCGGGTAGCACGTCGTCGCCAACCCACAGGTGGGTCTCGCCAAGGTAGTAGCCCTCGTCCACCTCGTACCTGACGGTAACGCAGTCGCCAACGATATCGACATGGACCGTTCCGACCACGGTGCCCTTGCTCAGGTCGTTCTGAGCGGCACCGGCGTACAGATCCCATTCGTAGCTGCCCTCAGAGAGAGGACCGTTTGTCCAGCCCCAGTTGTTGTCCTTCACGTAGTCCCAATTGGGGTTGGCGTCGCCTTCGCCGTAGGCCCAGGCGGTTTCATCGCCCCAGCAGACTATCGGTCGGTTGGTTACGGTGACCACCACAGCATCATCATCGCATTCTGTTCCAGCATCAACGGTAACTGGCTGTGTGGGGGTGATCCCGACCAGCTCCCAGCCATCGGGAGCGATCTCGGACACGTAGTAATCGCCGGGGATGAGACCGCACAGGCAGGCAGTGGCGTCGTCGTCATAGGTAACCACACCGTCGACCATGGAGAAGGTGAGATTGAG
>Ga0180434_10003153_pt1 | contig 21195 bp, 14 predicted proteins | sample SS_ome_7_FD_132453 | JGI IMG/M metagenome (GOLD analysis project Ga0180434, IMG submission 132453) | Hypersaline lake sediment archaeal communities from the Salton Sea, California, USA - SS_1_D_2 metaG | ecosystem: Environmental > Aquatic > Non-marine Saline and Alkaline > Hypersaline >...
AACAAAGTCAGCGGAGGAGTTCGGCAATGACCGAAGCGATGTGTTTGTTGAGCTCATCAGAGCGCTCCAGCATGGGATAATGCCCCATATGATCCATGATGATGGCATCAAAGTCAGGTTTGACCTTACGGACTCCCTCTACATCGGTCGGATAAAGATCACCATTGATGGCACGGAGAGGCACGGAAAGCTGCCGGACAGGCGGAGCATTGTCATACGCGGACATACCTAAAAACATCTTATACGCCGCTTCAGGAGGAGTCTTCTGCATGTGCTTTTCTGCATCAGCCATGATATCCGGATCCGCATCTTTGTGGAAGAGCCTATCAACCATTGCCTTGACCATGCCGGGATAATCATCGCGGAATGCCCGGCCTCTTTTTTGCATTTCCTCAGGAGGAATGACATAGTCAACCCTTTGAAATGTGTCAATGCCCACCACTCCCAAAACCCGTCCGGGCATGAGAAGCGCCGCCTCCACAGCGACCGGTCCGCCCAAAGAATTTCCGAATAGGATCAATTTATCAAGCCTCTCGGCATCAGCCACGGCTTTGACGTCTGCACCGAACTCGGGGAGTCCCCATTTTTCCCTGTTAGATCCTGATTCCCCGTGTCCCGGCAGGTCAAGGGCTGCTACACGGTGATTGGCACAAAAAGCCTCCAACTGTTTGTCCCAGAAAGAACGTTCAGCCAAACCCCCGTGGATGAAGAGGAGCGCTGGCTCTCCATTCCCACACACAGAATAAACAATATTGACTTTATCGGGTGCCAAACATGTTTTCTCTTTGATTTTTACGGACATGGGCTTTCCTCCATTTCATCAAAAAAACGGCTTCTTACCGATACCGCTTATAGAGCACCCTTGCTTCACCCTTTTTCTTGATGAGTTGGTTGATGTGCTCGACAATCAAATCTCGGCGCTCCAGCACTGCATGGATCTCCTCATCAGTCAGGTAATATTCCATGGTTTTATCCAGAGTCTCGAAATCCAGTCTTTTTAATTTATCAAAAAAATCCCTGGGCAATGCTTTGACTGACCGGTCTCCCTTAGGATGGTCTTCTGTGAAGATAAGCTTCTCAGTGTGTCCTGTTTTAAAAGAGCGGGAGTGATCGATCAAGATTATACGCCAGTCCTCAGTAATGAGAATATTGCGCATATGCCGGTCAATATTGGCGATCAGATTATCAAAGGCTCTTTGAAGATAGACGGATCGGTTCCACAAGTACAATTTATTCCGCGGGACAGAGATATTTTTTTCTTCTTTTTCAGCCAGGTTGATCCAGTAGTCCACCCAATACTGACAGGACCCATCATCATTCTGGAAGGACCTTTCAACAGTGGGAGGGACCATGTTTAAATCCAGTAATTGATCCATACGATAAGCCGCCACTTCCCACTGCCAATTTTCTCGGTATCCTTTCATGATCCACTGGGCGTTTTTCCACAAGGCAAAATGCCGGCGGGCTTCTTTTTCCAGAGTTAATTTATAGGGTTTGGTCACTGCGGATTCCCCGCTCATCTGTTCATAATTTATAACCCGGGCTTCTTTCAAAAATTCTTCAGCCCCCCTCATTTTTTTCAACGCTTCTGGTGAAAATTGAGCGAGAGAAGAAGAAAGCAAAAGGGTCAGGATTGCCCAAAAGGAAAGGATTTTTTTGTTTTTTAATTTTCTCATATTCAATAGAAAGAAACTCATTCTCCCGGCTGGTTTGTGACCCGGGATAGTTTTTTGTGTTTCTTCCAGATAAGCACAGCAAGGGCAATCCAGACAGCGATAAGAAAAATATTGAATCCGGCAAAACTTTCGCTTTTCCATGTGAGAAAGGTGGTGCCCAGAAAAACAAGAAGCGCTGAGAACACATCTCCGGCGCGATGAAAAAAGGTGTCAATGGCGGCTTTAGCCTTATATTTTTCCTCACGGGTTGTGACTAGAAAGAGGGAATGACGAGTCGTGTTCATAAGGGAGTAATCAGTGCTGTTTTCCAAGATTTTCGCCCACTTAACAATGATCAGGGCTGCCCCGGTTGATATAGCGATATATCCCCCAAGGGAAATAAGGGGGAGGAAAAACAGAGCTCCCCGCACGCCCACCCATTTAAAGATCCTGGAAACAAGAAAAAGCTGAATAAACCAGGCTAATAAATTCACATAAGAAAAAAAACCGGCATAGAAATTCCCGATAAAGGCTTCTTCGGTCATTCCGTTAGCTGTTCCGGTTTGAATCGCTTCAGCAGCCCTCTGATCGATCACCCGGCTGAGAATATATTCCCCGTTGGTATTGATGAAATTGAGCAGCAGGACAAAAAGGGCGATATAGAGAAGATAGCGCTTCTTGAATACCAAGCGGAATCCTCCTCCCTTTTTCAAGGGGGCATTTTTATCTATTTTTTCCATTGCTCCCTTAATTTCTTTGGGACTTTTTTCACGGTTGTGAATAATCCAGGTTATGATGATACAAGCAATCAAAATCCCTCCGCAAACCAGCATCAAGCTGCTGGGGCCAATGGGTTCAATCAGCCAATCCGCAACCTTGCTCCCGGCAAAGGCACCAAAGGTCACACCGAAGGCTACCAGAACAAAAATCCTTTGACCGGCTTCCTGAGTATAGAGGTCATTAGCAAAGGCCCAGAATTGGGCGATGATCATGACGTTAAAGATCCCGATCCATACAAAAAAAACAGTCCCTAAGATGGCCAGTTTTCCTCCGCTGGTTAGGTACCAAAAATAAAATAGAACTAGGTTGGCAATGAAAAAACCGGTCACCCAGGCAATCAAACGGTGACGGGCAAAGCGGGAGGCAATATGGCTGAAAGCTTTGACCACAAAAATAAGAAGAATTACGGTCGCAGCAGAGAGATACTGCTTGAATTCGGGGCTAGTCCCAGCGAGGATCAATCCTTCCCTTACCGGTTTCACCAAATAATAGGCTCCCATGATCAGAAAGCCGTTGAGTGTCAAAAGCAGTGCGGTGACCAGCTCATCCGCATTGATGACCGTAAAAATTCTGAAAATCTTGGTGATTGTGGGAACGTTTTTTGTTTTTTCCGTCATTTTTGTGAAAACCCCTAACAATAAATCTTAATTTTTTACTTTATTTCCTCAAATATCAATTCTTTATCAGAAATCATACCTATTTAAAACAGGGTAAGTCAACCAAAAAAGAGAAGCCGTGAGAGGATTACAAAATACACATCCGGTCAACAAAAGCAAGAGCCTATCGCTGCAATCTTTGATGTTCTAAACGGTTTTTTGTGGCTTCCAGAATCATTTTCAGCATATCACTGTAGGAAAGACCCTGCAAACCGGCCATTTTTGTCAGATGACCATCCCAGCACCATCCCGGATTAGGATTGACTTCCAGTAGTCGAGGGGTACTGTTTGAATCAAGACGCCAGTCAAATCGAGCATAATCTCGGCATTCCAGGCGCTCATACAGTTTTAGACAGCTGGCAATAAGAAACATTTCTGCTTCTTCGGGAAGATTGGCCGGTATTGATTTAAGCTGCCAATAGGGGGAATCAGGATCCCATTTCGCCTCATAACCACAGATTTTCGGCAAATCTTTAGGAAGGTTTGAGTAATCTTCCTGGATAATGGGAAGTACAGAATAGGATATGGTGGGATTGCCGATAATTCCTACACTGATGTCTTTTCCGGTTAGAAATTCTTCTACGATGATGGGATTAATATAGCCGAACCTATCTCTCACTTGAACAATCGCATTCTCAAGAGACTGCACATCACAACAGACATTTTGAGCAGCGATGCCAAAACTAGAATCACCAAAATTTGGTTTGACAATCACAGGAAAACTGAGAGGAAAATCAATAAAGTTCACATCCTCCGGTTTTATCAGGAAACCATTGGGGACAGGAATGTCCATTTCCTGGGCGATCCCGCGAACCAAGGATTTGTCATAACAATAAGCAAGGCATTGGGGAGTGCCGCCGGAATATGGAATATCCAATATTTCCAGAAGGGCGCTGATATGGAGTTCCTTTGATGCCTCATTGTTGTATCCTTCATCACACAAGTTCAGGACAAAGCTGAATTTCCCCTTTGCTTTTTGCAGTTCCTGGATCAGATGCTCATGACTATCCAAAAAAACAAAACTGTACTGGCTCAATTGAGAAAGAGCTTTCTTTAACTCATTGATAGTCTGGTAATCATCCTCATCAAATTTTGCATTTGGCTTGACCATGTCCTTTCTGTTGGGATCGCCTAAAAGAACAAAAATATTTTCCGGTGCAACCGCTTTCCTTTCCACAAGAGGCCATTTCTTTTCTATGACAGCGGTCAGGACGATTCGCTTGGCCATCATGCCCAGGTCTTGATGGCGTTGGGATTCAGGCGACAGCTTGGAATGCTCTCTTATATTTGTAAATCCCACCTCCTGTAGTATATTCTGGAGATTCTGGAAGGTATAGAGTCTTTCTGCATAAAACTGATCCGCTATCACTCCCTTAGTCACATGAGTGATGACTTCTCTCGAAATCAACCGGTCACTGCTTTTTGAGAGGGACCTCTCCCGGCATACAAAATAGTTCTTGTCAATCCATTCCCAGCTTCTGGGCTCGAAATGTTCTCTCATGTATTTCCCATCGGTTACATCAATCAGCAATTTTCCATCCGGTTTCAGTATACGCTTTACTTCCTCCAGAACTCGCTGGTCATCTTTAGCGGATTCAAAATAACCGAAGCTGTTTCCAGCAATGAACACTGCATCAAAACTGTTGTCCTTGAACCTCAGTTTCCGGGCATCTCCTTCCTTGAATTGGACGTTTAATCCTGCTTGTTTATTGAGTTTTTTGGCTCGATTGATTAGATAATGAGACCGGTCAAGACCGGTGATTTGAGTGTATCCTCGGCTGGCTAATTCAAGGGAATGTCTTCCTTGGCCGCAGCAGAGGTCGAGGATTTGAGCATCTTTGGGAAGGTCAAGAGCGGAAACGAACAGATCCAGTTCTTCTTTGGTGATTTTTGCATCTTCCACCACATCTCCGTCAGTGCGGAGATAATTAGCATTAAATATTAGGCGCCACCAGTCTGCTCTGACATAACTTTCCAAATCTTCAACAGGGCCTAATACTTCCACCAGTGCAGAATTTTTATTTTTTATCTTGTTGTTCATTGATTTATTTCCCCTTTTTTTCAGTGTGACTCTAAAATTGTCAATCTAGATCAAAAGCTTTGACCACATCTTGAATGGTGGTTAGGACTGCAAAACCATAGGATAAGTTCAGCAAGGAGGCGTCATGCATTGTATGACTGAAGGTAGCGGTTCCGTCTTTCACAAAGTAAACCTCAAAACCTCTCATAAAGGCACTCCGGGCGGTTGTTTCACAGCACAGGTTGGTCAGCACACCGCAGATAACGACCTGGCGAATGCCTTTGGAGTGCAGAATCTTTTCCAAATCCGTATTAAAAAAACCATCATACTGATGCTTGACCACAATGGTGCCCTGGCTGGGTTTAAGGATCTCCGCAATCTCACTCAAGGGGTTCTCTTTTTTGATCTTCTCGCTCCACCATCGGAGCATCAAATTGTCCTTCTGGTTTGAATCAATATGACGGGTGAAAATGACAGGGCGGTTTTTCTTGTGAAAAGCGTCTACCAGAGTCCTTAGTTTTTTGGCCAGCTGGTCTGAATGAGGAACAAAAAAGCTGCTTTCCGGGTCACAAAAATGCCGCTGCATATCAATAACGATGAGTGCTGCCTTGTCCTTTTGAATCTTGAAGTCTTTGCGCATTTTTTGTCTTCATGGATGATAAATCATGACCTTAAGATATGTCAAGTTCAGAATGAAAATCCTCCAGGAAAGTTATTCTATTGCAGAGGTATCTGTCTCTATTCGTAACGCAGTGCGTCTACGGGATTGGAGCGGGCTGCCTTGACAGCCTGCCAGCCAACCGTCAATCCTGCCAAAAGCAAAGCTGAGGCTCCGACAAGAAGAAATATTTCGATCCCTGGAACGGTACGGAAGGCAAATCCTTGGAGAATTTTGTGGGCCACAAGATATCCCACCGGCCATGCCAGAACATTGGCAAGAAGCACCCATCGGAGGAAGTCTCTGGTCATATTAACCACAATACGGCTCTCTCCGGCTCCCAAAACCTTGCGGATGCCGATCTCTTTGGTCCGGCGCTGGGCCATAAAAGAAGCCAGCCCTAAAAGCCCCAAACAGGAAATGAAAACTGCCAATCCTGTGAAAAACTGGAAAACCACCATCATTCTCTGTTCTTCGCGGTAGAATTCAGCATAAGCCTCGTCCAAAAATTGATATTCAAAAGGAGAGACAGGATCAAATTTATTCCATATCTTCTGAATATTGGCTGTGGTATCTGCCGCATTGTTGCCGCGAGTTTTGACCAAAATCAATCCTCTGTCTTTAACCGTGGATATGTCTGTTAGATAAAAGACGCGGGATTCGACTTGATGATGAAGAGATCGAAAGTGGGCATCCCGGACCACCCCGATTATGTTATAGGTATTCTCTTTTGAAGATGAAAACCATTTTCCCACTGGTTCATGTATCCCCATGGCCTTTACTGCGGCTTGATTCAAGATAACAGCACGATTTTTATCGGAAACATGATGACTGGAAAAGGTTCTGCCTTCGACTAGGTCTAAGTCCAGGGTTTTGAAAAAATCATAATCCACCCCGGAGTAGATCATATCCAGGTTTTCACGGCCTTCCCGGCCTTCCCAGTCGAAATTTCCGGAACTTCTTGAGGTCATCTTGCTGAATGGGTAGCCTTCAGCTGTGACTGACAGGACATAAGGACTTTGAAGCAGTTCGTTCTTGAAGGAGCTGTATTGAGAGGCAATCTTCCCCTTTACAGGCAGTTGAATGATGTTTTCTTTATTAAATCCAAGGTCACTGCGGGAAATGAAGTGGAGCTGTTTGGCAAGGGTTGCCGTTCCGATAAGAAGGATAATGGCCAGTGCGAACTGAATAACAACCAAGATCCTTCGGAAAGCCAATCCTCCTTCTCTGATTTGCCCCCTGTTTTTTAATATTTTTGAAGGATTGAGACTGGACAGAAAAACAGCCGGGTATCCTCCGGCTAGAAAACCGGTAACCAGAAAAAGAATGATCATGCCGATGAGAAGGTCTGTTTGAGCCAAATTCAGGGTTAATTGTTTATTGCTCAGGCGGTTGAGAAGAGGGAGAAGGAGAAAACACAAAGCCAGGCTTAAGCAAAAAGCCAAGCCGGTCACAAAAAAGGATTCTCCCAGAAAGCGAAAGACAAGGTGGTGTTGAGTGGCCCCAACCGTTTTCCGCAAACCGATTTCCTTAAACCTTAATGAGGAACGGGCTGTGGACAGGTTTATAAAATTGATACAGGCAATCAAAAGCACAAAAACAGCGATGGCAGAAAAAAGAAAAACAGTTCTGCGGTCACCAAGGAGTACGGTTTCTCTTTGGTAAGTCCTGGCATCCAAATGGACGTGGGATAGAGGCTGAAGCCTGAAAGAAGCCCCATCAAGAACTTGAGGGCATTGGCTGTCTCGTGCCAATCCGGTTATCTTTGCTCCCACCTCCACTGGGTCTGCATCTGAACGTAGGAGAACAAAAGTATTGAAATTGAAGGCACCCCAATGGGTTCCGTAGTTGGACAATTCTTTGATGAAGGCAAAGGAGCTGACATAATCAAAGCGAAGTGTGGAATTTTGTGGTGGATCTGCAACCACTCCTTTGATTACAGCGGGTCTCCCCTCGATCTCAATTACTTTACCCATGGGTTCTTCCTCGCCGAAGTACCTAAAAGCTAAATCTTCAGTGATCACGATATCAGAGGGCATGGAAAAAGCGGTTTCAGGGGCTCCTTTTAAAAAACGGAAAGAAAAAACCTTGAACAGAGATGGATCTGCGATAAGCCCCTTGCTTTCATAAAAGGCTTTCTCTTGATAGCGGAAGACTTGGCGGCTGTGATTGCTGATCCGGACTGCGCCCGAAACTTCAGGGACTTGTTCCTTCACAGCTTTTCCCAAAGGTTGGGGAGTTCCCTCCACCCCTTCCCAGCTGTATTTGGGCCAGTCAGCGACAATGCGGTAAATGTGGTCAAAATTTTTATGAAACCGGTCAAAATTCAATTCATGCCGGGCCCAGAGCAGGATCAGGATACAGCACGCCATTCCAGCAGCCAAGCCAAATATATTGATGAATGAGTACAGTTTTTGCTTTTTTATACTTCGAAAAACAGTTTTAATGATGTTGATTAACATAATTACCTCCGGGATATGCCTGTCCCGGCATGAAGCCGGGACAGGACATTGAAAATTTTAGGGTTGTTTCTTAATGACTTTGTATTTTGTTGGATCGTCAGTGGGAACCTGGATCTCGTCTCCGCAAACAATATCTCCATCAGAGTTGACCAGTACTGCCTGACGGGCTATAAATCGGCGTTCTTCTCGGATGAGCAGGATTCGTCCGATGAGGATCCAGTTTTGGCCCTTAAAGCTTTGTTCAGCCAGAGCAAGGCTGAAGTCCCATTTGTCGTGGGGGCTCAGCGAGGGACTGGAATTAAGGGTTGTTTTAATCGTCCAGCCTTGGACATTGGTGCTCATGGAATGGTAGATACCCCGAGTGCGTCTCTCGTGTTCGGGAAGAAGAAGCTGCTCCTTTTCCATTGTTTTGCCTTTCAGAATCTGGAAGGAAGCCGGTTCTTTGAGAGGAACCAAAATTGAACCTAAAGCAGTGACCTTTCTGTCCGGATCAATAAGGATTGCTCCGTATCCAATAAGACATTCCCTGTTTTTCAGCCAGATGATGTCTCCCAAAAGGCTCCATATTCCGTTGTGGCCGACTTGGGGATAGGGACTTTCCTTTTCTGATAGAATAACTTTTGCTTGTTCGAAATTGATCATTTTCTGTTTGAACTCTTCAATTGAAAAGGACTTCCGAGCTGTATGGACCTGAACATGAGGTTTTAAGGTAAAAACAGCGCAGGCATCCAGTTTGCCGTGATCATCCGCTCCTTTTTCAAATTGGGCATGGATGTCCTGAGGGGCGACTTTTTTTATGATTTCGTTGATTTCCTTTTCATCAGCTGTAAGAGTCTGTGTGGACACAGGCTGTGTGCTCTCTGGTTCGAGGGGCATGAATTGGAGAAGAAGAAGGGACAGCTTGTCGCTGCTTCGCATGACAATCAATTTGCTGTCACCAGGGATCAGCTGGAAGGAGACATCCTGTTTTCTGTGGGTCTTCCGGTTCCGGAATTCAACTTCTCCCCGGATGTGGTCTTCGGAGATCTTTAGTTTGTCTGGTTTGATCCAGAGCTGGTAATCCCCCGCCCTATGGGTGATTGTGATGTTCTCTCTACCCCAAGATATTCCGTAGGCGGGGATGGAGCCGTTAGCTGAGCTGATAAATTGAGAGACCTTGTCATCAAAAACCTGCCTCACCGCATCTATAAGATTAGTCTGATCCAGGGGACCCGAAGAGCTTATGGGAATGGTTTTGGGACTGTGTTCCGGGAAATCGGCGAACCGGGCTTTATCAAGAAGACGGCTGCCGTAAATAGAGTAACTCAAGAGAACGGGGATCTGGCGGGCCTTTACTTTCTCAAGCCACTCTTCTGCTTCTGTGCGGACACTTTTATCCTTATCCGAACGGGCAGCCTGTTCTAAAAAAGGCACGGATTGATCAGGAAAAGAGCGGCCAAGCAGGGATACCACCTGTTTCCTGATTCCGGAATCAGGGTCTTTTTTAAGGACATGCTTGAAGATGGGCAGCACATAATCTGGGTCCATATCAGCAAGCGAATGAAGCGCAAGGAGTTTGATTTCTCGTTCGTTCTTTTTCTGGGTTTTGACAGCTTCATCAATATAGGTTTTATATCCTTCTTCTCCGCTCAACACAAGCTGGCTGGCGATCTCAAGACGAAGAGTCAGCGCATCATCCCGCCAGAGACTCTCCGGGAACTTTCTGATGATTTCGTCTGTTTTGTGGATAGCTTGTTTTTTGAGAGGGAGAATGTGGGTCTCTCCTTCTTTTTGCTTGGACAGCTGGTTCAAACTCTGGGCCAGCCAGTAAAGAGCTTCGTCTTGATACCGGCCTTCAGGAAAGTCTTTGAGATACTTTTCAAATTTCGCACGTGCTTTGTCCCACTGTCTTTTAAAGACATGTTCCTTGGCCTTAAAAAAAAGATCTGTCTCATTGTGCTGGACAAAGGCATGGATGCTTTCACTGGATACGTCTTTCTCATTAGCCCTATTATTGTGTTTGTTCAAAGCCGTAGCCTGAACGATTGTTATTCCCCAAATCAGTATCCATCCACAAATGATGTGTTTTCTAAATTTTTTCATTTTAACCTCCCTATCAGATCGATGATTTTACGGTGATGAGCTCTTTCAGCCTGAGAGAAATGTTTTTTTCCTGAATCATGCGAATTAAATGCTGAGCTTCCTCTTGTTTTCCGGATTCCAGATTGCTCATGGAAACCAAGATGAATTCCATGTCCTGAAGGAGGTCCAGCATTTCGGGTTTTCCGTTGTTTGAGGACAGCTCCTTGAGCAGACGGGTTTGAAACAGCATATCGCTGATGATTTCTTTTTCCAAGTGCCGGATATTTTCCGGGGTTTCTTTTCTTCCTTGGTTGAGAAAATTGATTAATACAGGTTTTAGATGATCGGCATAAGAAACAAGAGACAAAGCCGTTACAGAATTTTCAGTGAAGTCCTTTGGTCCGGTTTTCAGAACCTCTTTTCCGGCGAAATAACCGAGGATGAAAACAAGTAAAAGAGAGGAAGCGACGAGAACCCATTTTGGGGCTGGGATGATTCTGGAAGACCGACTGTGGCTCTGAAACTTTTCAGATATGACTTTCCAGGACTTATCCATATCAGGGGAAGGAATTTCTTTATCCTCTATACGATAGTTCATAAGAAGTGCTGACTTCTCGTACAGGCGAGCGCATTCAGGACAGCGGTTGAGATGAGATTCAAGCTCCTTCCTTTGCTCTGAAGTCAGCTTGCCGTAGATACCGATAGTGATGAGGTTTTTTGCTTTTTCACAGTTCATGGTTTCCTCCAAATGGGTTCCAGTGTTTTTCGGAGCTTTTTGAGAGCCCGAGAAATCTGGGTTTTGACATTGCTTTGGCTGCACCGCAGAGTCTGCGCGATGTCCTTGATGTCCATGTGCTGGTTGTATCTCATTTCAAAGATGAGGTGCTGTTTGGGAGACAGGGTGGACATTGCGATTTGGATGTGGCTGTCGATCTGTTTTCTTTCCATTTTATCTTCTGGTGAAATGTTCTGGGATTGAATTCTCTGGATAATGTCAGAAAGAGGGACTTGGTCATGCCGGTGTCTGCGCCGCTGTTTTCTGAAATGATCCAGAGTGCAGTTGATGCAGATGGTATTAAGCCAGGAAGAGAAGCTGTGATTTGGATTTGATCGGAAAGTGTGGATGTTTTTGAAAGCTTTGATAAATGTGTTTTGCATGATGTCCTCAGCATCTGGACGCGAGGTTGTGTGACGAAGGGCAATTCGAAAAATTCTTTTCCCATGTTCTTCATATAGCTGGCGAAAAGCATTTGCATTTCCTTGTTTGGCCATAATGACGTTCATGTGTTCGCTCATCTGCGGTCCTTTCAGCTCATCATTCATCAAGAGGAACGCTGGATTATCCTAATTGGTCTACAAAAAATTGAATTTTATGGGAAATATTCATAATTATATGTATAGTATCTTTATAGTAAATAAAAAATCAAATGGGAGTCAATAGGATGGTTTTCTATTCGTACCGAAGAGCGTCCACCGGGTTGGTGCGGGCTGTTTTTATGATTTTAAACAGGATCGAACCCATGATCACGGCAGTGGTGATCAAAGTCCCTGTCAAAAAGGGGAGAAGACTCAGCTCGATCCGGTAGGCATAGTTTTGGAGCCACCCCTGCAAAATTAAATAGGTTATGGGGCAGGCCACCACAGCAGAGGTAGCGATCAAAGCCAAAAAATCTTTAGACATGAGGGTCAAGATAGAACTTTCACTCGCTCCCAGTACTTTGCGGATACCGATTTCTTTGGTCCGTCGGGATAAAGCCAGAGATATCAAACCGAATGCCCCCATACAGGCGATAAGAACGGCAAACACAGAGGCGTAGAGAGCCAGGTCAGCCCACCTCTGGTCTTCCATGAAAACCCGGTTTACTTCATCGTCCAGAAATTTATACTGAAACGGCCGGCCATGGGCCGAATCCTTCCAGATACTGCGCAGGAGCTTCAGGGTCATGCTCCAGTTTTCTGTTTCTCCCCGGACAAGAATATAGCGGAAGAAGCCGTTTCTGGATTCTAGATGAAAAACAGCCGGCTGGATTTCGTGGCGAAGTGATTTGAGATGCATGTCTCCCACCACTCCGATCACCTGTCCTGCCAAGTCCTCTCTATCAGAAGGGAAGCTCTGCCCTATGGGCTCTTCCCACCCCACAGCTTGGACCAGGCGCTGGTTGACCATAACAGAATTTTGAGCGTCGCCGGGAAAGTCCCGGGAAAATTCCCGGCCCCGGACCATACGAGCGCCGATAGTTTGAATATAGTCATAATCCACGGCATACATCCGGATAGAAATCTCTTCGCCGTCAACTTCATATCCAGTGCCCCATTGGCTGTCTGAGACAAAAAGCATGCTGGTCATGGTGGCGCTTTCAATCTCTTCTCTCTGGGATGCAGCTTTTCTGTATTCAGCCAAAACCCTCCTTATGGCGGTTTCATCCATTCCAATCCTTCTCCCTCCGCAATCAATGACTACAACCTGCTCAGGATCAAAACCCAGGCTTTTCTTCCTCATATGACGCATCTGGCCGGTCATAACCAGTGTGGTCACAATAAGCCCCACAGAAATCCCGAACTGAAAAACAAGCAGTGCTGTGCCAATGGGATTTTTGGGCCTAAAAACAAATCTTCCTTTAAGAGCTATCTGCGGCTCAAGACGGGAGAGGATCAATGCCGGATAAATTCCAGCTGTAAGACCGACTCCAGCAGCAATGGCCAGAAGAGGCCCTATCAAGCCATTCAACTCAAAACTCAATTCTTTGTCCATTAAGTGGGCGAATGAGGGGAGAAGGATGGATGCTAGCAAGAGTCCTGCCGCTAAGGAAATCAAGGTAAGAAGCAGAGATTCACTCAAATGCTGCCGGATGATTTGACTCCGGCCGGCACCGACCACCTTGCGCAGCCCCACTTCTTTGGCCCTCTGGGCTGAAATCCCCAGAGATAGATTTATGAAATTCACACACGCGGTGAGAAGGACAGCCAGAGCGATCCCCATGAGAATAGCAGAGGAGGCCGGATTGCTTTGGATGGTCAGCCATTCCCGAATTTCTGTGTTGAGATACATGTCTGGTAGAGGCATGAGTTTGAGGGGTCTTTCTGATGAACCGAAATGAGACCGGCCTGATAGACTTCTGTCTTTAAAATAGTCCTCAAAAAAAGCCAACAGCCGTGATTCCATCTCCTTTCGGGTGATGTTTTTTTCAAGCAAAGCATAGGTGTAGACATTGTTTGATCTCCAGTTCCGAGACCACTGACCTCTGTTCTGGTGATGGATGAGAAAATCAAAACGCATGCTGGAGGATTTGGGAAGACGGACAACACTTTTCACATAAAAAGATTTTTCTCCGTCCCGAAGCTGGACGCGGACTTCCCGGCCTAATGGGTCCTGTTCTCCAAACAGGCTTTCCCCCATTGAGCGGGTGATCACTATAGAGGAAGGATCATGGAGTGCGGTTTCTCTTTCTCCTGAGACATGGGGAAACGAAAAGATTCTGAGAAAATCCGGATCCACCTGAAATCCTCTCATCATCAAGACTCGGTCTTGAGATCGCACCGGAGTGCCGTCCTTAATGTCCCATCCATAAACCCGGGCTATATGTTCAATACCAGGGATGGACTCAGCAAGAGTGGGAGCCAAAACAGGAGGTGTCGATCCTGAAGCTTTCCTAACACTGGTCCCAGTCTGATGGTACAGCAGATGAATGCGGTCAGCATTCTCATGAAACCGGTCAAAGGACCGCTCAGTGCGGACAAAAATCACAGCCAGGATGCAGAACATCAGACTCACAGCCAGTCCGGTGATGTTGATCAAGGAATGTCCCTTGAAGCGAAGAAGATTTCTCCAGGCCACTTTGATGTAGTTTTTGATCATAGGTGATCTCCTTGAAGATTTATTCTATTCCCAATAGGTCAAACCCATCCGGAAAACAATCCCTTTTTGCATCGGCTCTCCTTCCAGAAAACCGGCGGTTTTGTACCCCAGCTCCAGCAGCACACCAATCCCTAAAGGTTTGATGTTTTTGAGATGGCCTGTCACCACAGCAGATACTCCCCAGCCGCTCTGGCTTATATATCCATCTTCCTTCCCCAGCATCAGTTCAGGCTGGTTCCAGAAGTCAATTCGGCTGTCCAGGCGGAAAAGTTTCCTGTCCAGCAGATTCAAGCATTCCCATCCCATTCCCCAGAACCGGTGGAATGTGGACTCTCCGATGCGGAGAGACAAAATATGCAGCCGTTTGCCTTTTTTTATATAGTTCTCTTGTATGAACTCAGTACCGTATGGGGTGAGGCCTATTCTCAATGAAGGAAGATAACGGCAATCACCCATCCGGATCATAGGAATCTCTGAACGGATTTCCCCGTTCCAAAGATACGGAACAAAAAGAGAATAAAGCGCCAAATAGTTAAAGGGGCTCAAAATGTTAGCCCAGGAATGTCGGCAAAGGTCATTTAATGTCAGAGGATAATCCTCTTTAAAAAAATAGCCTTCATAAGAGTTGAGACGGGTTATCCAATGGAGTATGTCGTTTCCACTTGGCCCGCGGATTTTCCACTTGGTTCTCCATATATAGGCCAGCAGATCATTAGCTGTGTACAAATAAAGCATGGACTCACCATAGGTCATTTGTCCCTGCAGCATCCAGTTTATCCTCAACCGCCGAGCTAACAGAGAGTTGGCTTCCACCCCCCCAGTCGCTGCCATCATCAATTCCTGACCCGTCACCCAACGGTCTGATGGAGATCCGCGGCCCCGGGTCCATCCTCTGCCTGAACCCCATGGGAAAAAAAGATGGAGTTCGTACTGAATATTTTGATAGCCAAATTCGCGGTACCGGGCACCGTGTCCAAAAACTTCGTGCTGGACAAGATAGGTGAGGTGATTGGCGACATTATCCAAAATGACCGCCTTAGCCAGCCGGTAAGCAATCCCTGCGGATTTGTTTAGCGCTGTGTTCTCTTCAGTCAAGGAAGGCGGTAGTATTTTCTCTTGAAGAGAGAAGATCAATTTGTGCCCGCTCACTAGGTTTTCAGCTCCGGATCTGGAGGACAGGGTGAGGTCAAAAACAGCAGAATAACGGACCTCATCTCCCCGCAGTGGAGAAGAGAAATGAGCGCAAAACAAAATGATTAATAGAATGGTTATTCTTCGGGAAAACAACGGTGATTTCATGGGTAATGCCTTTAAGTTAACTTATAGATTAAAACGGGATTTTGATACAGAAGGTTGCCATTTTTAATCAACTATCTGAAAATTGGGTTATCATACAGATTTGAAGGAATGCTTTATAGACAATCAGAAACAGAAGGGAACGCAAAAAAGAGCAAAAACGTTCTCTATAAGATGTAATCCGAGATCCAATGTTGACGGAAAGGAATGTCGAAGTATAATATTGTTAACCTGAACTATTCATAAAAAAATGGCGATGTTCTCATTAGTAATTTTGATTCAGCGATATACATGATTTTTTTGAGAACCATTATCTGAATATCTTTCTTGTTTTTATTTTCAATTTTAATCGCCATTTTTTTACAAAAAGGCGAGTCGATCTTGCTGCATCTGCTTCGTTACAGGGCATTCGTAGTGAAGGAGCACGACTTCACGCCCTGCGCCTCGCATCTGAAGCAACCTCGACCCGTGAATAATCCAGGTTAATTGAATTTTTTGGAGAATGAGAGTTAAATAGACATTTAGTTGGATTGTCTTAAACACAAAACAATCTTGAAAGGAGGGCGCATGAAGACACATAGAATTTCTTTAATACTTCTTATTCTTATTTTTTTTGTCAGTTCATGTGCTCAGCCAAAATCAGATTTTGATCCCTACCTCAGGCTGCTTGAAAAAGCGCTTACTTTAGATCAATCTGAATTTGATAGAGTCTGGCCAGGCTATAATCTGAATGATTTTCCTATTGGCCTCTACAATGAAAATGAAGCCTATCTAATCAACCATCCATCACCAGGAGACCTGTTTCAAAAAACAAATAGAAAAATTCACAATTATGCGCTGTATCACTCCCCCAAAAAGCCGGATGGGTTTTTCGGCAACACATCTCTTGAGTACAATGGAGTCAGAACTTCAGTTTTTATGATTGACCGGAACATGGGTGAAGAGAGTTTCTACAATTTACTTTTCCACGAAGTGTTCCACTCTTTTCAACGCAACCAAGAAATATTCGATAAAAGATACGGCAATGTGATGCTGCAGCCCTTTTTCCCTCTCGATGATTTGGAATTTTACACTCTCAGCTATATAGAGCAGATGATACTCAAAGACGCCTATTTATCTGATGAGGAAGTCCAAGTAAGAAAAAAAATACAGCAGTATTATAAGTTGTCTGAAAAAAGAAATTCCATGCTGGATGAGAAGTTCATTGAGTTTGAATCCAATGTCCAGATAAACGAGGGGACTGCAACCTATGCCGGGAACAAGGGACTTGAAATCATGGGGTTTCCTGAGTCATCAAAGCAGAACCTCTTCAAACTGATCAATGAAAAAATTGATGTGCCCACTGGATTCAGACTGAGATGCTACAGTGTGGGGAGATCCTTGGCTGAGCTTATGGATCGATTCTCACCGGATTGGGAAAGTAACCTGCAGCCAGGATTTACTTTGGACGAAGTTTTAAGATCCGTAGTTGAGCCGCTTCATGATGTGGAAATCGAAGACATTCTCAGAGAATATCAATATGAAGAGGTTGAAAATGAATTCAAAACTCTGTTGGTTCAGCAGGCCGAAAAGAGGGAACAGCAGAAAAAAGATATACTCAAACCAGGATACGTGGTGGTTCAGTTTCCAAGCCTAAATTTTTTGGATATGAGCTCCATGAGGTTTGATCCCATGAACATATATCTAGTGGAAGAGCAGCTTTTGTGTCACAAGTCATTGCTCATTCTGGGGAAAAAGGATCGATTTCAATTTAAATTAAATTGGCAGCCCATATTAACTGAGATTGCTCCCGGTAATTTATTCATGATTTCAAAAATCTATTTTACTGTTCCTGAAGATGCCCAAATGACTGTTAACGGAGAGACCGTAAGTGAATTGAAAGACAATCCAGATATTAATGAATTTATTCTCGAATCCAAATCAATTCAATTGGAAATTCGTGAGGCATGGATTACAAGAGAAGATTCTCACCCTGTTATTGAACTGAAGTGATTCTGCCTTCTCTGACCTTGTTTATATCTTCTTTGTGCTGAGTATTTGTATCCTGGGAGTCAGCTGCTTGGTTCCGTCTGATAAGAGCACACCTTGGCTAAAAGCTGGTGTTGAAAAGGGGCAGGACCTTGAGGCCCCGGGGGTTGTTGCGTACAATGTTGACCAGGCCGATTTGGACTCCTTTGACATCCCAGGCGTAGTTCACGATTCCGATGGACAATCCTACCTGGTCGCCCCGGATGTAATTGAAGGAGCTGACAGCCAGCCCGGTCATGACGCCGCCGGATTTATCAGTGATGATGGTTCCAAGACTCAGATGAACACCCTTGAGATATTTCCCGCCGACTCCGAGACCGCCTACAGAAATTCCCCTCACTTCGGGTGCACCGCAGCCAAGTCCTCCAATATTGATGCCGGTTAGCTTTTCACCGGCTCCCACACCGAGTCCCCCAATATTAATGCCGACCATGTTTTCACCAGCCCCAATACCAAGTCCTCCGATATTGAGACCATAGACATCCCGTCCGGCTCCAGCACCTAAAGCTCCGAAATTAATTCCCTTCATATCCCGTCCAGCACCACAGCCGAGACCGCCGATATTGAAACCGATCAGATCTTCACCCGCTCCGACGCCGAGACCGCCGATATTCAGACCAAACATATTTCCGCCGGCTCCGACACCAAGACCCCCTACATTAATACCCATCACATCTTTTCCAGCGCCGACTCCCATCAGCCCGAAACTGATGCCTTTGAGTGACCTCTCAGCGCCGACTCCGGCAATGCCCAGCTGAATTCCCTTGAGATTTCCTCCACCGGGCATAAGCCCAAGGGACACTCCGTTGATCACAGAATCCGGATTGTCCTTTTTTGGTTTCCAGAGGGTAAAATTGATTCCGTTGATCTTCCGCACTCCGTCATCTTGGATGTTGAACCGCAGCCCTGTGAATTTTTTTGAGTTTCCAAAGCTGATTCCCCATTTTTTTGAAGGAATATCCAGGCTTTGAGCTTGGATGAGGGGACTCCCAAGGAAAATCAGGAGCAGAAGAGAACACAAAAACAAAGTCTTTAGTAGCTGGTTTATTTTTCTTTGATGCATAGTCCTATCCTTTATTATTCAATACGCAAAAAAGCAGCAAAAAGTTCCCTTCTGGAAATCAGGAAAGAAACGGTCCAGACTTATAATTTTCCATGAGGGGGATAAACCTAAGATAAAAGTTTTTTCAGGTTGGTTTGGAGACGACTAATAGCCTCATTTGTTATAAGTAAGAGTCCGACCAGGATTTTTCCAGAAAAGAAGAAGGGTTCCTGAAAGAAAGGTCAGGCCTAGGCTGAGATAAAAAGGGGCCTTCATGCCTACTTGATCCCAAAGGAGGCCGGCAAAAAATGAAGCGGGCAAGGCGCAGAGGCCGGTTACCATCTGAAATATTCCTATATAGCCGGCTCGGTGTTCCTCGGGCGACATTTCCGCGGCTATAGCTCTCCATGTGGGATTGATGATACCGATGTGGACTCCATAGAGGACAAGACCGGTAAAAATGAATAAAGGGCTTTGGTTAAGGGGAAAACCGACACACACGGCCATCCAGAAAATATACGCAGCTCCGAGTATCGGCTTCCGGCCGATCTGGTCTGACAGTCGTCCGGCAAACATCGAAGAAACAGAGGCAGATGCCGTGATGATGAGATAAAGCAGGGGTATATTTTTAAAAGAGAAGCCGTGGTTTTTAGCGAACAGCAGAAGGAAGGAATAACTGAAAGCTCCCAATGAATAAAGGGAGCTGATGATAAGAAAAAATTTGAAAGGGAGGTGGATTTTTTTTGAAGGATTCGGATCTGGCTGAGAAGAAAGCTTTTTCTCCGGTTTCTGTATCAAAGTTAGAATGAGAAGGGCGCTGATCAATGTGGGCAGGGCTCCCAGCATAATGATAGTCCGGAATCCCAAAAAACGGATAAGGAGGATGCTCAACAAAATCCCTGCAATTCCTCCCAGATGGTCCATAGAGCGGAGAAACCCGAAATTTCTTCCCAGTTTCCCTTTGTGGGAGCTTTCGGAAACAAGAGCGTCTCTGGGTGCACTCCGTACTTTTCCCAGTCTTTCTAAAATTTTAAAGGGAATGAGGTAGGCCCATGTCCGGGAAAGGGCGAAGCCGAAGCGTCCTGCAGCACCCATTAGATAACCCGACCAGATAAAAATTTTTCTTTTTTTTGTTTTATCAGACAGATATCCCGAGGCAGCTTTGGAGATAGAGACCAAACTGTTTCCAATGCCGTCCAGAAGTCCTAGAGCAGACATGTTGGCTTTTAAGACGTTGGTGACAAAAAGAGGCCAGATGGATGCGATCATATCCGAGCCGAGGTCGTTCAGGAAAGTTGCCGATGCAAAAACACGAATGTTTTTGTGGGTCTTTTTTTGGGAAGACATAGATATTCATCATATAGTTCATGAATAGATTAAGTCAATAAAGAATACACAGTAAAAGCGAAATATCAAGAAACTGTTTTCCTTTTTTTTATGCTTGAATTTACTGTTTATATTTTATGCTGAGTTCCAAGCTATCGCCATCATCATGAAGGTATGAATTTTAGCTCAGCTTCTAGCGAACTCGGACAGCGTATTGATTGAATTGAATCATGCGGGTGACGCGGCCTTTCTCATCCACTTCAAACTCAATTTTTTCTCCCAGCTCTCCATTGTCCCGAATTCGCCGCCACGTATTTTTCTCAACCTGCTTGAGGTGAGTCAGTGACCGCAGGGGATTGTCTGTGGGAAGATAGAGAAGAGCGAGGTCTCCTTTATGAATGAGGACCTGGATTTCGCGTCCAATGGGACGTATGTATTGACCGGTGTACTTTTCAAGGTCAGAGCCGCGGCTTTCTGTTTCATCCGGGCTGTCCAGAACCTTAGAAATTGCCGGAGACATGATATCAAATATTTCATGGGCATAGCTGCTGGGGCTCACATCATGGGCATTGGTCATGACCACCACAGCAATTTTTTCTTTAGGACACAACAGGAGCTGACTTCGATATCCGGGGCAGCTTCCTCCGTGGCCCACAAAAGTTTTATCATTGCGGCGAAAAACCGAAAAACCCAATCCCCAATGGGTTCCCCAATCCGGATCAACCCAGTGAACTCGATGCATTTCCCTTAAGGTGTAGGGATCTAAGATTTCAGGTTCATTGTTTTCCAGAATCCGGAACTGCCAGGAAGCAAATCTCCCCAGATCCTGGACAGTGGAAGCAAATCCTGCAGCCGGAGCCATGCCTCTCACTTGATATTCAGGGATGACTTTCCTCCCCCCCTCTCTCAATTCTCCGCTGTATCCAGTGGCCAACTGGCTGTTTTTTTTGTGTAAGGGAATCTCCGGTGTTGTGTCTTTCAGACCCAAGGGACCTAAAATGTGCTTTTTCACATACTGGTCATAGGGCTGTCCTGAAACTTCAGCCACCACATGTCCTGCCAAAGCCATGCCCAGGTTAGAATATTGGAAATAAGTGGCGCCCGGATACAATTCTTCCTGGGAAGAAATTTTATTTTTGATCTCTTCCAGAGTCGGAAAGGGGTATTCAGGACCAGTCCAGTAAGGATAAGCTGATTCACGGGGAAGGCCTGCTGAGTGGGTCAAGATTCTTCGAAGAGTGATAGAGGGAGCCTTGGGATACTTATCTTTGATTTCAAACCAGGGAAGATAGGTCTTGATCGGCTCATCCAAATCAATTTTTCCCTCACCACGAAGCTGCATGATACTGATGCTG
>Ga0180434_10003155_pt1 | contig 21184 bp, 23 predicted proteins | sample SS_ome_7_FD_132453 | JGI IMG/M metagenome (GOLD analysis project Ga0180434, IMG submission 132453) | Hypersaline lake sediment archaeal communities from the Salton Sea, California, USA - SS_1_D_2 metaG | ecosystem: Environmental > Aquatic > Non-marine Saline and Alkaline > Hypersaline >...
GGGCACGCTTCCGTACAGATCGGCTGAGGCAAGGAAGCGCATCTATCGCATTTCGTCTGATCTATATCCAAACGGAAATGCGGCTGGTTGGTGACTGTGTCCATTGGAGCTCCTTCGCGAAAGTGAGCGCCTTCCTACCCCGTTGGTTCTTCTGTCTGCAAAGTCAACCTTATCGCCCCGGCTTATCTGATGATGATGTTTTTCACATGCATGACGTCATGCTCGTCAGTTGCCTTTCCTCTCAGAAGTAGTCCTTCATCAGCTCGTTGACCCACGCGGGCACGACTGCCGATCGAACTCTGTCGTACTTGGGGAAGTAGGGCTTGATGTCGAGCACGGGGGTTCCGTCGATGGCGTCCAGCCCTTTCACCTCGAGACGATCTTCTCCCACCTTCACAATCTCAACCGCGGTAACGCCGATCGGATTGGGCCGGTTCTTCGCTCTCTGCGACAGAATACCGACTTCCGGCATGTCATCACGTCCCTGTGGACGCCGCCGTAGATGTTTCGCGGTGTCGAAGTGGGCCTGATGAAGATACGTCAGGACGAGCACATGCGAGAAGGATTCCAGGCCCGTAAGGGCGCCAGCGTACTCGGGCTTCAGAGCAATGGATGCAACTACGCTCCCCCATCCCGTGTCCGTTCGGTCTTTGACAGGGGAGATCACAATGCCGATCGGATTAAGCGCTATGGTCTGACTCATGCATACCTCTTTCCATTGTGCAACTACGTGTTACATTGTTTCTGCATAAGGCATTTGGACTGCGTTTCAGCTATATGACACGCAGCCCGAAAACTCAAGCCAACCCCTGGGTAAAACCGGGACACAATCAATTGTGTTCGGCGCGGACACTGCTGAGAAGCATGGAGAACTAAGAACTCGGAAAACTGAATCAGCTCAAGAGAGATTGCCGCGTCGTTCGTTCAGACGAACTCCTCGCAATGACAGCCGTTGTACCGTTCGCAGTCATTGCGAGGTCGTGTAAGCGGCCGAAGCAATCTCTCCCCGAAGAAGGTCGCCTTTTTCAACCGCCCCGTACCCCAAGCCTTCCGCCGCAAATACCCCGAAATTCTTGTATCGACTCCTGGTTTTCTCAAATTGGTCTATTCACTACTTCACATTGGTCTCTTGCTACTTGGGCAACTATCGCGCCGAACAGTATTGATTGTGCCCCGCCTTTCCCCCTTTTCCGGCCTCTGGCGGAGGTCGGGGGAACTGTCGTTAATGATCAAGCAGTATCTCATATTCGATCTTCTTGTCTTGTGGTTTGTGAAGCGCGCGTCCTCCACACTTTTCCCAGATCCTGCGGGAAGGCGTGTTGCCAGCTTCAATACTCGCACGGAGCCTCCTGAGGTCGCGTTGCTTTGCCTCCTGGACTACAAGGCCGAAGGCGTCTGAGCAGTACCCGTGTCTCCGATGTCCGCTTGACATCCAGTATCCGATTCCCGCTGAACGGGTGTTGTTATTGATATGGGACAGGGAGATCAACCCCACTGCCCTGTCGCTGTCGAGCACAATCGCATACGATACCGCGTGATGCTTCTCACACCATTCGTCCAGTCTGCTACGAAACGATTCGGGTGTGGGGCCATCCTCTCCTTGAAACCCAAGGTCTTTGCGCAAGGTTTCGTCCGAGCATAGCATGTCAGCCAGGTGTTCGCAGTCACGCCAAACCGGACGTCTAATTGATATTCGCAGCGTAATCCCTCCTATATATGAAAGCTTCTCCGCCCGCCTTTTGGAGGCCATAGGAACGGGTGGCTTAGCCGTCCTCTTTGCCAACTGCGCTGGTGTCGACATGTTTTGCGCTGTCGTTTTGTGACGCAGCTTTCTTGCCCCTGCGCACACCTGCGGCAAAGATGAGTACGATCAATAGTGGTATCAATATGGGCAGCAGAAATGGCAGGGATGTGCCCAACAGTACCATACCGACAAGAGCCAAGACCCCCAAAACCAATAAACCCACTCCCGCAAAGACGAATGTCAGTAAAATGCCAACGCAGAATAGAATCACCCCTGCAAGAGCCACGCCCCAGACGTCGATGAGTGTGCCAAGTGGACCTTCGACTACGTGACCGTCGATGATGAACAAGATGCCGGGAGAATGCAGAAATCCCAGGACCATGATAGCGAGCAACAAGACGACAAGTATGAGCGCTATTGTCTTGACCATTTCGTCTCTCCTTTTCTAACGTGAGACTTCACCGCCGCGCCTTGTCAGAGGCCGAACGAGCGGCTCCCTTGGTAATCTGCCTAGAGATTCGTATTTCTTCAGGACATTCGGGGTTGTCTGTCTTGCTCCGCTGGCAGATGGTGAACCCATTCTTGAAATAGAATTGTCTCGTTTGCTCGTACGGTGGGTAGTCGACGCCGTCTCCCAGAGTGCTCGCAGCTATTTCAGAGATACCCAACTCTCGCGCCTTGTCGTCTACTGACTGGAGAAGAGCCTTCCCAATTCCCATTCTCTGACGCGCCTTCAATACGCCAAGCCAGCCGATGTTCAGCTTCCCTTCCGATACGTAGAAAGTGACAAAGCCTACGACCACTCCTCCCTCAATGCTCACGAAGCCTCCCTGGTGTCTGATGTCAACAGGGATCGCCTTGCGTCGTGCGTGTTCAGTATACCACTCCGATAGATCCTCGGCGATCGCTATTATCGAAGAGAAGTGCTCTTTGGTCAGTGGACAGATCATTGCCATTCTTGTGTCTCCAGTCGGCAAACTTCCCGGCTTGGTCTATCGGAGGCAGGGGCGGTTCATCAAGTACCTCTCTTCAGTCTCTTCAGTGCAAAAAGCACCGAATGCCTGTGTGGACCATCACCATGCCATACTGCTCCGCGGCTTCGGTCACCCCCGAATCACGCAGAGAGTTGCCCGTCTGCGCGACGTATTTCACATTGCTCCTGTCTGCACGATCAATGTTGTCGCGGAACGGAATGAAGGCATCCGAAGACAAGCAGACGCCTTCAAATGTTTGTATCCAGTCCGCCTTTTCTTGACTGCTGATCGGCTCAGGCCGCTCTTCCAATCCTTGGAGCATTCTCTCTTTTTCCGCTTTGGAAAGCTGGTCCCACAGAATATATTGATCGATGATATTCGCCTTCTCGGGACGGACAAGTCCTTTCTTGAAGCTCAAGTTCAATGTCTTGGGATGCTGCTGAAGGAACCATTTGTCCGCCTTATCACATGCGAGGCGTGTGCAATGAACACGAGACTGCTGCCCGGCTCCCATACCAATGACTTGACCATCGTAGGCCACGCATACTGAGTTTGACTGGGTGTATTTCAGCGCGACCGTCGCAACAAGCAACGTTTCAACGATTTCATCCGGAATCGCCCCACTGGCGGATGTGACAACATTCTGGAAGTGCTCTTTTGAAAGCTGAACGTCATTCCTTTTCTGCTCAAGCGTGAGGCCGAACAGGTTGCGAGTTTCCATTTCGGGGGGGATGTAGTCGGGGTCAATCTGCAGGATGACGTACTTGCCATCTTTCTTCTGCTTCAGCATCTCCAAAGCTCGCGATTCAAATCCAGGGGCAATTATCAAGTCAGACACCTCTCGCTTCAGGACCTCGGCGAGAGACATATCGACTGTATCGCTTACGGCAACGGCATCACCAAAAGAACTCATCCTGTCGCCACCGCGTGCCCTGACGTAAGCCTGTGCAATGGGAGAGAGCTTCGTCTGTGGAAGAAACTGTGACAGAAGAAGGGCGTCGGATATGGAGCGTGCGATAGCGGCCCCGGCAGGGCTGGTGTGCTTGAATGAGGCAGCACCCGGCTTGCCTGTTGCTGCCTTCAGTTCACGAGCAAGCTGCCACGCACCAATCGCATCGAGCATGTTGATGTAACTTGGCTCTCCGCTTAGCAGCTGCAAAGGAGAAGGGTCGGGCAATGTCAATCTTGCGGGCTTCTGATGAGGGTTACACCCGTACTTCAGTTCCATTTCCACTTGACTTTCCTGATGGGTGGGCGTTGGTTGTCCGCGGTCTGACCGCGTGTCCATGCGATCTTCCTTTCCTGCGACGTTTGCCACAGTGGTGCAGTACAGGAAAATAATCTACGGGGGTTGATACGATGATTGTATGGCTGGTGGCCGGGGGAGTCAATGGGAAAGAGACAACAGCATTCCATCTATTGGTCGGAAGCCGAGTGATTTGTATAGCGGCCGACCGGCTTCACTCGTCCCCAGCCTTATCCATTTGAAACGTTGGCTTTTGCAGAACTCAATTGCCAATAGGACAATCTGCGTTGCCAAGCCGTTACGTCGATACTCAGGTACCGTATACATGCTGTGAAGAAGTGCCGCGCGTTCGGTTGTGTCGCCGAGACCCGGTGGCCAGGTCAAAACAGAAACAGCTCCACTTGCAATGATCTTCCCGCCAGATTCAACTACCCAAGCCTTGTAGGTCTTATCTACAAGATGCACACGAATATAGCTGGTGTAAGCTGACTCCATGGCATCAAGGTCTGCAGCTTTGGGAGTTTCGCCCCTATCTGCCCGTATCTCTTCGAACATCAGACGACGGTGCTGAACGAGGGTCGGGATATCTGATTCCGTTGCTTCCCGCTGGCTTAGTCGATCACGCATAGTCTGTCGTATTCCTCATTCAAGCGGAAGAAAGGATTAGCCAATGTGCACAATAGCTTGCTTGGCGCACAGAAGGCGGTATCCGAGATCCATGCTCTCTTGTTCTCGGAGTGATGCGTGCTGCTCTTCCCATTCTCCGCTGTCCAGATCTCTCCGAAGCTGCTCCACACCTCTTTCAACAACAGCTTGATCCGCCAGGGCAAAGGCGGAATTGCAGGCTCGGAATGTTGGATCGAGATACAGTTCTGGTTTGTGCCATCCGGCCGCTGCCACTTGATCTTGTAGATCGTGGGGCATCTCAAAGATGTGTACTGTGGTTGTTCTTTTGGTTCTCTGCTCCAGGAGACAGGCAATGTCGCTCAGTGCTGGGAAAATGTCATACGCACTCTCCCACAATGTCGGAAAGTAGTCGGCAAACCAAGGTCGTGCCACTTCTCTTGGGTCGAAAGTGAACAAGACTATCGGACCGGCGTCACAGATGCGTGCCATCTCAGCGAAAGCGTCTGACAGCGAACTGAAGTGGTGCGACGCAACTACGCTGATGACTCCGTCGACAGAACCATCCGGAAGCGGGATGTTTTCCGCAAATCCGGATACGAACTCCACACCGGGATGCGATGCCGCCTGTGCACGCATGACACTTGAAGGCTCGACAGCCTTCATTCGCATGCCGCGATCAGCCAGTGCTCTGCTATAGTTTCCCGTGCCAGCACCAATATCGGCAATGATACTGCCTGAAGGCAGGTCGAGCAGGTCGACGATGCGGTCGACTATGCGCGGATCAGCCTGACGACAACTGGCATAGCTGTGTCCGATCTTGTCGTAGATGGGGTCACGCATACTCTTTTCCGTTTTGGAACGGGGGCATATCTCACGAGAAGCCTGACAGGATGATTGTATGGCTGGTGGCAGGGGGAGTCAATGGGGAAAAGCCGGGACACAATACTAGTTTTGTCCTGGTCAATGTTGAGCAGCGAGAAACCGTTCTGCAAAACTAGTTTTGTGTCCCGGTTTTTCCCTCAGATACATTGGTCCAGATCATTCCATACCTTAGCCTTTGGAAACGCTGCTCGAGCCACCTCTGTGAGACCTTTATCTGCAGAAACGATTCCATCAGCAAAGGGAAGCATCGCAAGGTAAGTAATGTCCATGTGGGCATTCTCGATCTTCTTGGTCTTGATATCGCGCCCTTCTTTGATTCCGTCATAAAGCCACCGGTAGACCTGACAGAGTTGGAGGCGCAGAAGCTCAAAACTGATCCACCCTCTCCGTGGAGTGTAGCCACAGTGGGCCTTCGGCTGTTTATCGACCTTCATCAAGAGGGACTGCAAATAGCCATCGTGTTGGTCGAGATGTTTGAAGAAGGCTTCCTCGAAGTTGCGGCATCGTTTCTTGATTGTCCTGATTTCTGCGATGTCATCCTGCCAGTCTCTTGTTTTGATGATATTCTGGAAGGACTTTCTGTACCCCGCTGGAATCGTTTCCGCCAGCCTCTTCTGCTCTTTCTTTGCCTCCTCTGTGAACTCCCATTGGACATCCGGGTCAGGACTGACAGCATTGACGAAACGCAACATCCTCTTGCTCGCCTTTGTGTCAATAATGATTCGCGTTCGCCTTCCGCGCTTCACTTCTTTCGAGCGCAACTCCTCGACTGTTTGGGAGGCGCGGAAGTGTGTTCCGTGCAACTTCTCTGCGTAGGGTCTCCAGTTTTCCCACGGGGTCTTAGAAGGATCTTGCGTGAGAATTTCATAGAGGAGCTTCTCTGGAAGCAGGGGCACATGCTTCCTGCAAAACCGACGAAGCTTCGGATCGTTCTTTGAACACCCCTGCAGCACGTTCTTGTCTATAATGATGAGTAGCATATTAGTTGGCGAGCAATTCCATTCCCTCATGTCTGGTTGACAACGGGGGCACATATCTTACGGGGGGGCTGACAGGATGATTGTATGCTTCAAGGGAAGCGCAGTCAATGGAGAGGGGCACTTTAGACTTTAAGATACAGCTTTCAAGTGACCTATGACGGCCGTGTCACGTCATTTGTCCACTTCTCTGCAGAATCCTCTATAGCTGTTGCTTAGTCGGCCATCTGCGGACGACAGTCAAACGGTTTCGCCAGGAACTTGAATGCGGTCTGAACTGCCTCCTGCATCTTCGGATCCTGCTCCTGCTCTTTGAGTTCATTCAGAAATGGGATGATGTGTTTCCCCGCAAGCTCTCTTGAAGAATCGTGATCCATGATGACCCGACCTGTAAGAGAACGACGATTCTTCTCCGTCATCATTCCCAGTGCAAACACGCCCCGATATCTAGTCAGAAAATGATCACTTGATTTCACTTCCGCTATGATCCTCAGAATGATCTCCTCATTACGCATCATAATGAGATTCTTCATGGCGGCTTCGCCTATCGCTTCATTCTCGTGGCCCAGATTCTCAATCAGGCCGTCAACAGATAGCCGCCACAGCCGCTGGATTTGATGATTTGCCTCTGCTCGATCTTCGCCCGGTCCCAAAGCTGTCTTCTCGATCTGGTCCTGTATATACTCACCAAGCTCTTCTGTCTGCTCCTTTGAAAGCTCAAGTTCTCCCGCAATACTTCTGTTCCCCAGTTGTATGGCCGCCTTCCTTTCTTCTACAAAGTCTGCAGCAACCGAAAGACGATCGACCAAAGTCTCGCTGGAGAGCACGGAAAAGTTTTCGCCCACCTCCTCGGGCCTTTGAACACCAGACCTGCCGCGCACGCCGGATTCAGCTACCGCATCCACCGACAGCAGCGTTGGCAACGTCAACACCACAAGAAATACCAGCACAAAGGCAATAACACATTTCCTCATCACATAATTCCTCCTGGCTAGGCGCGAACAAATCCCATGTGGTCCAGAACTGATCTTGTGAGAATCAAATGTCCTCACCTTCCTTTGGGACTACTTCCCGATATCCGCCATTTTCAATAGTCCAAACTATGTCACCGACTACAAGTTCACGAACACTGCAACAACCAGCAACAAGATCATTCGCCCACACATTTCACCGTGCTCTCTCTCAGATGAACGCTTTGTAGAACATAGTCTCACGTAGTAGGCCTCCTGCCAGCAAGTCGCCGTTGCAATCTTTCGCGTATACCTCATCGCTCTGTTTCTGCATTGCGCTGTTGGAGCATAGCTTCAACTATTTCCACAGCAATTCCAAGTGATACCGGGGACTGAAAGTACACCAATCTTGTATCTTCTCGGCCAAACACCTGCAGCAGGATTGCAGCGTCCTCTTCTGAAAGACTATCGGCTCTGTACTGAATCAAACGTAGAAGGAGGACCCTGCCGTAGGGAGTCGTCATTCTCAGGGAATTCATATCGGATAAGAGAAGAACGGCAGCGTGCACGGCGTCTTGGCCGTAGCTATACAGCACTTCGACCAAACCGGATTCTTCATGTCCCGCAATACGAGCAGATGCCAAGGTCTCGACAATTGACTGAATCGCACTGTCCCGCGATATTTGACTATACCTAATCAGAGCTTTCTGGTATCCTCGCAAGTTCATATCTTCCATGGAAAAGGCTGGTTTCTTGCCCTCCCTCAATGCTCTGCACGCATCAGTCACAAGGATTGATAATACCTCGTCTTCCAGGAAAGCATTCTCCGTTTTCCCTGTTGAATACCACTTGGACAAGACATCACGCAAGTAGAAGCCAATTTCATCGTCCGCCAGGGAAAGGGCCGCTGCAACCACATTGCCCAACCTCCGCACGTTGGTCGATCCCCAGCGTAAGCCTTCTCTGAGCGTCGGCAAGCATTCTCGCAAGCGATGTGCAGCGATCACACTAAGAGCTTCCGTCACAATGGCATCTCTGTCAGACTCCAGGGATTTCAATACTGCCTCCTTCTGCTCGTCGGTCAAGACGTTCGCCCATAGCATGTCCCTCAGATCCCGCAACTGCCCGAACTGAGTGGGCGTCATAATCTGGACATTACCTAGTGTTTGGACCACGCAAAGGGACAGTATGGCAAGAACTCGTACACTCATGGCTAACAGATTCACTGTTCCTCTCCTTTCACGACACACTCGTGCGATATAATTCAATGCATGCAGCGCAGCACTGAAGCATGTCTTCTCATTACCATTTCGGCGGACCAATGGCCGATTTGGAAAAACCGGGACACAATACTAGTTTTGTCATGCTCAATGTAGAATAGCGAGACACCGTTCTGCAAAACTAGTATTGTGTCCCGGTTTTTCCCAAGATAGATTGCCGCGTCGTTTGCTTTGCTCACTCCTCGCAATGACAATGTGTGAATCCGCGGTTGTCATTGCGAGGTTGCATAAGCGGCCGAAGCATCTCTCTCCACCGCCAATACCCCGAAATCCATGCACCGGCTCGGGCAGTGGCGTATTCTTGCACGGACCGCCCCATTTGAATACAATCCTCTCGAAGTAATATACGCCGCGTTTTCAGACAAGAGGATTAAGATATGAGCTTAGAGCGAGGAATGCAGGCGCTGAATCTGCAGATGCCGGACGTGATTCCGCATCAGCAGTATATCCATCACTTGGATTATGCCGAGATGCTTACAGGCGAGCGAAATCTGGATCTCATTCCCAAGAAGCTTGACTACGATTTCCTCTGGGTGACTGCAGTGCCGGAAACTCCGAAGCCGGGCCGCTGGACAGATATGGGCCAGGCCTATTGGACCGAGGATCAGAAGGAAGAGAACTCGCGTCACGAAGCTTTTGCTTCAATCGATGAGGCTTTCGAACTCGACGTTGCTGAAACATACGGCGTCTGGGATCTCGATGAGCTGACGAAGAAGTATACCGAAGACGCTCTGGCCAATACGAAGGATCATTTCTGCGTATACCCCGGCGGCACATACCGAACGCAGATGTCATTTGCCATTGCGGCATTTGGCTGGGACATGCTGTTGATGATGGCGGGCCTCGATGTGAAGCGCTTTACGGAGATTCTTCATGACTGGCTCGAAACGCTCAAGGTCCACTACCAGGCGCTGGCGGCGTCGCCGTATGACTGCATCCTGACACACGACGATATCGTGTGGACGGCAGGAGCCTTTATGCATCCGGACTGGTACCGCAAGGAGCTTATCCCCGGTTTCAAGGAAATATGGGATATCGTACACGCAGCGGGCAAGAAGGTCATCTTCTGCTCCGATGCAAATTACCAGCAGTTTGTGCCGGACATCGCGGAGGCGGGTGCGGACGGTTTTGTCTTTGACCCCATGGTGGATATGGAGTACATGGTCAAGGAATTTGGCAAGACACATGTCCTCATGGGCGGAGTCGATTGCCGCATAATGACTTTCGGCACCGAAGAGGAGACGCGGGCAGCGGTTCGCGAGGCGCTCGATCTTGGCCGTGACTGCCCGGGCTACTTCTTCTCCGTGAGCAACCAGATTCCTGAGAACATCCCGATTCAAAATGTCGTGGCCTGCATGGATGAGTATTTCAAGTTGCGGGACCGGTAGCACTCGGAAAAACCGGGACACAATACTATTTTTGCAGGATGGTGTCTCGCTGTTCTACATTGACCAGACAAAACTATTATTGTGTTCAAATAAGAAATTCGGGGTATTTGCGGCGGAAGATTTGGGGTGAGGAATAGTGGCGGTTGAAAAAGGTCACTTTCTTCGGGGAGAGATTGCTTCGCCCGCTTACGCGGTTTCGCAATGACCGCGAGCCGTGTATTGGGTGTCGTTGCGAGGAGTTCGCTACTGCGAACGACGCGGCAATCTATCTTGGGCTAATGCAGTATTCCGAGTCTTTAGTTTTTTATGCTCCTTAACAATGGCCGTGCCGAACAAAATTGAATTGTGTCCCGGTTTTTCCTGTAAGGAGATTGCGGTATGAGAAGATCTTCCTCCATGGCCATGGTCGTTCTCGCGATTGGGTTGGTGGGGATTGTTACCCTTGCACTGGTATTGACGCGACTGAGCAAACAACTACCTGACAAGCAAGCCCCCGCTCCATCGGCTGCAAAAACGCACGATGAGCCTGGAGCTGCTCTAAAGCCCGGTCTCGCTGAGCGGATTCTACCGGCAAATGCACTCTTTGCCGTCGTCGCGCCCAATGTTCCGCAGATGATTCGCGATGTTGAGAAGACTGACCTGGGCGCAGTCAGGCAGGACCCAGCATACGCAGAGTATGAAAAACGAATCGCCGCACTTGCCGCCGAAATGCCCCCACAACCGGGCGACACAACTCGTGAATCGGATATAAGAAATGTATTGGCCAGTTTGGACAAGAAGATACTTGATAACATCTCCGGGGAATGCGGCTTTGCTCTGTCGATGGGATTTGAGGGACAGAGGCTGACTGCCAACTCCACGTTTTTTGCAGAGTTGAAAGACCCCGGCACCGCACTGCAGTGCATTCTCGATTTCGCAAAAGAATTTCAGCTTGACGCAGAATCTTCCCAAGAGCCGGGGGGGATGGAGGTCTACAGCGTTCAACTTGACACGAAAACATACTTGTACCTGACTGCCGATGAAAGAGCGCTGTACGGATTCATTGGCACGGACCCAATATTTCTTGTCGATATGCTCAACCGTGTGCGCGAGAAGAAGAACACTCCGGACGGGTTGTGGAGCAATAGGCATTACCAGCGTGTTCGATCCAAGACACCTCCGGGTGATGGTGTTTTGGCTTTCATCGATCTGCCTGCGGCCATTATCCTTATCGAGTCGCAGTTGATCCAGGAGCCTGGGATGACGAGTGTGTCGGAACACCTGAATACATTGAGTATTCGTGGGATTGGTCCGGCCGGCGCTCACATTACATTTGATGAAGGTGGGCTTAGTACTGCGATGCGTCTGCACTTTTTGGATTCTTCGCGTGGGATCCCTGCGTTGCTGACTTCGCTGCCACAGAGACGTCCGGATCGCATGCTTGCTGCGATGCCATCGGGCGCGATGTACTGTACTGCGCTCTCTCTTGATCCAAGCCTGGTGTGGAACAAGATCAAGGAAATGGTTGCGGGTGTTTCGGTTGAGGCTTTCATGCAGATGCAACAGGTCCTGACTCAGACAAAAGAGATGCAGGGCATAGACATCGAAGGCGGCATCATAAGTTCGCTCGGCGATGAGTTTGGCTTCTTCGTCCCGACAGATGACAGCGGGTTTCCGCTTGTCGGCATGCTTCGTAACCTTAGCGACATGCTTCTTGTGCTCGAACTGAAAGACGCTGAACGGTTCACCGAGACTATCAACGCCGCTATTGACAAGTCAGGCATACCAAACGTGATCACAGAGTTTAGAGGTGTGGAGGTGCGGTCGGCTGAAGCAATGCTCGGCCCGGCCGAGAAGTTTGTCTCCCTCTTTACGGATTTGAAGCCGTCCTTTGGTGTTATTGAGGACATGATGGTGGTGGGTATGAATCCGCAATCGGTCAAAGTCTTCATCCGCGAGAGACTCCAAAAGAAGCCGCCGATCACATCCAACCCGCTCTACCAACAAGCGATTGCGAGAATGCCGGACGAATTCACTGGCGTCACCTTCGTGGATAGCGCTGCTTACCTTCGCACGGCGCACGACGCTGTTTTGCCGATGATGCGAATGGCCTTTCAGATGGCCGGTTTCAGTCGGCAGGAGGCTATGAACGATCTTGATTTGGTGAACGACTCTCTGCCACCAAGAGAGTTGGTTGAGAAGCATTTGTTTCCGTCCATACAGGTCATGCGTGTGAGCGAGGAGGAGATAGCGATTGATAGTGTCTCACCTGTTTCGCTGCCGTATCTGTCCGCTCGCGCCTATTATCTGAAGGCGTTGCGGCAAGTGAGTAAGCGCCAACAGAGGGCTGAGATGAAAGGCGCTCCCGGGACAGGGATAAACCAGTAGCCGCGCTCTATTCGTTTCGGAAAATGCGAATCCTTGTCGCAAGGAAGGTCGAATGGTGGCGTTCTTCAATACGCACGTGGAGATCGCAACTGAAGAACGCTCTGCAGAGCTTGTGAGCAAACTCAAGATGCAACTTGAGGAATACGAGTAACCACGACGGCACGACAACCTCCCAATGACGGTGAACAGAAATACCTGCCCGCCCAGCCTCGTCGAACTTGTGGACATAGTCAACGACAAGAGCCTGTCCGTCGAGACGATGCAAGAATCTCAGGTTGACAGAGTAACAGGGAAAACTGAATTAGCTCAAGAGAGATTGCCGCGTCGTTCGCAGTGGCGAACTCCTCGCAATGACCCAAGATTGACTCTCGTCGGCTCTTATGAGCGAAGCGAAGCAATCTATCCCCGAGGAACGAGACCTTTTCAACCTATCTTCCCTGTGTCAATTTATGGTTCTTTCCATATTGGCTTCGTTACGCATCTGTTCCATCGCTTTTGAAGGTGGCTTGGCGGGAATGAAAAGCACGAATGGGATTGCCCCAAGAGCTATGATGGCAGAGAGCGTATATGTCTTGTCCAACCCAATATGATCACCTAAAAAACCGACCAAAAAGATCGTCAGCGAACCGACGAGAAAACTGATGGTCATGTAGATTCCGTTTATGAAGGATGGGCGTTTTGACTTGATATCCTGAACGACCGCCAGGAGTATCGGGCTTGGAGCGAAAAGGAAGAATCCCGTCAGCGTTAGAATTGGAATAGAGAAGACATTGCCACAAACGCAGAACATCCACATCAATATTGGAGTAGCTATTGCGGTTATGAGGAGCCCCCTTTTCCTGCCAATATGATCGGAAATAGGCCCCATGATGAATACACCAATCACTCCGGCAAACTGAAGTACTGCCAGATAAATTCCTCCACGCCAGAATCCATCTCCTTCAATGTGCAGGTAGGTAGGCAGGAAAGTCGTAAGCGATGCTTTCATAAGTCCCCTGAAAAATGAGATACCCGTCAGCAAGATCAGTATCGGGATTGCCTGGCGAAAAGCCTCAGACGGACTTGAATCTGTTTTCTTATGGTGAAACTCGTGTGATATATTGATATTGTGAAGCCGCCAGAAAAGGGCCGCGGTGGCAATGACCCCAAATGAAATAAGCCAATACGTGCCGCCGAGTCCAGACAGATAAACCGCACCGAGGATGACCAGCGGACCAAGTGTTCTTGCAAGTTCTCCGCCTATCATGTACCAACTCATCGCCTTGCCGATACGATCGCCCGCTACCTTTCTGGTCAGAACCGGGCCGGGTACATGAAAACACGCAGAACTGATCCCCATTACAAAAAGCATGATGAACAGGGCCGTATAGTTAGTTGCCCGTCCCAGCAGGCTCATGACGACAGAAGTGACCAGCGGTGAAAAGATGATGAAATAACGAACCTTGATCTTGTCGGCTATCAAACCTATTACAGGGTTCAGCAGTGATGGGATTCGTCCTGCTATTGAAAGAAATCCCGCCGCCGATAGAGATATTCCCAGTTTGCTGATAAGCATCGGAAGCAAAGGGGCAAGGAACGCAGAGTAGACGTCGTGCAAGAGATGTGCTGCCGAAACAAGAAGTACATTGCCCAACTGAAATTTACTGTTTTTGTTCATTATTGTTCACAGAGCGAACCATACTGGTCGCAACTGAATTTTCCGTTTTGTTCGCGGTAAGTTGATTGCAGACAATTGACTGCTGTTTTGCTCGCGGGGATTCACTACCCTGAAGGCATAATATTTCGTTACTGCAGCCTATTTTAGCGGTCAGCTAGCATATAGCAACCTGCCTCGCAGACTTTTCCCGCAAAACTCGCCGAATAACTAGGCTGTAACACACGTCTACTATTGTGACACTACTAGGATGAAAGAGTAGTGATTGCTCACGGTGAGGAGGTGAGACCAATGGATACTCGCAAGCCATTACTGATACTGGCCTTGGGGCTCGCCATCGTTTTCGCTGCATCGCAGACTTCCCTGGCAAGCCGCACGATCTCTACCGAATATCGCTACGGCAGCCAATTCGACGAGTGGTTTGTTCGCGGTGATGCGGACATTTCTTCAAGTTCCGTCTTTGACAAAGGCATACGATTGGCCGCTTGGGATGGGCAGGATGAGAGGGAAACCACGCGTGTCGCGATCGCGAGCCTGGTCTATTTCTTCCCCATTGCCCCCGACGCAAAGTCCGTGGCCATAGAGATCGGGTACAAGATTGCCGACGAAGCCGCTGAGGAAGGTATCGCGGGTATACTCTTTGTGCGCGACCTCGCGGTCGAAAGACAGTATGCTTCGTTTATTGGCGAGGGCACGACGCCACTGGATGAGCCGGGCTTCTTTGGAGATACCTATCTCTTGCCGGGCGACGAGGTGATAAACGTTGTCGAACTATCCACTACTGATCGAGTAGTGAATGGGGTCCTTGAAGTTCATATCTCGGCCGGCGCCGGGCAGCTTCTCGATGTGCAGTACGTTCAGGCTACCTCGCTGAAAGAGGAGGCGCCTGTATACATTCAGTCTGTTCCGAGCGTAACATACGTTCGCGACCCCTATCGATATACATATGCCTACTACTACCTCGGCCCGTGGTACTATCCACACGATGGTTACTACGATCATTTCGTACTGTTCGATGACTTCATTCACCCATTCTACTGGGGAGGCTGGGTAACTTATCGCGCGTCTTTCTATACGTATCATCCGTGGGTCTACAGGCCGCATGGCTATTACCACGTCTACAATTTTCACCATTACCCGATGTACCACCATTACCCCCACACCGCTCATTACCGATACGCCTGGTACCACGAGCACTATGACGTGGACATAGAGCATAAGACGGAGATCGAAATCAACAATTACTTCCGCAGGCGGGCTGTATTTGTAGATGCTGATGATGCCGATGTCTTCCGCGCAAGAACGCGTGAGATCGCTCGCCGCGTCAGACGGCGCAGCGGCGAAGTAAGAAGCGGACTCGGAAACAGGTGGGCAGAGCGCATTCACCAATGGCGCACCGATCCGACACTTGCCCGCCGAGAACTGGCGCGGTGGGACCGCAGTGGCGCAACAGTCAAGGAAGCAGTAGCAAAGTGGCGTTCCGTGGATCGACAACGACGTGACACCGGGCGGGACAGAATCCAGACTCTAAAGACACGGGCGACCGAGAAGCTTCGAACCTGGCGTGAGTCGGAGAAACCAGGAATAGGACTATCCGAAAGACTTTCGGACCAGGCTGCGACCCGCCCTCGCCTCGCACAGGCACGGTCGGCGCAGTCCGGCGAAGCGGCTCGCACGCGTCCGCGAGAAAGAAGAGAAGGAAGTCTTGTGGCACGCGCGAACCGCGGCAACATCGATGGACAAGAAATCCTGCGTGGCACAAATAACTGGCGAAACGGTGACGGAGTAATCTCGCGACGACAGCCCTCCTCCAGCTCGCGTGTTTCGGAGTCTCGCAGGTCCATCCTGTCGCAGGTCGACAACCAATGGCGAAGAACTACGCGAAATGAAAATGCCCGTCGTCCTTCTGCAGCCCAGCGGGCCGCGCCGCAAACTCAGTCCTCTTCTCTGTTCCGCAATGTGCCGCAGCGCGCAGAGCGAAGAAGTGCGATATTACGGCCGGAAGTGTCTCGATCTGTTCGGCGACAGACAGACTCGACACCACCGCCAAGGCAGCGCCTTGAGCGGGCTGTTCGGGAGCGACGCGTTCAGCGTTTTGTACCCAGCGAATCTCCGGCCGTCAAGAATCCGATTCGTAGCCATGTGCTGGACAGGATAACGACCCGTCAGCCGCAGAGAAGTCAGGAGCGGCCGCGCATTTCCGCGCGTCAAAATGCTCCAGCAAGGTCGAGTTCGGACCGCGGTGTTCTTAGAGGAAGAAATGCACGGTCCAATGCCAAACCGGTCGTCATTCGACGACAGGCATCTGGGTCTGGTGCGAGAGGTGGAGCAGCGTCCTCCGAAAGGAAGGGTATTGTTTCAAGGGCCAATCGAAGGGTCGCGCGAGCTTCTGGCGAAGGCATTGGTGGCGGGCGATTCATCGAGCTGATCCGTGGCGGGGAATGAGAACTCCAATTTCCTCCTCCTGCGAGTCCCCAACTCGCCAAGGGGCACGATTCGTCGTGCCCCTTTTTGGCATCACATCTGCTCAGGCAAAGATGAAGGTGTTGCCGCAGCCAGCCAATGTAGGTCTTCGCGTGGCAGATGACGGGTCTATTCTTTGACAAGTCCCACATTCCCAAGCCATTCCTGAAGGGCCTCGTCTCCTTCGTAGCGATACGCATATCCTCCAAGCGACTCGAACAAGGAGATCATCCTTGGGCTGTCCTCGATCAGTAGCGCTGTTGGGGAAAAACCGGGACACAATACTAGTTTTGTCCTGGTCAATGTAGAGCGGTGAGAAACCTTTCTGCAAAACTAGTTTTGTGTCCCGGTTTTTCCAATGGCAACTAGTTGACGCTGACTTGGTCCCTACGTCCATTCCCTTTGCCAGAGGGAACGATTGTAGATCTTCCGGAAACCCAGTGATAGGTAAAACGGCATGGTTGCCTCAACACAGACCGTCGTCGCACCCAGTTGGCCGCAACGCCGAATGCCCTCCAGGACTGCTGCGCTGCCGAGTCCCATGCGACGGTAGTCGGGGTCCGTGGCCACTGGCTCAACGAGGCACATAGAATGCACAGGCTCGTTCCACATGCCGCAGTAGGACACGAAGTTTCCATCGGGCGCTTCCACGACGATGGTCAGGTCCTTCCGGAAGTTGGGGGCGGATTGCATATATTCCATATCTTTAGGCATGTTTTCCGGTGCTTCGTCACCATGATTGAACCCTCGGAATATCACACGGGCTACTTTGTGCAAGTCATTATCTTCGGCCAGACTCTTCAGCCGAAACCCGTCCGGCAGTGTGATCGGAGGGAATGGATCGGGGATAGCGAAATGGGACATCGGTTCATTCCATTTGTCGAGCTTCGCGTAACCCATCTCCGAAGCTATGTCTTGAAAGTCTTCGTCCTGATCGTTGATGTACATACGAAGAGTCTTCGCGCCATCGTTGGCGGCGCTGATATGCTCTTCGGCGTACCCCAACATCTCCGTCTTGATAGCGTCATAGGCAGGGTCGATCTCGAAATAGGCCGTTCCCATCGAGAGTTCCGGATGGACGACACCCACGATTTCTCCACGCACCTTCCACACGCCGATAGAGTTTAGGTCCATTCTTTCTATGTATGGGTGGTAGTGCATGTATTCCCAACGCGGCTGCGTCCAGTTGATATGTCCACCAGAAGTGCGGTACGTCCTCGCGAGGAATGCGCCGACCTTCTCATAGTCTGCGGCATGGTTGTATTGTCTAATGGAAGCTTGCATGGATTCTCCCCTCCGCTCGGCCGCAGGTCAACACACCCGCTCGTTCTCTTCGAATTCTTCTCGTGTCAAGCCAAACAGAATCTGATCATGATACCGACCGTTGGTATAGATGCTCCGCCTCTGCCTGCCTTCTTCGATGAAACCGACTTTCTTGTGCAGTCGTATCGAACCTTCATTGATATCAACGCAGCCTGAATTGGCCTTCTGAAATCTCTGTTCGTAGAAAGCATAGCGCAACAGTATTCTCAATGCTTCTTCGGCATACCCTTTTCGCCTGTAGGGTCGCGCGACTCTTATTCCAAAACTGAACGTTCCATGTTTCTGATTGCGCGAATGGATATTGATGCCTCCGGCCAATTCTCCCGATAGAGTTTCAATTGAAAACATGATATGAGTGCTTGTGTCTTTGAAGTCGACGAACTTCTCGGCAAATGCTTTCGCCATGCCTGGAGATTCGGGTAGTTCGATACCCCATTGCATTAGACGAACGCCTTCGCTATCAGTGGATTCCTGATAGTGCAATTCCCAGTCCGTTTGTCGTACAGCTCTGAGGCGCACCTTCTTTCCTTGCCAGAAGTAGTTATCAGTATTCAGCAGTTTCATGGTGTCTCCTCTCACGCGGCTCAGCAGCGCGCCTATTCGTCGCCAGCATCTATAGGCTCCGTACTCACCTTCCTCTTCTGTCGCCGCGAAAATGCCCAAGATATGATGAAGAGGAACCCCGGCAATGAGAACAACAAGAAGAAGGGACCTCGAGGAAACCTTCCAGATACAGCCAGGTGCAGTAGATAGAACAACCCACAACAGATGATCGTTATAAGGCCGCCCAGCCTTTCATTCCACCAGGCAACAACCATTCCGACACAAACACCGAAGGGGAAGAATGCGAATAGTGCCCATTGCTGAAGATCGAGATGAGACGGATTCGGGCCTTCGCCAATGACAAACAGCAGTGTCACACCGATGGATACAATGCTCGTCGCTCGCGCGACCCATCGGATGATTAGTTCAGCACAGCTCCTTTCTGCGTGGTGTTCTTTCATGATGCTACTACTCCGTTCTCAATCGCTCATCAAGTTCCCACAACGCATTGCGGTTGCTATCCCATTTGAGGATTTGGTTGGCCTCCTCGTATTCGACCCATCGCACCTCTGTGTGTTCACGAGAGAGCTGGAGCGAGTCACCGCGGATATCCAGAGCGAAGCAATACTCCGGGATCACATACACATCTTCGCCCCATGAGTCGCGAGCAGCGAATGATTCCTTTGGCACAGTGGACATCGAGTCGAGCTGTCTGAGAAGGCCGTCGGCTTCCACGCCTATTTCCTCTCTCACTTCTCGTTCTGCAGCTTCAAGAGGCGTTTCCTTGTCCTCACCACCTCCGGCGACGAACTGCCAGTAGTCTGCGTCGCTGCGCTTCAGCACAGCGTACTGCGTCCCGGTTGACTCGCGACGGAATGGTATAACCAAGACTTGAAATGGCGCTCTCACTAATTCATTCTCCGAAGTGTTTGCGCGTTAGTTGGATGCGCTGGTCACGGATTTCTCTCGTCAATCAATTTTACTATGTCCCGATTCGACATTGCCTCAATCCGGAACTCGTCGCTGAGGAAGTCGAGAATGGTATTTGCCACCGATTCCTTCACATTCAGAATGGCGTCCTTCGCGAGGAAAACGCGGAAGTCCCTTTCATGCGCGTCGATAGCCGTCAAGCCCACGCATCCGTCCGTGAAGGCTCCGGCGATCACCAGAGTGTCAATCGCCTGGCTTTTGAGCATTCGTTCCAAGTCTGTCCTGATGAACGAGCTGTGTCGAGTTTTCTGCACCACGATGTCCGTGTCGAAAGTCTTGATCTCAGGCAACTCCTCCGCATTACGCGTACCTTCGATCAGGACGGCGTGCCCTTCGTCCATCATGATCTGGGGCCACGTGCTCCGGTCTGCCTTGTGGATTGTCAGCACGTGAACGATGGGCAATCCGTGTCGATGGAAAAGTCCTATCAACTCGTTCGTATTCTCTATCAAGGACGTGAGTCCAGTTTTCCGTTCAGGAATTCTGAAGAACCAGTGCTGCATGTCTATCACAATGAGTGCTGGCTTCATGCTTGCTGCCTAACGATAGCACTCAGGCGCTTCGAGTCCCGCGTTTGGTGCGGAACTCGAAGACGCTCTGCTGTGCTTTGTTTGGGTTTCTAGCCCCTATGTCTTTCTTCCACCGGTATGTATGTGATTGGTGGTGTATGCTTCTTCAACAACTTTCGTGCATCAGTGCTCAGCTTTCGGAACAACTGAGGAGTGATGGCGAATCCATTCGATTTCAGAACGGCGGCAGTCATTACGGCCTCGCCAAACACATCAAATCTCTTCTCTCGTTTTGTTCCGACTGGGCCGCACATGACGGGGCCGATGTGGGCTTTGATAATGTGGCGACAGTCGGCACCGTACGACTGGAGCCATTCATCTCCTTTGTCTTTCAGTTCTCTCAAATGGAGCACTGCCTGGTCTGCATTATCGCCTGGATAGACAACCAGTCCCGCATCACCTATGAACTTGATGATGACGCCTCCATCCCTCTCAACAATATCGCCTACAACCTCATAGTACGCCGACACAAACTCAAAACCATCGGTCGGCGAAAGTGTTCTGACAAACCTTCCGAACCGAGACAAGTCAAAGAACGACACAACGAGTTCCAGCTCTACCGGGGATGTGAGTTCATTCAACATAGTCATTTTTCGATCTCCTTGTCGTGTTATTCACGTGTAGCGACGGCCCACATGTCCGCCTGAAGAAAACAAGGGATCGCCAGCCCACAAGTCTGGCAGTGTGGGTGTTGAGCTTGTGCTCCTCCTTTCTCTTTGATCCAAAGAATGTCTGCATCAGCCGCATGCATCAGCGTGTTGGCTACATGCACTCGTCAAGCGTTTCTCTTGTTGACTATCTCAACACATCGAGTATCGCAGTCAAATTGTCTGAGACATAATCTGGCCTGATTGAATCATCGACAGTTCGCTTGTTTCGATTGATCCACATCACTCTGATGCCATTCTTCTGTGCTCCAACCACGTCAGACGAAACAGAATCTCCAATATGTAGCACGTCTTCTCTGTCCAAATCCAATTTGGATAATGCCGCTTCGAACATCTCGGCCCTTGGCTTGTATGATCTACAGTCCTCACTCGTAACGATATGTTCAAATGCGAATCCCGTATAGTCGAGAGCTGAATTCAATTCCGCGTTGTCAATGTTTGAGAGGATACATATTGGAATACGAATCCTGGAGATAACATCCATAGCTTCGGGAAGCGGTTGAGGCCTCTTCCAGTAGTCAAACAAACATTGGCTGATA